>Ga0116190_1001756_pt1 | contig 18189 bp, 10 predicted proteins | sample AD_JPNTR4_MetaG_FD_89808 | JGI IMG/M metagenome (GOLD analysis project Ga0116190, IMG submission 89808) | Active sludge microbial communities of municipal wastewater-treating anaerobic digesters from Japan - AD_JPNTR4_MetaG | ecosystem: Engineered > Bioreactor > Anaerobic > Digestate | place...
AAGAAGTGCCATTGCCCGCAAAAAGGATTACAATGGGCAGCTGATGATCAGAACAAGATATTTCTTCAAGGATCATCCGGAAATGGAACACGAAAGTTTCAAGGACGAAATAATCCGCGCCACCGCCTCCTTCAAACCCATATATGAATTCTTGTCTGAAAGCAAATAAAATCGCTCGCCCGATCTACAAGCTTTTCAATATTTGCTCGATGACCGCTTCAGTCTGTGATAAAACTCTGTGATTGGGGAATCTGAGAACCTTCCATCCTTCTCTTGTCAGGAAATCATCTCTTTCAACATCTTCAATTACGGGGAAACCTTCAATAATCTCATGCTGTGTCCCATCGCACTCAACATCTATCCTGTCTTTGCCTAAAAGTGCAAAGTCAAGAGTGTATCTTTTAAAGACCAGCTTGGGTCTTAACTCATAGCCAAATTGCTCAAAGTCTACAGCTTGTAATCTCTCAAAAAGATACTTTTCTGTTGGAGAATCAAAATCTCCAGCCAGAATATATTTTTCCAGTTTTTCCTGTCTTTTAATTTCATCATATGTTTCTACCAATGTCTTAAGAACACCTTGCCTGCGGCGACAAAAACTCTTATCACCAACTATGTATAACAGATACTTGGCTCTCGATAAGGCCACGTTTAAAATTTGCGGGTAAATGTTATACCATCTGTCACTGTTGCCATTTCCTTGCGAGGCCAGAACTAAAGAAAAAATCATTATGTCCTTTTCGGAGCCCTGAAATTTATGAGCCGTTAGCACCTTTACATTATGTCTTTCGATCAGCTCAGGAGGTGTTGATTTAGTAATTATTTCGGCTATCGCATCTTGTTGACGAGAGTAAGGAGTTACAATTCCGACCGTAAGGTTAGTGTTTGATATTTTTGGTAATAAATCCTGAAAGACTTTATTTACCCGTTCTACCTCCTTCTGGTTAATCCTGCTTCCTGCCGGATGTTTAAAAACCTCGCCTCGACAATCTATCCAATGAACCCCAATTGGCAGGTTGCCTGGGTAACGTGAATAGTCGAGCTTCGTCATTATTTTTAAGTGACCACCATAAAAAGCTTGATTACATAGGGAAATAATCTGGTCCTCTGACCGATAATGATTTGTTAATAGTATTGGTTTATGAACTAAAGAATTTTCGGCTGACCTGTATAATGACACATCGCAGTATCTTATCCGGGAGGGATAAATTGGTTTATATTCTGACAAGCCATGGATTTTAGCGAGTTCTTTATCTATATCCACAGTTATCCCGGCTACATGAGTGAGCTGCATGGGATCGCCAACCACGATGGCCCTTTTTGCCCTGTAAAGAGCCGGGGCAGCGGAAGGTAAATCGACCTGTGAAGCCTCGTCAAAAATTACATAATCAAAAATGCCCGGACTCAAAGGGAAAGTACGTCTTATTGATTTCAGAGTTGATGACCAGACTTTTAAAACGTCCAGAGCGCCCTTAAAAAGATAAGAGTCAATACCATCTTCATGCGGTTTTCGTGAGTTTACTTCGTTCAAAAATGAGTTTACTCTGCCGATACTGGCTTCATTTTCTAGCATTTTATGAATGTACAAATCGGCTACAAATTTCCTTGAGGCCGCAAAATAATCGTTTTCTAATTGTTTTATTTTACCCTCAATTATTGTCCGGGGTTGAAAAGCATCGAGCTTTGCTTTAAGCTTCTTAAGTTCTCCATAGCCTGTTAGTAAATCAATAAATTCTCGCAGTCTCAGCCATCCGGGCTCATCCCAGCCTTTTATTGCTGTCAGATCATCCGATCCTTGAAGGATTATTATGGCCCTGGGTGGCAAAAGACAATTTAGTTTCTCGAATAATCTGTCTCTTTTCCTTCTAGCATAATCTGGAAAGAAGATGAGTAAAAATGTCTCCCACCAGGAAAAAGAAGCATTCTCTATTTTGACCTTAAGATTCTCTAATCGTTTCCAGAGTTTTTTAAGCTCCTTAAGGTGTATAAGCAATTCTTCAAACAGTTGTTCTAAATCCTGCCCATCGTAAAAAAGAGTTCTTACGTTTTTATAGGTTAAAAAGCCTTCTTCATAGGATTTTTCCAGCTGGTCAAGTTCAAGTAATTTGGCTCTATTTTTTAAAATTGCCTGCCACATGGATCTTAACTCAATTTGCTTACTGAGGCTTGGGGGGTTCCTTTGAGACGTTAGAATTATTTCATTGAATCTCTCCTTTAGTTGTTGCCGAAACTCTTTATTACCTGTTCTGATCATTAAGTTCCTGAATTGTTCATTTATTTTCTCATTGACAACATTAACAGCCTCGTTGGTGTGACTGACAAAAAGCACCGATTTTCCTTCAAGAAAAAGATTTATCAAAAGGTTCGAAATAAACTGACTTTTTCCAGTGCCAGGCGGACCTGTAATAACACTTAACTTATTAGAGAAGACGCTCTGCAGAGCCTTTATTTGATATTCATTGGCAGGAAAGGGAAGAATTGGTATTATTTCGTTTCCTTTTACTATTGAGATGTTTTCCAGGATATAGGAGAGAGCTGTCTGATCTAAATCCTGTTTTTCTTTTAATTCAAATAAATCTTGCAATAAATTTATGTTATAGTCTGTATTTTCGCCGGCAAAAATCAGGCTCTTGTTATACAAACCAGGAGCCATCGTTTTTGAAATCCTTACATCATTGGCTAGATTTGCCGGATCGATAATCTCATTAATGGAAAAATCAGCTTCTTGTTTAATTATTTCCAAACATTTTTTAGCCAAAGTCTTATTTGAAGAAGGGTCACCTTTGAACAGTGTGTCTATCTTCTGACTTAAATCGGCAATTTCTTCAGTGCGGAAACCCAATCGGCTGAAAGCCTGGATACCACAGGTTGGATATTGTTCGTCCTTTTGTAAGTATAGTTTCCTATCCTTTTTGAGAAACTTGACTTTAATTATAAAAAGAGGAGCAACTAGATACTTCTCTTCTTTATCGTCATAATAAAATAAAACTGGATAACCGTAATAGGCTTCATAATTTCTGGTATTGATATACTCTGAAAACGCTGCTAATTTTTCATTTTTAAAGACGGGGACTAGGTTATCTTTTCTATCAAAAACAAAGGGATCATAATCAAAGGGATAAAGGACAGCTTTGCTTCTGACGTGGATGGAGATGTCCTTTTCTAAGATATCTTCATTTTTGATACAATCATACCAATAGCTAACAATTTCGTTTAAAATTTTCATAATTATTGATCTAAAAACAAACGGAAGGCTTATCTTTCCTTTTTATATATTTTTATGAAAACCAAGGGTGGATTTTAACACTATCGCCCAGATCTGTGTCAAGTCTTATTTGATAGATATAATATTCAGATTTTCGTCTCCTTAAGTAATAGTTGGGTATGAAGCAGATCTAAAGAGCAATGAATGGACAATTTCCTGGCATGAATCAGAGGCATTGGTCAAAACTTTTATATATTCTACCTAACATCTTAAAGAACAATCAGGGGGCATGGAGTTGTCTTTGCGAGCAATTCTTTGTTTGATTATTATTCGTTCGTCTGGCTGCCATCACTAGCTTCTTTTCGAAATAACTTCTTTTATTTGGGTTACTATTTGAGTAGAATATTTTCTTAGAAATGGAAAGATCGGAATTAGGCCACCTATTAAGAATTTATTTATGTTTGGCAATGCGCTAGTATAGTCGAAGCTTTTAAGGGGAGAAAAACCTATGCCTAAGCTGACACTCCGCCAGTTAGAAACACATCTATTTAAAGCAGCTGACATTCTCAGGGGCAAGATGGATGCCTCCGAATATAAGGAATACATCTTTGGCATGTTATTCCTAAAGCGAGTCTCAGACGTATTTACTGTAAAGCAACAGGAACTTAAACAAGAATATGAGTCAAAAGGCTATGCTGGCAAAGAGCTCGAAGAAATTATTGAAGACCAAAATATTTATGGCGATGCATTCTTTGTGCCGCAACGTGCAAGATGGGAAACAATACTTAACCTTAAGGTGGATGTCGGCAACGAGCTAAACAAAGCCCTCGCTGCAGTCGAAGAGGTCAACCCAGAGCTCGACGGAGTTTTAAAGCATATAGATTTCAATGTAAAAAAGGGAAGAACCAAGCTCAAAGACCAGCAGCTTATTGACCTAATCCATCATTTTAATAAGTATAGACTTACTAATGATGATTTTGAGTTTCCTGACCTCTTAGGAGCTGCTTACGAATATCTACTGAAGGATTTTGCTGACTCTGCCGGAAAAAAGGGAGGCGAATTCTACACTCCTCCGCAGGTGAAAAGATTAATGGTTAGACTGATTAAGCCAGAGGAAGGGATGACCATATATGACCCAACGGTAGGTTCAGGCGGCTTTCTTATCGAATCTAGACAATATGTAGAAGGCCAAGGGCAAAATCCAAGGAACATAGCATTATATGGGCAGGAATCAAATCCAGTGACCTGGTCAATTTGCAAGATGAATATGATTCTGCATGACATTCCCGATGCCCACATCGAGAACGAAGATACACTGGTCAATCCGCGTTTTATAGAAAATGGATATATAAAACAGTTCGACAGAGTGCTTGCGAACCCTCCTTTCTCTTTGAATTATTCCAGGGCCAATATGGAATATGAAAGCAGATTTAAATATGGCTTTACACCTGAAAAAGGGAAAAAAGCGGATCTGATGTTCCTTCAGCACATGATAGCCAGTTTGAAAGAAAAAGGAATCATGGCCAGTGTTATGCCGCATGGAGTTCTTTTCAGGGGAGGTCAGGAAAAGGTCATAAGGGAGGGCATAGTTAGGGATGACCTCATCGAAGCTATTATTGGTTTACCAGCCAAGCTTTTCTACAATGTGGGCATTCCAGCTTGCATTATTGTTATCAACAAAAATAAACCAGAGAATCTAAGAAATAAAATTCTTTTTATAAATGCTGATAGAGAGTATGGTGAAGGCAGAAACCAGAACTTTCTTAGACCTGAAGATATTGAGAAGATTGTAACTGTTTTTGAGGGAAAAAAAGAAATAGAAAAGTATTCAAGACTTGTGGATATTAAGGAGATTGAAGAAAACGATTTTAATCTTAACATTCGGCGATATGTAGACAATTCCCCAGATCCTGAGCCAGAAAATGTTAAAGCCCATATTGAGGGCTGGGTACCGGAAGAAGAAGTATATAGCCAAGCTGAAAGCTTTAAAAAGCTTTCTATATCACCCGAACTTATTCTTGAACCAGTATCGCAAGGTAAGTGGCGATTCAAGTCTGAGATTGATGATAAGAACAAGATAAGAGATGTTATTGAGTCTTCAGAAGGCCTAAAGGACACATTTAACAAGTATTTAAATTGCCTATCTGAATTCTGGAACGAAATTAAACCTGAAATTGAAATGTGTCAGGGTAACAATAACCTTTGGGCCTTTAGAGACATGGCCATGAACCTTCTTAAGGACAAAATGATCCAGCTCGGTGCACTCGATGAGTTCAAGGTTTCTGGCTTGTTTGCTAACTGGTGGGAAAATTTAAAATATGACTTTAAAACCATTACCTCTGCCGGTTGGAGCAAAAACTTGATAGATGATGACATGATCAAGCAAAATTATTTTAAAGAAGAAGCTGAAGAAATAGATGGCCTGGAAACAAAGATAGCTGAAATTGAAGAGGAACTAGGCGAACTTTTAGAAGAGATAGATGACTGGGATGAAGAGAGCCAAGGAGATAAAACTGCCAATAGAGTTATGGATTATTTGGAAGAGCAGATAAAAGATATCCTTCTTGTACCGTCAGAGCAAAAATGGAATAAATCTTTAGTTTCTTCAGTAACCAAGTTCAACGGCGATCCGATATCGGATTTAGCAAGGAAAACGATAAATGAGTTGTGGGAACTGCACGAAAAGATAAGCAGCAAAAATAAGACTTTAAACGATTGGAAAAAGAAACTTAAACAAAAGACCCAAGAATTAGAAGGTATTTATAAACAAGATAAGGACACTAAAGAATTAATTAAGATAAAAGAAGGCAAGATTGATCAAAAAAGAAATTCGCTGACAGATGAAGAAGCGGAAACTTTGATTCTTGAAAAATTTTACAAACTTCTGGCTGATCAACTCCATAAATATTTAAACGCAGAGAAAAAAGGAATAATTAAGATTTTTGAAAACCTGTGGGACAAATATAAAATATCTTTGCTTGAGCTAAGGGGTGCAAGGGATAAAGAAGTAAAAAGTCTTGATGGCTTCTTGGAAAAGCTTGGCTATTATAAATAATTATTATTAGAGTTTAAATAAGAATTAAAGAATTTTTATAGCAGGTCAAAAGATTGATATGATTAAAGACTTTGAGATTGAAGAATTGCAGGATGGATGGGAGATAGTATCAATAGAGGAAGACGCCGATTTAATTTCTGGGTTAAGACCTAAAGGAGGAGCCACGGATGAAGGAGTCCCGAGTTTGGGAGGAGAACACATAACTTCTGATGGGCATATAAAATTCTCTGATAAAAACGCCAGGTATGTGCCGAAAGAATTCTTTAAATCAGTTGGCTATAAAAGGGTAGAAGACAATGACATATTGATTAATAAAGATGGAGCAAATACCGGGAAACTGGCAATATTAAAAGAAAAATTTAGTCCAAATATCACAATAAACGAGCATGTCTTTGTACTAAGAAGCAGAAAAATCTTCGATCAAAAGTATCTGTTTTACTGGATGTTTTCATATTTAGGCCAAAGGCAGATAAAGGAAAGAATTACGGGTTCAGCTCAACCTGGCTTATCTTCTAGATTTACGAAAGATTTTATTGTGTTAAAGCCCCCCTTTCACGAGCAGCAAAAAATTGCTGAAATTCTTGAGACGGTTGATAATGCAATAGATAAAACCGATGCCCTTATTAAGAAATATAAGCGCCTAAAACAGGGTTTAATGCAAAAGTTATTGACAAGAGGCATTGATGAAAATGGACATATAAGAAGTGAAAAAACGCACAAATTCAAAGATTCCCCCCTCGGCAGGATACCAGAGGAGTGGGACGTGTTAACCATGAGCGATAAGAGAGCAACCATAATGGTGACAGATGGATCCCACTTTTCCCCAAGCCAGGAACAAGACGGGAAATATTTAATAGCAAATATAGAAAATATTAAAGATGGTACAATCGATGTTGATTCTTGTAAGAGAATCTCTGAGAAGGATTTCGAGTATTCTAAAAAGAATAAATGTAAACCGGAGTATGGCGATATATTGTTTTCTAAAGATGGCACAATCGGCAGATCAATTAAGTTCACAGGCCCCGAAAATTTGGTTGTATTATCCTCCATAGCAATTATAAGAACAAATAATTATATTTTATGCGCCGATTATTTAGTGCAATATATGCAATCGCAAAATATCACAAGCCAACTACACATTTTGTCAGGGGGGAGCGCTTTAAAAAGAATAGTTTTAAAAGATATTAAGAATTTTTTATTAGTGATCCCTTCCATTGTTGAGCAACAACGCATTGGTATGATTCTTTCTCAGGCAGATGAAGTTATTGAAAAGGAAGAGGCTTATAAAGCAAAATTAGAGCGGATAAAAAGAGGACTGATGGAAGACTTATTAACTGGCAGGGTGAGAGTTAATGATCTTTAGAGAGCAAATAAGGAGAAATTAATGACACAGACGCAAATTAAATTAATATCAATTCCCGAATTGTTCAACAAGACATTCATCATTGGGTCTTATCAGCGAGGTTACAGATGGGATGAAAGGCAGGTGCTTGACCTATTAAACGATATTTTAGAATTTCAAAGTAGATATAATAAGAAACCCGGAGAATTTTATTGCCTTCAGCCTCTCGTCGTCAAAAAGCACAATAATAATCAGAATGAATATGAGGTTATAGACGGGCAGCAGAGGCTAACAACGATATTTCTGGTTTTAACCTTTCTAAAGGATAGATTAAAGGAGGATTACTATATTGAAAATATTTATCAATTAAAATATGAAACCAGGCCGGGCAGTGAAGATTACTTAAGAAAGATCTCAGATATCATAACAGAAGATAAAGACAATATAGATTATTATTATATCAGCAAAGCCTTTTTATGTATTAAGAACTGGTTTGAAGAAAATATAAAACAAAAAAGGATTACAAAGGCTGATTTTGCAAATGCTCTTATAAAGGTTGACAGAAAAAATGGCCGGGATTTAGCGAATAATGTGCGATTTATTTGGTATGAGGCGGAAGATGATGAAGCGGTCAAAGATCCAGCAGAAATATTCACTAGAATAAATATGGGAAAAATACCACTGACCAGTGCCGAACTAATAAAGGCAATCTTATTTATTAAAGAATCTGAGGAAGACAGAGAGAACCACCAATTCAAAAGAGCCTACGAATGGGAAAGTATAGAAAGTGCGTTACGGGCAGATAAATTTTGGTATTTCCTTAACAGGCAAAAACATGATATTCCTACTAGGATTGAATTTATCTTTGACCTAATTGCTAATAAATATGAAAAGCTGGCGGATATTGAAGTAAATAAGTTAATTGATCCTTATTATACGTTCTATATATTCAATGAACTTATATCCAAAAAGATAGACGTTATTAATGGCCAAATTATTGCATCAGAAGGTTTAGCCCGGGATAGCCTATGGGATGAAGTTAAGACATATCATAGAATGTTTGATGAATGGTTTTATAACGATGAATATTATCATCTAATCGGTTATCTAATCCATTCGGATACTCAAATTAAGGAAATTATAAAATGCTGTCAAAGTTATGACAAAGTTGAATTTAAAGACTGGATAAGAAACGAAATTAAGAAAAGTATCCAATTCCAGGACAAAAATAGTGTCGGTAACTATTTAAGAGAGCTTGAATATGATAGAGATTATAAAGATATAAGGAAAGTTCTTTTATTATTTAACATATTAATCGCAAAAGATAGCCACGAAACAAGGTTCTCTTTTAATAAGTTTGTCGAACAAAAATGGACTCTAGAGCATATTCATGCCCAAAATTCAGAAACTATAAAAAACAGCAATCAAAGAAAACTTCTTCTTGCTGATCAACTGAAATATTTAGAAAACAATGGATATCTGGTAGCGGCCAAAGATATTGAAGATTTATTAAAGGAGAAAATAATAGACGAAAATACATTTAAAAAAATACAAGATACAATATACGAACTATTTTCTGATGAAATCAATATTCATTCAATAGATAATTTGACCCTCCTCTCTAGTCATGATAACAGTGCTTTGAGCAACAATATATTTCCGATTAAAAGGGAAAAAATTATAGATATAGATAAAAAGGGCGGATTTGTTCCCATAGGCACGAAAAATGTCTTTTTAAAATACTTTTCTAAGAATTCCGAACAAACAGTTAAATGGGAAAAACAAGACAGGGCTGCCTATCTTGAGGCAATAGTCGAAACATTGGAAGAATATCTTAAAGATGAAGAAGGCAAAGAATCTAATAGAGAGGGCCAAAATGAAAACTAATTTTTGGTCTTTAATTACTGAATATCAAATTGAAATCCCTATAATTCAAAGGGATTATGCCCAAGGGAGACCTCAAGAGAGAAGAATTGCTGAAACTTTTATGGATGCCATATCCGACAGCCTAAAAAATGATAAAAAATTAAGTCTGGACTTTATTTATGGCAAAACAAATCGAGGCAAACTAGTACCCATTGATGGGCAGCAGCGGCTGACGACCCTTTGGCTGCTCCATTGGTATCTTGCCTTAAAAGAAAATAGACTTACTGAGGACGTAAAGGAACGCTTAACAAAATTTAGCTATGAAACGCGATTGAGTTCTCAAGATTTCTGTAAAAAACTAATTAACGGACCAGTTAAATATGAAAAAGAACGGGATATAAGTAAGACTATAAGAGATTGCAAATGGTTCTTTCTGTCTTGGGAAAGAGATCCTACTGTTTTGAGTATGCTCAATATGTTAGATATCATACATGAAAAGCTTAAAAACAATAGCGACGCGCTCTTGGACAAATTAATCTCAGAAGAATCATTAGTTGAATTTTATTTTTTGCCGCTGGAAGAATTTGATCTAACCGATGAACTATATATTAAAATGAATGCCAGGGGTAAGCCCCTGACTGCTCTCGAATACCTGAAGGCGCAGCTATCAGAGATATTGAGTAGCGAAGAAAAAATGAAATTTGATAATGAATGGCTTGATATTTTCTGGCAGATCGAAAAGAGTAAGAATGGGAAAGTAAGTCCGCTGGAAGTAGATAGAAAATTCTTTAACTTTTGGGGAAACATATGTTTTCTATTGGTTGTTGAAGCCGATTTAGAAAACTTTTTATCAGATGATGATAATTTCGTCGAAACTTACAATATTTTCAATATATGGGATAAAGAAAAAAAATTGTCTTCAGAATACACGGCACCAAGGGTCTTTACCGAAGAAAATATAAGTAATATTGCCATATGTCTTGATTGTCTAAAGGGCTATAATGAAAAACTCGATGAATTGTTTGACAGCGATAAGATAGGGGTAAAGTTAATTGAACCCTTTAAGAGTATATTTGTAGACTTTCTTAAGCCTCATAGGGATGACGAGGGTAGAATCACTGTTAATTACCAGGAAAGGTGCAGATTTTATGCATTGTATAAGTATTTTATAAGGAATTACGCCTTAGACGAGAATAATAAAGAGATTTTTAAGAGGTGGGCGAGAATAGCTTTGAATTTAATCAACAATACCAGAATCGATGAGCCTATGGATTTTTATAGGGCTATCCGCTCGTTAAAAGAGCTTAGTAATCATATAAACGACATTTATGAATATCTCCTAAGCGGTGACTCCAAAGTTGACTTCTTTTTAGGGATACAGACAGATGAGGAAAAGAAAAAAGTAAAGTTAATTATGGAAGATCCGAATTGGGAAGAACTAATTGTTGATGTTGAGACCCATAGCTATTTTAACGGACAGATCGGCTTTATCTTGGAATATTCCAAAGATAAACAGGGGGGATATGACCAAAAGAAATTCAGATATTATGGAGAAAGGCTGAAGGAATTATTTAGTAATCACGATCTCAGAGAAAGTTATCTTTTTGAGAGAGCATTATTGGCCAAAGGCAATTATCTGGTCAAGGATGGTATGAATTATACCTTTTGCAATTTTGAAGAAGGTCTTAGAGCAAAGATGGACAACTGGAGGAAGGTGTTTAATGATGATATTAAAAGTCAGTATTTAAAATATCTTTTGGATGAGCTAACTTCCGAGAATATTCAGGAGGATCTAAACAGAATAATTGAGAGGTTTAAGGAAGACGATTGGCGTAAGTATTTTATAAAAAATCCTAACAATTTGGGCTATTGTGAAAAAAAGAAAATCAGAGCTAACGGAGACGAACTTAACCATGAAAGATTTCCTAAGATATATCTTTTAATGAAAGAAAAATTAAGTGGTAGGCATGCTGAGCTATATACATACGACCTATTTAATTTTTATTTAGAGGGGAGGGAGGCACTTCAAGGAAGAGTTGATTATATATATTCCACTGACCTTGAGGAGCCTTATATTGAGATCAAATGGGGTAATGAGATAATAGAAATAAAAGCTGATAAAGATAGCTTTTTAATTAAAAGGGGGCAGAATCTTACAAAAAAGGCTTTGTCTGAAGTCCAAGAAATTTTAAATGAAATTAGCCGTGATGTCCCAAAGACTCAATTAAAATGATAGAAAAATGACGAAGAATGTATAAAAAATTAGACGAAGAATTTTATGTAGAAAACGCGCTCTTAGCCCAGCTGCAGAGACTTGGGTGGGAAATTTATAGGCAAAATAAAGATGATCCTGAGCAGGCCTGGCCGATATTATCATTTAACGACAAGAATGAACCTAGATATGGTGAGGTGGTTAGACTTCGTGAGACATTCCGCGAGATTATTCTTGAAGGTGACTTAAAAAAGTCATTAAAAACCATAAACCCCTGGATAGAAGATGATCAGATAAATGATGTTATCAGACGAATCATAACTCCCCAGGCGAATTCTCTCTTTGAAGCCAATAGAGAAATTCATGAACTCTTGATAGAAAATATGTCCGTTTCAGAAAACAGAAAGACTGGTGAAAAGAGTCCTACTGTCAGATATATAGATTTTAAAAGATCTGTGAACAATTCTTTTCTGGCAATTTCACAATTTAAGGTTAATATCCCAGGTACTGAAAAACATATTATTCCGGACATCGTGCTATTTGTAAATGGATTGCCACTGGTCGTTATTGAATGTAAGTCTCCGGCGATAGCCGATCCTATTTCCGAAGCAATTACCCAACTTTGGAGGTACGCCAATAAAAGGGGCGAAAAGGAAGGCAATGAAAAGCTCTTCTGGTATAACCTTTTTATGATTGCAACATCTAATCAAACAGCTAAATATAGCACCATCACTGGCGAGCACGAGCATTTTGTAGAATGGAAAGACCCTTATCCTTTTGCCCTCTCAGATATTGGAGCCGCTGGAAATCTCACCAGTCAACAAGTGCTTGTGCAGGGTATGCTTTCCCAAGATAACTTGTTAGACATCCTTTATAATTTCACGATTTTCAGAGAAGATCACAAAGGCGAGATTATAAAGCTTACACCAAGGTACCAGCAGTTTAGAGCTGTCAAAAAAATTATAAAGCGTCTTAAAGAAAAAACCGATCCAAAGGATAAGGGGGGTATTATTTGGCACACCCAGGGCTCAGGAAAGTCCCTGACTATGATGTTTACTGTAAGAGCTATGTATCATGATCCGGAACTGGCCAAGTATAAGATTGTTTTTGTTACTGATAGAAAAGATCTGGAGAGACAGCTCAAAGAGACCTCAAAAAGTGTAGGCTTCACAATCAACTTGGCTAGTAGCATTAATGAATTTAAGGAACTCTTAAAGACTAATACTCCTGACTTAGTCATGGGAATGATCCATAAATTTCAGGAAAGAGAGTTAAGAACCGAATTTCCTGTCCTAAATACCTCTCCAAATATCTTGATAATGATTGACGAAGCCCACCGTACTGAGTATAGCCTTCTGGGGGCTAATCTAAGAAAGGCTTTACCGAATGCTACAAAAATCGCCTATACCGGAACGCCAATAGAAAAAACTGAAATGACTTTTGGCGACTATATTGATCGCTATGGGATTAAGCAATCGGTTGAGGATGGAGTGACGGTTGAAATTGTCTATGAGGGGAGAGTCCACTCTGCTGAGCTTACAAATGACGGGGCAGCTAATGCCAAATTTGAAGATGTCTTTGCTCAGGTCGGTCCAGAGGAAAAAGAAAGACTCTTAGGCAGCTATACGTGGAGGGCTTATCTTGAAGATCAGGAAGTAATTAGAGATAAAGCCAGGGACATGATTGACCACTATGTTGAGCATGTTTTTCCAAATGGATTTAAAGCCCAGGTTGTAGCTGTATCACGGCTTGCGGCTATCAGATATAAACAAGCTTTAGAAGAAGCTCTAAGAGAAAAAATAGAGAAATTACGTCGGGAAGGCAGTCGGGGAATAGACATGGCACTTCTCGAAAGGCTGAAGGTGGCTGTCATAATTTCTGGTCTCCCAAACGACCCACCGGAATACCACGATTATACCGACCCAAATCTTCATGAGGGTTTAATTAAAAGCTTTAAATTGCCATTTGGTAAGACTGCAGAAGGTGGAATAAATGGGGATATAGGGATAATTGTGGTTCAAAGCATGTTGATTACCGGGTTCGATGCTCCATTAGAGCAGGTTATGTATCTGGATAATGTAATAAAAGAACACAATTTACTTCAGGCTATAGCCAGGGTCAACAGGGTCTATGAAAATAAGAGCTGTGGCTTTGTAGTTGACTACGTGGGTGTTCTTAAACATTTGAAGGAAGCACTGGCTATTTATGCTGACGAAGATATAGAGGAAATTTCTCAAATTATCATAAACAAGGCGAAAGGTTTTGATCAGCTTGAATATGTTCACAATCAAATAGAAAGTTTTTTTGGAAGTTACGGAGTAAGTGAGTGGAGAAACAATTTAGAAGAGTGTATTGACTTGTTGGTAGATGAAGAGACAAGAAACGAATTTATATCTCTGGTAAGGAATTTTGAAAAATTAATGGATGCGGTCTTGCCGGATCCGCAGGCTTTAAAATATGTTACCGATTTAAAAATCATTGAGTTCATAAAAGAATCAGCTCGCAACAGATTTCGAGATGATAAGCTTAGCCTAAAGGATGCCAGCAAAAAGATAAGGGAGATAGTGGAAGAATTTCTTATTTCCAAAGGAGTGAACCCAAAAGTTGCCCCCTTGCCTCTGCTCGATGATGCTTTTATTAAACAGGTAAAGGAGAGGACGGCCAAAGCACGGGCCCTGGAACTTGAATTTGCTACTAAAGACTATATAGAAAAACACTTCGAGGAAGACCCGGAATTCTATCAAAGATTTTCTGATAAATTGAACTCAATCTTAGAGGAATATAAGAATAATTGGGAGAAGCTGGCAGCTGAACTGGAAATAATAAGGGATAAGCTAAAGAAGGGCAGGGAAGCCGAGCAAACATTTGGTTTTGATCCTAAAAAAGAGATGCCATTTTTTGGCCTCCTGAAGCAAGAAATATATGGGAAAGATTCCATAGACCAACTATCACAAGAGGATTTGAGTTTTCTTATAGACCTAACCAGGGATATTATTGAAATAGTTAAAAAAGAAATAAGGTCTGTCGATTTTTGGGAAAACTATACAAAACAGAAGCGGTTAAAGTCATATCTCATTTCACATTTTCTTAATTTGGTAGCAAAGTATCACCGAGGAGATAGGACAGATGAAGAGCCTGAGCCCGGATGGGGGAGTAAGATTCAAGGCAAGAGGAACGAAATTGCTCAGAAACTTTTAGAGCTTGCCTATTATATATATGGAAAGAAAAATGCCTGAAATAGAAATTGTAAGAACTAACAGAAAGTCTATGTCTTTGAAGATTGGCTCGGGCGGAAAGCTAATCTTTCGTGTTCCCGCCAATATCGACGACGGGACTATAAGGAAAATTTTGGCAAAAAATAGTGCCTGGATTAATAAAAAAAGTGATGAATTAGCTAAAGAGCACCAATTATTCAGGGCAAAAGAATATGTCAACGGAGAAGGATTCCCTTATCTTGGAGCTTATTACAAACTTAAGGTTGTCGATAAGCAGGACCTTCCGATTAAGTTTGACAGAGGTTTTTTTATATCTAACAAAGCGCTACCGGAGGCAAGAGAATTGATCATTAACTGGTACAAAGATGCAGCCCGTTTGAAGATACCAGAAAGAGTCAGGTGGTATGCCCAAAAAAGGAGATTAAGTTTTAATAAGGTAAACATTACTGATTCAAGAAAAAGGCTGGCTTCTTGTTCTCCCTCTGGAAATTTAAATTTTTCTTGGCGTCTTATCATGGCCCCATTGGGAGTTATTGATTATGCAGTAGTGCATGAATTAATTCACTTGGTAGAGAAAAACCATACTAAGGAGTTTTGGGTAAAAATCAAGCTAATGCTACCAGATTATGAAAAATACAAAGAATGGCTTAAAAAGAACGGGTACCTGCTGAATATATGATTTTTATTTATTTTTAATATAGAGGAAACTTGCGAATTATCTTATACACGGGCCCAAAGTGTTGTCTAAGCCACCTTATCTCAGGAAAGAAAACTGTGGATTATTTTCTTCCCATTTTTTTAATTGTTCATATAAATTGGTGCTTTTAAAATATGATAAATCATATGCTAGCCTTAATAAGCTGCAAAAATTATTATAATCTAATGATTCAAAGTTTCTATTTCCCCATCTCATTCTTATTGCTAAAAAAATAATATAAATAAGATCATGTCCACAGCACAGTTGCTTTTCGTCTATATTGGATGAGAGTAGACTTTTTATTTCTGTTTTTAAAGTTTCTTTGTCTTCATCACAATGATTTTTTTGATCTAAGGCCATAGCAATCAGCTTATCAATATTAATTTTAAATTCAAATATATCTATTATTTCTCTATAGTTGATGCTCTTAAAATTTATAAACAGGTTCTCTTTTAAAGAAATCCAACGAAGCAAGCCTATCGGCTTTGCAGCCTTATAAGCTGAGGCTAAAATGGAATTGCAAGATGGCGGGTTTTTTTCAGATTTAGTATACTCATCAAGAAGTTTTTCCAATGCGGGTGAATTAAGCACCATGGCATCTATATCGTGAAAATCAGTTAGCATGATATTATCATAAGGGTATCGTTTTGAATCAAGACGATCGAAGTCAGCATCTACAATTGCAATAATACCTAAAAAGTTTTCTTTTTCGAGAATTAATAAGGCTTTTACTGCATTCTCTTTACCCTGGGCTATCACAAAACGACACGTTTCTCGCCCAAATAAACTCTTATATATCCTAACATCTGTGGAGCCTTCTGCGATGATTATGATCCCCTTGAATTGCGACCTTATCAGCCTTACCTCATTGGCTGTAGTATATTCATTTACATGTTGATACATCTTCAGGTCCCATCAATTCGACTGTTAAATCCCATCGATCATAAATGACTTGAGGAGAGTGAGTTGCCAAAAGTATGTCAAATCCACTTAACTTGGTTATCTCTTCTAAGTCGCTTAAGAATTGCTGCTGCCAAACTATGTGAAGAGACAGCTCTGGTTCATCCAGAAGAACTAATGAATTTTGATCAACTTTAAATAATAACTCATAAAACAATACAAGTTCATGCTGTTCTCCAGATGATAAGTTCTCAAGTGGTATTTCTTTATCATTTGATCCTGTGAAAGAAAACCCGTCTTTTTTGCTTATGGTCATCTTCTTGTAAAGGAATCGAGCATTTATGATCTTTAAAAGCAAGTCTATCTTATTTGCTAAATCATTTAATACTTTTAGTTTCTGCTTGACATCATTGATATATACTGATAAGACCTGAATTTTATCAGGATCAAAATTTATTTTTAATAACTGCCCCAGATCACTTTGACCTTTATCAAGGACGCCCGCTTCTTCAAGTCTTGTTATCTCTTGTTCAAGTTTTTCTAATTCATCCCTTAATTCCTCGTTGTCAGAATAACGTCCCGCTGTAGCAGTAACCAAACGGAGAGGAAAAGACCTATCAAGAGATTGTGATAGGTTTGCATAATCTGACAACTTTGCCTGTATTAATTTTACTAAATCTTCGGAATATTTTTTAACAGCCGGAACCATTGGAAAATCGAAGGGATATTCCCTTATTCTTCTTGTTTTTGCTAAAGTAAGAAGACGTTGAGCCTCTATAAAATGTACTGATAAGCTACCAAGAATTTCTGCAAACCAATCAGGTTCAGGTTCTGTTTCCCGTCTTAAGATTGGCAAATCATCTTGGAACCTATCTATAACATCTTCTATGGATAATATTTCATCTGTTTGAGCGAATAGCCAGGAAGTGGGCCCTATTCTTTCTAACCCTGGAATTTCTCTCTCTATAATCGACATTGGGAATGCAATTTTTTCTCTAGAAAATGGTTTGATCGTATAAGCGCAGCTCTTCGAGCTAGAATTGTAGTATTCTAAAACTAGGTTATAGGATTCCCGCCTTTGTGGCCTTTCCCTAGATGAACCCGCCAATTCTTTCTTTAAATTCAAGCGCGTTCCATCTTCAAACTCTATTTCAAAGGAGGCGAAGGGAATTCTATAAAATATGCTGTATTTGCGATTAAATAATGAATTGATCATGGTCAAGATAACTGTCTTACCTATACCATTAGGACCATGAATTATCGTAATATGATCCTTGATGTTGATTGGTATTTGATGGTTGAATATTCCAAAAAGATTTCTAACTGTTACTTTAGTAATTTTATTCATCGCAACTCCTTAATTGCCATTTTTTTTAAAATGAGTTTATGTTTCGCATTTTTCTAATTTTATTTTATTAAGTTGAGTTAAGTCAATTATGCTCTTGCAATCCAGACGAAAGAGATCTGTAGTGTTGCAGAACAAGGTAACTAAAATTATCCTTGAGGGGTCGCAGCGAGGCTCTGAAGCGGCGGTAAAAAAAACGATTGTCAAGGTTTTAGAGTGGGAATCCAGGCAGATAGAAACGCACGTCTTTTCCAAGCACAAAAGGCTTGCCCAGGCGGCGGGAAATAAGATATATTAGACATCAGAATAAAATAAATAATATGCCACAGGAGAAGTGAAATGGAAGATATTATCA
>Ga0116190_1001761_pt1 | contig 18133 bp, 12 predicted proteins | sample AD_JPNTR4_MetaG_FD_89808 | JGI IMG/M metagenome (GOLD analysis project Ga0116190, IMG submission 89808) | Active sludge microbial communities of municipal wastewater-treating anaerobic digesters from Japan - AD_JPNTR4_MetaG | ecosystem: Engineered > Bioreactor > Anaerobic > Digestate | place...
ACCACGCAAGTCCAGGTCCCCGCCCCAGATACACAGCCGCGCCTTTTCTTCCGTGTCCAATCCCTACCTGAGTAAAAGGCACAACGTTTGGGGGATCGGACAGATCAGGCGGATCAGACGGATTAAAAACTCGCCACTCGCCACTACTCCGCACACAGCGCGGAAGGCTTGAGGCGGCAAACCGATTTTGTTACCGTTGTGGACTTTCTGACGCGGGGTGGATAACTGAATCCCCGGTACAGTGCGAAAGGCTGAGGGCGTATGGTGTTTCATGAACGGGTTTTCTGCGGGCAGGTAAGCGAGTCGGATGTTGGACAGTCGCTCCTGCTGGCTGGATGGGTCGATGCTTTCCGCGACCACGGCGGACTGCTCTTTATCCATCTGCGCGACCGCAGCGGTATCCTCCAAGTGGTCTTCAGCCCGGAGGTCGCGCCGCCGGAGGTCTGCACGCTCGCCGCGACGTTACGCACTGAGTTCTGTATCGCGGTGCGCGGCACGCTGGTGCAGCGCCAAGCCGGTACCGAGAATCCCAACATCGAGACCGGCACCATCGAACTGATGGTCAAAGAACTGACCGTGCTCACGGAGTCGGACACGCTGCCCTTCACCATCTCCGAAAAAGCGATGGTGGCCAGCGCGACGGCCGTCACCGACACCGTGTCCGAGGACACGCGCCTGCAATACCGCTATCTGGACTTGCGCCGTCCGTCGATGCGTGACCATCTGACGATGCGCCACCGCATCTTTCAATGCGTGCGCCGTTTTCTCGACGAGAGAGGCTTCCTCGAAATCGAAACCCCGGTGCTGACCGCCAGCACGCCCGAAGGCGCGCGCGACTATCTGGTGCCCAGCCGCGTCCATCCGAAAACCTTTTACGCGCTACCGCAGTCGCCTCAGATTTTCAAGCAGCTCCTCATGGTGGGTGGCCTCGAACGCTACTTCCAACTCGCGCGTTGCTTCCGCGACGAAGACCTGCGCCCCAACCGCCAACCGGAGTTCACCCAGCTCGATATCGAGGCCTCGTTCATCGATGAAGAGTTTCTTTACGAGATGATTGAGGAACTGACCGTCCGGCTCTTTGCCATCGGCGGCATCACCCTGCCGCGGCCCTTCCCGCGCATGACCTATGCCGAGGCGATGGACACGACCGGCTCCGACAAGCCCGACCTGCGCTTCGGCCTGCGGTTTGTTGATGTGACCGACGTCTTCACACAGACGCGTTACGCCATCTTCCGCCAGATTTTGCAGCGCGGCGGCTGCATCAAGGGCCTCAACATCAAAGGGCAGTCGGAAAAGCTCAGCAAAAATGTGCTGCAGAATGAGTATGCCAAAGAGATCGCGCCCTCCTTCGGTGCCAAAGGCATGACCTGGATGCGCGCGGAAAACGGCAAACTGGAATCCAACATCGTCCAGTTCTTCAGCGAGCAAGAACTGGACGAGCTGCGCCGCCGCTTTAAGGTTGAAGACGGCGACGTGCTCATCATGATCGCCGATTCATCCGCCCGCGTGGTCGCCTCCGCACTCGGCAACCTGCGCCTGCATCTGGCGAACCGGCTGGGCTTGATTCCGCCCGACACCTTCTGTCCGCTCTGGGTCACCGACTTCCCGCTCTTCGAGCCGACCGACGAAGGCGGCGTAACTTCTACGCACCATCCTTTTACGGCACCGCACCGCACCGACTTTGATCCGTCGAACGTCGATGAGCTGCTAAGTCTGCGTTCGCGCGCTTACGACCTGATCGTGAACGGCGAGGAACTGGGCGGCGGCAGCATCCGTATCCACAACCGTGCCGTGCAGCGCAAGATTTTCGCTGCGCTAGGATTGAGCGATGAAGATGTCCAGACGCGGTTTGGCTTTTTCCTGCGTGCCTTCGATTTCGGTGCGCCGCCGCACGGCGGTCTGGCGCTGGGCATGGACCGTCTGGTCTCGATGATTCTGCAAACGCCCTCGATCCGCGAGGTCATCGCCTTCCCCAAGAACCGCAGTGCGGCCTGTCCGCTTACCGGTGCGCCTTCGGCTGTGAAGCGCGAACAGCTTGCCGAGTTGAGCTTGCTCGATCTGGGCGGCGGTGGCTCCGCCGCACTACCGGGTGCCGAGGCGCAGGAAAATCGCGTTGACCGTATCTCTTGGGTCTCACGTATCGGCATCAACGAACAGGAGCGGCCAGTCATGGAAGCCGTGCTCGCGCAGGCCGAGACGCTGGTGGAGCAGGCGGCGGCACACGCCGGTACGGAAGCGCCCATCCGTTCGGTCGCGCCGGTCTCCAACCGCACCCGCCCGGGCACCGAGGCGCAGCGTTCACCCTTGGCCGAAACGGGGCAGGTCTTCAAAAACGCCCCGGCTGTAAAGGGTGCCTACTTTAAAGTCGCCAGCGTGCTGGAGTAACCGTCGCCATCCGTCGCCAACAGAGGAAATCCGTCATGTCTCCGATTTATCGTTTTGAAAATCCCGATCCTGCGTCTGCCCTTCCGGACGGCCCGCTCCACGGCATGCGCGTCGCGCTGCAATCCACGGTCTCGGTGGCCGGCTGGCCGACCGACGCCGACTCGGCGGCGCTGGCCGACTTCACCGCGCTTGAGGACGCGACTGTCGTGCAGCGTCTGCGCCAGGCCGGCGCCGCGCTGACCGGCCTGACGCGCGCCAGCGAGTTCGGCTTCGGGCTGCACGGCAGTCAGGTCGGCGAGGCCGTCCGCAGCGACGCCGACGCCGAGCTGGTGCTGGATATGATGGGCGAGTGCCGCGTGGCCGCCGCGCGCGCCGGTGCCTTCGGACTGCTACCGAGCGTCGGCCTGGTTTCACGGCTCGGCCTGATCGGCCTGATCCCTTCGATGGAGCGTTGCGGCCTACTCGCGCGTTCGTGCGACACGCTGAGTGCGTTACTCGCGGCGCTGGCCGGACCGGACGGACGCGACCTCACGCTTGAGGAAGCCCCGTTGCCGTCGCTCGCCCCGCTGCCGAAAGACGGACGCGGCGTTACGCTCGGCGTGATCCCGCAGGCGCTGGAGGGGCTGCCCGCCGCGCAAGCAGAGGGCTTCCGTGCCGCGATTGATCGACTGACCGCAGCGGGCGTCACCGTGCGCGAGCTGCCCTTGCCCGAGTACAACTTGTTTGATTTGGTGCATGCGATCGTCGGTGCAGTGGAGGCCTCGTCCTGTGCGGGCCGTTACGATTCGGTGCGCTACGGTCACCGTCCGCCGGGCGCGAAGGATTGGAATGAGATGTATCTGAGCGCGCGCGGCGCGGCGTTCGGCACCTGCGTCAAGAGCTTTCTGGTTCAAGGCGCGTTCTTCCAGTTTGAACGCTATGCCGCGTATGAGAACGCCTGCCGCATCCGCGCGCGGCTGGTTGCGACGGTGCAACAGCTCATGCCGCAGGTCGATGCGCTGGCGCTGCCGCTGGCCGACCGCGTGCCGGAAGGCGCGACGGCCACGCTCGCGGAAACGCGCGCGCCCTTCGCGAGTACGCTTCTGGCGTCGGTCACCGGACAGCCCGCACTGGCATTGCCTGCGGCGGGCGCGTACGGCGCACTGCAACTGGTCGGATCGCGGCTCGGCGACGCGCGATTGCTCGCACTGGGCGGAATGCTTGCGGCGCTGTGCCGGGAGGGAAAATAACCATGGACTTTGAAGCGGTCATCGGATTGGAAATCCACGTCGAACTCAACTGCGCCACGAAGCTGTTTTGTGACTGCCCGAACCGGCCCGGCGATGAGCCGAACGCCAACACCTGCCCGACCTGCCTCTGGATGCCGGGCGCCGCGCCGCGCCTGAGTCAGGCGGCTTTGGAGAAGGCGGCGCTACTCTGCCTGGGACTCGGCGCGGAGCTGCAGCCGCTGAGTGCCTTTGACCAAAAGGTCTACTACTACCCCGATCTGCCCAAAGGTTACCAGCTTTCGCAAGCGCACCTGCCGTTGTCGCGCGGCGGCAGCATCACGGTCACCAACGAACAGGGCGAGGCGCGTACGTTGCGCATCCACCATATCCACATGGAGGAGGACGTCGCCAAGCTGGTGCATGAGTTGGAAGGCCGTCAGCCGATCAGTCTGGTCGATTTCAACCGCGCCGGCGCACCGCTGGTGGAGATCGTCACCGAGCCGGACTTCCGCACGCCGTACGAGGCGATGGAGTTTCTCAAGGCGTTGCGTACGCAGGTGCGTTACGTGGGGGCTTCGGAGTGCAGTATGGAAAACGGCACCATGCGCGTCGACGCCAACATCTCGGTGCGGCCGCGCGGTACCGACCAGATGAACACCAAGGTCGAGGTCAAGAACATGAACTCGGTGCGCCATGTGGGCGACGCCATCGCCTTCGAGACCGCACGGCAAAGCGCGGCGGTGCAGACCGGTGAGACGGTAGTGCAGCACACGCGGCTGTGGGATCCGGACAAAAAGGTGACGCTGCCGATGCGCGCCAAGTTCGAAGGCCCCTGCGTGCCCGATCCCTCGGTGCCGGCGATTGAGCTGACGCCCGCGTGGATCGAGTCCTTGCGGGCGCGCCTGCCGGAGATGCCGACCGCCAAGGCCGAACGGCTGGTTAAAGAGCACGGCATCAGCGCCGAAGATGCGGCTTTCCTGAGTGCGGATACAGATGTGGCCGACTATTTTGAAGCGTTAACCGCACAGGGCGTGACGACCAAGATGGCTCTGCACTGGACCGCCACGCAGGTATTGCCGGCGGTCAGGGAGCGCGGCCAAGAGATCAGTGCCTGCTCCGTGACACCGGAGCGACTGGCCGGCCTGCTGACCTTGCTGGCGCGTGATGAGATCAACGCCAACGCAGCGCGCGACGTGCTCGTGGCGCTCTTCGAGAGCGATGCGTCAGCCGAAACGATCGTCAACGAACGCGGATTCAGGCAAATCTCAGACACCGGCGAACTCGGCGCATTGATCGATCTGGTGCTGGTCGCAGAGCCGGCCGCGCTGGCGGATGTCCGCAACGGCGTCGGCAAAGCGATGGGTTTCTTGATCGGCCAGGTCATGCAAGCCTCGCAAGGCAAAGCCAATCCAAAACTGATCAAAGAATTGCTAGCCAAAAAACTGAAAACTTCATAAATTAGGCCTCATGGCTTGCGAATCAGATGTTGATATTGCGGTTCGGGCAAGGTCGTCTTCGCAACCTATGAGATTGTTCGCACGAAACACGCAGCGTGCGATTCAGCTTGAGGCTGTTGAACTGGCTCATTGCCCCTTCTGCAAAAATAGTACGCCGACGGCGGCGCATGCTCCGCTCTCTCGTATCGACTGCCCCATTTGCGGCAAGCAGATACTGGTGCCGGGCCGTCTGGATGTTTTTCTGCTTCACGAGCACATCGGCGAAGGCGAGATGGGATCCATCTATCGTGCGACGGACGAAACGCTGGAGCGTGAAGTAGCCATCAAGCTGATACGCATCGGCCAAGCGGACAGTCCTGAATCGCGTGAGCGGCTCAAGCGCGAAGCCTGCGCCGCCGGTAAGCTCAACCATCCCCGCGTCGCGCAAGTCTACTCGCTAAATTTTGCTGGCGACCATCCCTATCTGGTGATGGAGCTGATCGCCGGCCTTGATCTCTCGGAAAAATTCAATCGCGAAGGCCCCTTGCCTGAGCGCGCCGCTTTACGGATAGCGCTGGACATTGCCGACGGGCTTTCAGCACTGCGCCGCGAGGGGCTGGTGCATGGCGATGTCAAACCGGCCAACATCGTCCTGGACCGTGACGGTAATGCCAAGCTGGTCGATTTCGGCCTCTCCGGCATGACCCGTTACGACAGCCAAGGCCACTTTATCGGCACACCGTATTTCATTGCGCCGGAGCTGCTGCAGGGCATTGTCGACACGCACCAGAGCGACCTCTACAGTTTGGGGGCCACCCTGTATTACCTACTTTCCGGAAAGCTCACACACGAAGGAGAGACACATACCGACATCCTGAGGGCGCGCCTGACCCAAAAACCGACGCCGATTGACAAGCTCGTCCCCCACCTTTCGCCCGCGACATGTAGCTTGGTCATGCACTTGATCGAGTTTTCTCCCCCCAAGCGTCCGGCCAACAGCGAAATCGTGGTCGCTGAGATCCGCGAAGCGCTTGCCCTCCTGGAGAACCCGCCGAAGCCCGTCACGCCCCCGCAGCGTCGCCGCAAGCACCGTGTTTCGTCGCGGTTGAGACCGTTTCAAATGAATTGGCGTCGGACACAGACCCGGCGGTACCGGTACCACCGCGTGTTCGTCTGGCTGTTCGTCACCGCTGCTTCTGCCGGAATCATTGCGTTCGTTACGTTTCACCCGTTATGCGAGCCGCACAGGACACACCTCCGCCAAGCCTTCGACCAGCGCGACAAGGTCGTAGAAGCTGTTTCCGTCTGGATGCAAGATGCCGTCAGCCGCATCCACTCCCCCATCGAACGCAACCAACAGCCACAGCCTCCGGTTTGCGCGTCAGACACCCCGCCGAAAGTAGCCTTCACCGCCGAGGATGGCAGAACTTGGTTCACGATGGCGTTCGGCTCGTCACCGCAAAGCGGTAGCGCGATTTACACGGGCGGCACGCTTGTCCTGCAAGGGCAAGGCACCGCGATGTGGGAGGGGCCGGACTGCTGCCGCTATGTCTGGTGCCGGGCAGTGGGCACTTATCACTTTTCCGCTTCGCTGCTGACGTATGCGGACCAAGACCCCTCGCAATGACCGGACTGATGATAAAAGACGCCAGCCCGGCACAAAGTGACGGCTTGTTTTTCGGGGTCCTGGGGTGCGGCGACCTCGTGCTCCAACTCCGTCGAGCGAATGGCGAAAGGCTTGTGCTCCGGCGCGAGTCGCAGCACGTTTCCCCGTGGCGTTATCTGGGCATCAACCGGACGGGTGACACGTTTGCGGCACACGTCTCGGAGGATGGACGGTATTGGTCCCCCTTCATGACATGCACGCTGCCGCTCGCGAGCACCAACTCGGTTGGTTTCGTGGTCTCATCCAATTGCGCTCAAGCCCTATCAATCGCAAAGTTTACGTCTATGCGGCTGATAGAGAATCCCGCCCCTTGAACAGCCTTTGCACTCTGGAGTCCCCGACAGTTCCGTCCTCTGTCCCGTGCAGGCAAGCGCGTTCGCTTGCCTGCGGACGAACAGACGCTCGTCCCGGCTGCCGCCCTATTCCCCACACAGCCTTTTTGCCAGAAACGCTTTTACCAGTCTGCCGGAAAATCGACGAAATACCCTGCGATCCGTTTCGAGTTGGGGCGGATTTCGTAGTCAACCACCAGCCGCTGGTTCGGCCCTGTCGGCACCGAGACCGCGTAGCTTCCGTCGGGAATGCGCGATTGATCCGCATTGTAAAGGTAGCAGGGCAAGCGACTATCAACGTTCCACTTCAGGTAGGCGGGATCGTCCGTTTTGGCCGCCGAAACGGAAACCATGCGGCGATCAGGATAGATCACGGTCGGCGTCTTGTTGGCACCTTGCAAAAAAATCTGGCCGGGAGCGAACATACCGGTGGTCAGGTTGGTGGACTTGGGCGTTGACCAAGTCAAGCCGCCGTCGCGGCTCTCCGAAAAGCACAAGGCCGCAGGTTTGCTGTGGTTGGCATTCCGCATGATCGCCAACAGATGACCGGGGGCTTTTTCAACCAGATCCCATTCATCACCGGTGAAATCGGGCGACTCTGGAATACGAACCGTCGTCCAAGTTTTACCGAGGTCTTTCGAGATCGCGGCAATAGCACCGTTTTTCGGCGCGATGTAAAAAGGCCAGATGATTGATCCGTCCTGAAGGACGACCGCCGCCGATTTCGACTGGCTATTCGGCACCGGTCCGACTTGCGGCGTCCCCCAGGTTTTCCCGCCGTCAGCGGAGCGGATGGACATCACCTGCGACACCATCTTGTTACTGATTCGCGCGTAGGTGTTGTATGTCACCAACAGTTCCCGGTTCGGCAACTCGACGATCGCCACGTTCCGGTCATCGACACCCGGTTCATCAACAATCACTGTCGCGGGCGACCACGTTTTCCCTCGGTCGGAGCTCTTTGTGATCATCGCTCTTCCCGCAGCAGAAAAACCGTGTTCCGTCCCGTCGCGAAACACGCAGTATAGCGTGCCGTCAGCTCCGGCGGTGATCCAAGGCCAACCGGGATATGTCCCTTCATAGATCACAACATCAGGCTTCGACTTGATGGGCGTCTTGTCTGCGGCCAAGCAAACGGATGCAACACAGAAGAGACCGATTGCCGCGACCCAAACGCCAGCAACAAACCTGTTGGTCATTTTCTTTTTATCAGATGTCATGTGAGATTCCTTCCTAAACAACTTCCCGGTCCGTTTCATTTCACGATCACCACCGTTCCCGCCGCGAATCCCTTGAGCAGCACAACATTGTCCGTACCCGACGGCGGCACCGCCAGACTGAAATCGAACGTCTTCGCCGGGTAGTCGCCGATACACGTCCACGCCGTCAAGAGCCGGTCGAGCCCTTCGATCGCGCCATACGTGATAAGCGGCGCGGCGAATCCCTGCCCCAGACCGACAGGTTCTTTCAACGTCACCGTGCCGCCTCCCGCGACGGTCAGCGTTTCCGTCACGTTCAGTGACCCGCACAGCGGCCGGGCATAATGCGCAACGATCTCAGCGCCGTCCGCCAGCACCAACCCGCCCTTCACAGCCAGTGTTCCCGGCTGCCCGTTCACGCCAGGCGTCACGCGTTCCGTCACCACAAGCGTACCATTGGACACGCAACCGTCGCCGCCAATCTCCGCGACGGTCACCGTCTGCCCGCCCAAATTCAGCACACTGCCGGCCTCGACAACCCACTCGACCGCCACGAAGCTTCCTGCCGCGAGCGTCACCGTACTGCCGTTTTTCAGGACCACGCGACCGGAGAATTCTTCCGCATCGCTCAGGATGGTCACCGTTGCCGCATCGATCACCACCTCACCATCGCCCCGGATCGCCGTGATGGTACCATCGTTACCGTCCACATTCGTCACTTGCAGCGGGACCGTCCCGTAAGCGACAACGACCGCTTGCGTATCTGCGCAAACCGCCCGAGGCGAACGACGACCCAACCACTTGTTCATCAGGTAGTCTTCCGTCGCCTCGCACTCGGCATCACTGAGCGCGTTCGTGTAGATGATGACCTCGCCCAATTCCATGCCGCTCCAGTTCTGCGAGGTTGCTGTAGTTCGGTCTCCCGCCAGCATGTCGGCAGCCGTGTCGCCTGTGGTCACGATCGAGGCAACCTGATAGTCCCACTTCGGCACGCTGGCCGCGTGACGTCGTTCGCCGTCGATGAAGATCGTGCCGTTCCGAACCGCCGTCGAAGCCAGCCCCGTATTAAAGAGCGACGAGTTGCCGTAGAGCGTTCCCCAACTTCCCCGGATGAAATCACTCACTCTGGTCGTGTCGCCCAATAGCCAGCCGCCGCCCTCCGCTGCGCCCTTGTCTTTGAACATCCAGAACACGGTCCGGATATTCGTCAGGCGCGGCGACCACTTGAAGGCGCGCCGACGTCCACGATACTCGAAATCGATGACCGGCAGACCGTTCACCGCATTCGTTTTGTACATCGGAACCCACGAAGTAGGCCCGTAGGCACTCTCCGCTTTTACACCTCCGACCTGATCTTCCCAGTACTGAGCGTACTGCGTTGAGAAAAACGTGATGCTAGATTTTATCGATGCGTCGAAGCGCATCGCCGCCCCTGCAGCCGGAACCGTAGGCGCGTCTCCTGCGGCTTCGCGTGACACCTTCACGCCACTCGTCACCGCCGGCGATACGACATCAAGCGCGTTGGGATTCACAACCTCCGTCACGATGACCGGCGTAGCGCCGCCGACCGTCAACGTGCCCGCGCCCGTCGCCCTGCCGATCCGCACCACCGCATTCCCCTCTGTCTCCACCTCGGCCGTACCGTTCACAGCGACCTCCGGCAGGTCACACGATCCGGTTGCGTCCGCGTATCCTGGCAACTGTCGTCCGAACCACTTCCACGTCAGATACGCCTCCACATCGCGCCGCTCGTCCTCTGTCAGCGTGACATCGTAAAGAAGCACCTCCGCCATCTGCATGCCCCCCGAATACTGATAGGAGTCCGGTGTGTTATCGAAATCACTCCCTCCCAAAGCCGAGACGCGTCCACCCCAACCCTGCATCACGGCAGAAACCAACATCAACCGATCGGTCGGGATGGGTGTCGAGGTCGCCCGAATCGGGAGGCCGTCCAAATACCAAGCGCCGTATGTGGAGGTTCTGATTGCGCCATTGAGCATCGGCGCACCTCCGTTGCGCCGAAAATCGTTCACGCGGAATTCGTTGTGGCCGTCATAGCCTTTTTTCAGGCTACCCAACGGCATAGCGCCATTGGTCTTGCACAGCCACACCACGAACGCACTGCGCACCATCAGATTAGACAGGGTCATCAGGCAACACCCCGCGTCGCGTTCCCCCAAATCAACCATCCAACGCCCCTGCTCATCCTGCATGCGCACGGGCTTGACGCTTCCAGTCGTCACGGTCTGCACACTGCCGCCGCCACGGTTACGCCAAGTGTTGACCACTGCGCCATCGCCAAAGATAAAATCCTCCTCACGGGAAGCGTCCAGCCACAGGATATTGCCCTCCAGCGCAGGCGCGGGAGGAATCTTGCGTGCCTTAAGAACGACCTTGGCGCCATCTTCCAGCGTCAGTTTGGGCAACGCCTCGTCTGCCTTCACCTTCACCGTTGAACCGGCCATGACCGCGAGGTTGCCGCCATGCGTCACGTACCGCGCTTCGATCGGCTGCGCACCGGCTTGGCCGATCCGTGCATTCGCGCCGGAGGCGGTAGTCAGAAGATCGACCTTGCCCGCACCATATCCCGGCGTGTCGCGACCGAACCATTTCTTGTGCAGGTAGGCTTGCGTGTCCTGAATCTGTTGTGTGGTCAGCGCGTTCGTGTAGACGATCACCTCGCAGAGCCGTTGCCCGCCTTGATACCTGTCGGGCTGGCCGTTCACGCGTCCGAAAGCCGACGCCCTGAAATCTCTGGAACCGTCAAGTGTGGTGGCCACCATGTCGTAGTCGCCCGAGAGCCCGGCACCGGACATTGTGACCACCTGCCCGTTGACCCACAAATTCTCTCCTGACTTCTCAATGATGCCGATCAGCCCGTTTTCGCGGCTGACATAATCGTTGCCTCCCCTCAGCGCATCGAAACCGCAGATGAAATTACCCGCCGTACCCGCCGGGCTGCGCCCCAGCAGGCTGCCTCCGCCCTCCTGACTGCCGATGACCCAGAAAACAGCTTGGATACCCGCGATCTCTTCGCTCCACTGCAGGCAGCGAGTCGCGCCTTGCGCGCCGAAATCCACCGTCGGCAAGCCGTTCAGCGCGTTGGTCAGATAGACCGGCGCATCGAGCCAGGTGGTGGCGTATGGATAGCCGTTGCCGCGCGTGTCATTCCACCGGGTGATGTTCCCGTCGCCGTCTTTGGTCAACGAATCCGCATCGCTCGCGTCCACCCAGAACGCCGCATCAGGCGCGGGCCCCGCCGGGATCTGCGCCTGATCCCCCAGTACCAAGGCCGCCGTGTTATCCAATGTGATTTCCGGTGTGAAGGTCTCCGCCCGGTCTATCTGCAACCGGCCATCCCATCCTCCGGATGCCGGGTCAACGGTTACCAAAACCGGCCGAGTCCCCGAAAGTTCGCCGACGTGCAGCGTCACGCTGTTAGTTCCATAGCCGGAGTCGATCAGCGGCTGGAAACACACGCCGCTGGTGCCGCTGCCCTGCGTGACCAGCCGATCCACCTGCTGCACCACATCCCAGCACGGGGCTGCCGCGAAGGAGAGCGTCTGGGTGACCACCCCCGAAAAATCGTCTGCCAACGGCTGGTTCAGGCACACCGTCGAACGGGTCTGCAGAAACGTCACGTACGTACCCTCGCGGATATGATCGCCTGTGACGACCTGACCGGGCGAGAGAAACGACACGTCCGTGTCCTCATCCAGCAGCGTCACTTGCGCCTCGCCGGCTCGCAGCTCCCAAGACCTTCCGGTTGACGCCGTGCGCGGGAACCGCCCGTAAATTTTCAAGGTGGATCTGTCGATCCGGATTTCCTCCGTTGCCAGCAGATCGCCCGTCACCCGGTTTGTAGAGTCCGCATACGATTGGTAACCCAACCCTTTGTAAGACGCGCCCGACATGAGGTACAGCGGCCCCGTAAACGCTTGATTCTTGCGGAAGATAAAGAGGCCAAGCCCCTGCGTCAGTTTGACCGCCCCGCTGCCCTGAAGGGTCGTCTTGAACGCGACCGGACGACCGCTGTAGACCGAAAAATCGCTCGACCCCATATCGATGCCGTAATAGTCCAGACTGCCCGGTTTCCGTTCGGCCGCGATGGTGAAGGTCGAGCTGTCTGCCGCCCAATTCAAAAGCCCGTTCAGCAGCAGGTCCGTGTCGACCGTCACCGTCGGGCTGCTCACGCTGCTGTCGGGCGCGTTGGTGAAATACGCCGTTGCGCCAACCCCTTCCGCCACAAGGCCGTCCAGCCAGTTCGCCGCGTCCGACCACCGGCCGCCAGCCTGCACGTTCCACGAACCATCTGCGGCATTCACTAAGCCGACAGAAGAGAGAGACACCAAAACGGCCAAGAGCCATCTCTTGAACACAGTTGCTTGCATACCTTTACCTCCGAAGTCAAACGCCTACCCAGCGCATTGTCTGAATCATACGTCATGTTCAAGAAGAATACGTGCATTTTTTAAATATCTTGATTATTTGCACATTCACGCGGCTTGCCAATCCCCATCGTTACCGGTAAGCTTTTGTGTATGGCATTACTTTACATCGGAGTTGATCTGAATCCGCCCGACGCTGACCAGCGCCGCATGATCGCCCTGGAAAAAGAGGGCGTGCCTGGAATCGTCATGCTGGGGCACTCCCACTTCAGTTATCACAGCCCGCCAGCGGTGGAGCACGTCCACGAGGGCTGTGTCGAAATTGTACTGTGCCAGCGCGGTGCCTTGACCTTCAAGAAAAACAACAGGTTCTACCACCTGATGCCGGGCGACATCATCATCAACCGACCCTGGGAGAAACACTGCCTGTTTAGTCACCCCAGGAGTCTTTCGACCTTTTGGCTGTTGGCGCGCGTGCAACCCGCCTCCGCGCCGTTGTTGAATTTGCCGGAGAAGGAAAGCCGCACGTTGAAAAAGGCTTTGCTGACACTCTCCCCGCAAGTACGCCGGGACGACGGCAGGGTGCGCCAAGCGTTCGTGCGCCTGCTCAAATACTACGACTCGCGCAAGAGCGACAAACGCCTGCTGGGATTACTCGGAACCAGCCTGCATCTGCTCATGGCCACGATTGAGACAGCCAGCCATAATCATTCGTTGTCGCTTTCAAACCGCATCAAACAGGTGATTTCAGAAATGCGCCGTAACCCGGGTGCCAACTACGTGATCGACGACATGGCGCATGAGGCCAATCTTTCTCCCGGTCACTTCATGTCGCGCTTCAAGCAGATCGTCGGCGTACCGCCGTATCAGTTTTTGCTTGAATGCCGAATCAACAGCGCGAAAGAGCAGTTGCGTGCAACCCAGCGCAACATCACCGATATCGCCATGTCGTTGGGCTACTCGTCTTCCCAACACTTTGCGAGCGCCTTCAAACGCGCAACCGGGATGACCCCCTCCGCATGGCGCGCCAAGTTCCGCAGCGACGCGGAATTAACAGACGGGAGTTTTTATGTGTAAGGCTTTGAAGTCGTATCTTGTGCGCGAGTTGTTATTTGGTTGTGTGGTTGCGGGCATGTTCGCGATCGCGCACGCTGAGTCGCCCCAACTCACGGCGGAGACGCTGCCGGCAGCGCGGCGTGAGGCTGCCGCACGCAAGCGCCGCGTCATCATGAACAACGACGGCAACGACTCGCGTACGGCACCCAGCAAAGACCGGGCCGGTTTCTTGCAATCGCGCTCGGTGCCGCTGGCCGGTTCGCAGGTCGATGCCATTTTCTACTGCACCGGCATCTGGGGAACCTTCACGCACAAAAGCGCGACGGCGGAACTGCGGGTCGGTTCGGACCAAGGCTATCAGGAGTGGGCCGCGCATCTGGCGGATGACGGCGGCCCGGATGCACTGGGAACGATTGTGGATTTCGGACACCGGCACGGCATGGAGGTGTTCTGGTCCTTGCGCATGAACGACACGCACGACGCGGGCGATCCGACCATGATGAGCGCATGGAAAAAGGCGAACCCGGAGTGTCTGGCGGGGAAGTGGGAGGATCGCGGTACATACTGCGGCGGCGGCAAACGCTGGTCGGCGGTCAACTACACGCATCCGCTGGTGCGCGACCGCACGGTGGGATGGTTCGGCGAGGTAGCGGAGAATTACGACGTGGACGGCGTGGAGTTGGATTTCTTCCGGCATCCGGTCTTCTTCGCCTCCACGCTACACGGGCGTGACGCCACTACGGAAGAGTGCGAGGCCATGAGTTCGGTCGTCAGGCGTATACGCGCGGCAATTGACGCACAGGCGCTCCGTCGCGGCCGTCCTGTGCTGCTGGCTATCCGCGTGCCAGACTCGGCCGGCTATTGTCGCGCTCTGGGACTGGACGTGGAGCAATGGCTGAAAGAGGGCCTGGTGGACCTGATGACTGTGAGCGGATATTTCCGCCTGAACCCGTGGCAGGTCAGCGTGGAACTCGGACGCAAGTACGGGGTTCCGGTGTATGCGGGCCTGAGTGAGTCGCGCTTTCGGGACAACGAAATCCGAGCATTGCGTCAGTCGGCCGCAGGCTACCGCGGACGGGCGGCCGAGGCTTGGGCGGCGGGAGCGGCGGGTATGTACACCTTCAACCTTTTCAATCCCAAGTCGCCGGTGTTCCGCGAAATCGGCGATCCGGTGGCCTTGGCCAGCATGGATAAGGTCATGACCACCGGCGCCCGGTCGGTCAGCGGCGCGCGCAGTTGGATGCATGACGGCTTGCGTTTCCTGAACCGTCCCTATCCGTTGCCAGAGCGCCCCCGCAAGCTGAGTCCGGGCCGGACGGAAAAGGTGGTGCTCCCCGTGTCCGATCGGTTGGATGCGGACAAGGTCACGGTGACTGCGGCCCTGCGAGTCACAGGCATTGAAGATGCGGCGGTGCTGACGGTGAGCGTGAATGGGAAAACGTTGGAAGGCGGCAAGATGAAGGACAAGTGGGTGGAGTATCCCGTGGCCGTCGGCGATCTGCGTCAGGGTGACAACCGGATTGCTGTTGTGCTTGATGCGGGCCAAAAAGCGAATGCGGAGCTTCTCGACCTGCTGCTCTGGATTCGCTATCCCCCGGCACCGCAGTCCGCCAAATCAAAAACTCAACATTGACCCGAAGCGGTAAAAAGCCCTATACTGCTTTGTTTAACCATTGGAGGCGTTTTCGTGAATGTTGAACTGATTGAAAGAGCGCGAGCCCGGATCCCTAGTGTTCCGGTTCTCGTGAATATGGTTTCCAAACGTGTCCGTCAGCTCAATATGGGCGAACGGCCCTACGTGAAGCCGCTCTCGATCGACGAGGATAAGGCGGACATCGCCCTGCGTGAGATCGCAGAGGGCCTGCTGATTGCTGAAGTTGATTTCAGCGCGATTGCCCGGGCTGAAGCGGCGCACTCACGGTGGTCTTAAGCGCCGCCCTGACGGCGGCTTGAGCGTGGACCGGGCATGAGCGAGAAGGACAAAAAAAGGAGCGGCGGCAATCTGGCGGTCAACCGCAGGGCGACGCACGACTATTTTGTCCTAGATCGGCTAGAGGCGGGTATCGAGTTGGTCGGCACTGAAGTCAAGGTCGTGCGGAACGGCGAAGCGAGTTTAACAGGCTCCTACGCCCAAGTGAAAGACGGCCAGCTTTTCCTGAACCAAGTGCGGATACCTCCCTACGCATTCGGCAACCGGTTTAATCACGACTCGCTGCGAACCCGCCGCCTGCTGGTTCACAAGAGCGAGGTCCGCAAATTGCAGGCGATGACAGAACAGAAAGGCCTTTCACTGATCCCGTTGCGGCTCTATCTGTCGCCCAAAGGGCTGGTGAAAGTGGAATTGGGCATTTGCCGTGGCAAGGCCCGCGAGGACAAACGCGAAACGATTAAACGCCGCGAGGCGGATCTCGAGGCGCGGCGTGCGATTTCGCAGCAGTACAGAGGTTGAGTTTAAGGAGGTTGAGACTATGATGTTGCCACTGGGTTTTTCTCCGTTCAACGTGGGGCCGACGGAGCTGATCGTTGTATTGGTCATTGTGCTGATTCTCTTCGGCGGGAAGAAGCTGCCGGATCTGGCGCGCTCGTTGGGCCGCAGCCTGGGCGAATTCAAAAAGGGCAAGGAAGAGGGCGAGAAACTGACCAACGAGAAGGTCAAGGAGATCGTCGATGACATCAAGAGCGAGGAGCCCGAAAAGGTGGAAGGCCCTAAGGCTTAACCCCTCCAGCCGATCGCCGCGCCGACTCTCCATCCTGCCCGCCACGCTCGCGCGCGCCGTGCGGCTGGTCTGGTTCAGCGACCGGCGGCTCGCTTTGGGGCACACGGCGTTGATCGTGCTGCAGGCGCTTTTGCCGCTCGGCACGATGGTGGCGTTGAAACAGGTGATCGATCACGCCACCCGCCTCTTCAGTGGTGCCGGGCGTGTCCCTTTCACATGGTCCAGTGCCATCGACCGTCTGGCGACCGATGCCGGTTTTCAAACACTGGTTCTCTGGGTGGTAGCCGGTGCGTTCTGCTTGGTGCTGTCCGCCGCCGCGCGTCTGCTTATTTCATGGGTCGCCGAATTCCACGCTATCTCGGTGACCGACCGCATCTACGATCTGTTGCACGGCGCGTTGTTACGCGCCGACTATGCGTTTTTTGAAAATCCCGACGACCAAAACCGTCTCTACATGGCGCGTGAAGAGGCGCTCGACCGCCCCATGCGCCTGTTGGCCGGACTCGGCCAGTTATTGCACAGCGTGATTGGCATCAGCGGCATTTTCGTCATTCTGGCCAGCTTCACACCTTGGCTACCGTTGCTGCTCGGTCTGAGCGCCCTGCCGGTACTCCTGTTCAAGCTCGACCGCACGCGCCGTTTCTACGAGTGGCGCAAAGACCTCACGCCGCTAGATCGCCACGCCTCCTACTACCACTCGATCATGACCGAAAATGAAGGAGCCAAGGAGATCCGCCTGTACGGGCATGGCGACTTCTGCCGCGAGCGCTTCGCCGTCGCCCGCGCCCGGTTGCGCGAGGCACGCGTGGCGTGGCGTCGCTTCGTGTTGACGCGTGAGGCCTTGGGACTCTTTATCGGTCTTGCCGTCACCGGCATGATTTTGCTCTGGATGACCTCGCGCTTGCTGGCCGGTGCCGTCACGGTCGGTGCGCTGGTGCTCTGCGTGCAGTCGGTTCAGCGCGGCCAGCAAGCCGTCGCGGCTCTGCTCAATGCGGTGTCGGCGCTCTTTGAGGACGCGCTGTTCCTGCAAAGTTTTGAAGAACTCCTGCATCAGCCGCGCCGCGTCAGCACGCCCGCAAATCCGGTGCCGATCCCCGACGCGATCCGCACCGGCATCACCTTCGACAACGTCAGCTTCACCTATCCCGGCTGCGCCGAGCCGGCGCTGCGCAACCTCACCTTCACCCTCCGCCCCGGCGAGCGGGTCGCGCTGGCCGGACCGAACGGCGCCGGCAAATCCACGCTCGTCAAACTGCTGTGCCGCCTTTACGACCCCGACAGCGGACGCATCCTGATCGACGGCACCGACCTCCGGGCATTTGATCCCGATGCGTGGCGCCGGTGCATCGGCGCGCTCTTCCAAGACTTCAACCATTACCAATTCACCTTGCGCGACAACATCCGCATCGGCCATCCCGCAACACCGGAAAACTCCCCAGAGATCGAACGTGCGGCGCATGACGCCGGCTTGGGGCCCCTGCTCAAGATCTGGCCCCAGGGACTTGACGCGCGGCTCGGGCGCTGGCTTCACGACGGCATCGAGCCCAGCATCGGCCAATGGCAGAAGATCGCGCTGGCGCGCGCTTTCCTGCGCCCCGCGCTACTGACCATTCTCGACGAGCCGACCAGTGCGTTGGACAGCACGGCGCAGCGTGAAACTTTTGAGGCGCTTACCCGTCTCAGCCACGGGCGCATCGCCCTCTTCACCAGCCACCGTCAGCTTACACCCGGCATGGCCGACCGCCT
>Ga0116190_1001774_pt1 | contig 18057 bp, 15 predicted proteins | sample AD_JPNTR4_MetaG_FD_89808 | JGI IMG/M metagenome (GOLD analysis project Ga0116190, IMG submission 89808) | Active sludge microbial communities of municipal wastewater-treating anaerobic digesters from Japan - AD_JPNTR4_MetaG | ecosystem: Engineered > Bioreactor > Anaerobic > Digestate | place...
ACCGGGAACAGGGTCCCATAAGAAGTTAACACTATTAACTGATGTAGTACCACATACTACTTGCGTTTGTTTTAGTTTTTTTATTACTCTATAACTAATTGGATTCGATAATTCACTTCTACATCCGTAGTGTGTTGCTCTAACTCTGATTTCTTGTAAATCTTTTAATTCATTTGTTGTATAATAGGGGCTTACTCCGGATTGTACAATGTCATAATTGTTGTAAAATTCATATAGTTGATATTCGGGTGATTGTGCGGTAAACGTAACACGTGTTGATTCGCAAATGGAATCAGCGGTAATAGAAGAAATAAGTGAAACAGTTGGTGTTTTATGAACTGTAACATCTATATATTTGGTTGTCATAGGACAGTTTGGTTCATCGGTGTTTTTTACACTTACATAGTATTGAGTACTTTGTGTTGGTTTTATTACACGTAATCTGTTGGGAGAGGGTATTGATGTTTTATTCCAATAAATTTCAAAATTAGGAATAGTTATATCTTTTATAGATACAATGGTTGACTGCCCTTCGCAAATTTCTGTGTCAGGACTTGTAACAAAATTAATTGCAGTACAAGGTAAGCTTTTACACGAAGCAGAATCAAGCGAAATTTCACTGTCGCCACATGGTACATTTCCTTTTGCTTTTAAAAATGCATATACAGTTGAATCTTGTGAAATAAATATTTCATGGTTGAGAGTCCCATTTACAGGTTCAAACGCACCTCCGTTTAAACTAATTTCATAATCAGTTGCTCCGGGTACACTATCCCACAAAAATTTAATAGAGCCAATACTTGTTTCTCCACAGAATATTTGTGGACGTTTAAGAGGTTTTTTAATTTCAGGTATTACATATGTAGCCGGATTTGTGGAATCACTCATACAACCCGATTCAAATGCAAGAACGCGAATAGGATCGCCGGTGGCTTTTGTATAATCAAGAACCAATGTTGCACTTTCTTTTTGTAATAGTACATTACCATCGTAAAAATGATAATCGTCATAACCGGAAGGATTTGCAGTGAGTTTAATAGTATCGCCCATACAAATAGAAGAACCGGTAGGGGTGCTGGTAATGGTTACGTTTGGTAAGGGTGTTATATTCATATTTATAGGTGTAGTAATAGTATGACATGGACAGTTAACTCTGTCTATTGCATGTAATTTTACAACATCACTATTTTTTAAATTTTTAGTTTTAAAAATGTTTGATGATGATTTTTGTATAGTATCATTATTTACAATAAATTCATATGATTTATAATATGAAGGAGTGGCAATAAATTCTACTTCATCTAATTCGCAAATAGGTGATTTATTGGTAGTTTTTTCTAAATGAACCATTGAAAACGGGTTAACAAATACTATACGTGATACAGTGCCAATACATCCGTTTAAATTTATATGCATTGTTATTTGTTTAAGTCCGGCAGTATTCCATGTTACAGTGTATGGTCCTTTGTCTGTTCCCGAGAGTGTAGTAGGATTATCAAAATTCCAAGTGTAAATAGCGCCGGCATATGAAGTAGTATCTTGAAATACTTGTACCGGTCGTTCTAAACAAATATTGTCGTCAGATAAAGATATTTTAGCAACAGGTGTGGGTTGATTGTTTACAACTAATTGTGATGTGTTTTCACACCCAAATTGGTTTATAATTTTTAATTTTAAATTATAAACACCGGCTTCGTAATATGTATGATTACCGGGATGCATTACAGAATCTATTTGGCCGTCGCCCCACATCCAATAAACTTTATTTACTTGTGCCGGATTAGAATTGTTTGTTACAGTAACTTTCATAGGATTACACCCGGTTTGTGGTGAAGCTATAAATGAAGGATTAGGAACTGAAATAATTTCAATGGTTCCCGGATATGTATATTCGTTTACACATGAATTTGAAGTTGTAACGGTTAAGCGAGGTTTTTTAAATCCCGATAGAGAAAATTTATGACATGGTGTATAATCAGTAGAGGTTTCACCTAAGTCAAAATTCCATAAATAGGAATATGTGGGGTCATATTCAGAAGTATTGGTAAAACATACCGGTGTGCCAAGTTGACAAGCAACTGTAGTATCCGGAGTAAATGATACTTGAGGAATTTTGAGAGCTGTAACAGTTACTGAATCTTTTACTGTAGATCCATTTAAACATTTTACGCTTAACACAACTTTATATAAAGCATCTTTTTTTTGAACAGAATCATAATAGAATTCATGAATTGGATTGTTTGTAAATGATGTTTTACCGTCGCCAAAATTCCAATTTAGTTCTTGAACCCCTGTACTTCCCGTACTATTAAAGTGTATTGCTAATGGATACCCGCATCCTGTTGGTGAACTTCCGGGTTCAAAACCAATTTTTGCTGAACATTGTGCATATGTACCAGCTAATGTAGTCCATAATATTACTATAGTTAGATATATAATCCTAGTATACAAATACATAAGGTATAATGCAAAAGTTGGTCTTTTGATAACAAATATATACTTTTTTACAAGTATTTATACTATATTTTTATCGGTAAGTTTCGAGTGATTGATGATATAAATCATTGAAAAAAATTATTTAAAATACAAACCATTGCTTAGTAAGTTTCGTATTTTTACAATGTTGCATTTTGTATAAAAAAATGATACCATTAAAAATCTAAAATATAGTAATTACATTTAAATTGTATTGAATATGAAAATTCGGTTACTCGGTATTGTATGTATTGCATTAAGCACACTTCTATTTTCAAGTTGTGGCGGTAGTTCAAACGATGAAGAAAGTATATTGTTTGATTCACTAGTAAATACTAATAAAACAGCAAAGGTTCCACCGGAGGTACTTCAAAAAATTTTAAAATCATTGCCGTCACCTGTCGAAATGACTTCAATAATTCATCAGTCTAAAGCTAAGTTTAATAAAGATTTATTAAATCCTCGTGAAAAATTTTCAGATTATACTTCATCGTATAAAAAAGCGGTGAATTTGGGTATATACGGTACCGATTTGGGGTATATGAATATTTATGAAGAAACAATCCTCTCAATGACATATTTAGATGCTATTAAATCTTTAGCAAATGATTTAAAAATAGGTCATTTTTTTAATATGGATGTAATTGGCAGAATGGTTTCTAATAAAAACAATATAGATTCATTAATGTATATTTCAACTTCTAGTTTTGATAAAATGAGTACCTATTTGAACGATCAAAATAGAGCTCATATTAGTTCTCTTATACTTTTGGGAGGGTGGATAGAAGGTTTATATTTGTATACACAAACAGCAAAAGCATATCCAACTCAACAATTAAAAGATAGAATTTGCGAACAAAAAATAGCATTAAATGATATAATGGTTCTATTAAGTGTTTATGAAAATAATCCAACGTTTAAAGAATTAATAACCGATATTACAACTATTAAAAAATTGTATGACAATGTAACAATATCATATAAACCGGGAGAACCAAAAGTAGAAATTGTAGACGGTATGTTGCAAATAATTGATTCAACCGAAAGTGTTATTGAAATAAGTGATGAAACTTATAATTCTTTGATTTCAGAGGTTGCAATTATTCGAAATAAACTAATTCAAAAATAACTTGTTAATTTTACATAACGATGAAACCATATACATATATCTTAACCATAGCTTTATTACTGCCTTTTGTAAGTATTCAAGCACAATGCGAAAGTGACGCATTTTTGGATAATTGCGTTGAATTAATTGATAATTATACCTATGTGAAAGTATTTAATGTAAATACAGATAAAAAAACTACTAAAGTTGAATATTCTTCAGTATTTAGCAAAGATCATGAATATATTTTGGCTATATGCAGCGGGACACAAAAATCGAATAAAAAACTGATTGTAAATTTATATGACCGTAATCGCCAGCTTATTTCGAGCAGTTATTATAAACCTAAAAATATGCATGTGCAAAAAGTGGGGTATAAATGTTCTGCTACCGGAGTATACTATATTGAAGCATATTTTGAAGATAATGCCGAAAATTGCGGTATCATAATTTTAGGATTTAAAAAATCGCAATAACTAAAACTTTTTGTTTTAAAACTATGTTTTGCTTAATATAATTTGTATTTTTGATTGTCTATTGCAATTATTGAAATTGTAAAAAGTATTTTTAATATTTTAATAATTAAGTATTTATATAGCAATTCTAATAGTAAACATGATAAAATCCATTAAAGTTCTTATTGTTGAAGATGATCCTGCATCATTAAGTTATTTAGAAATAATTCTAGGTAAAGAGGGCTTGCAATATAGAACGGCTACAAATGGAGAAGAGGGACTTGCCGTGTTTAAGGAATATAAACCACATATTGTTTTGACTGATATAAACATGGCAAATATGAATGGTATTGAATTACTTGCTGCTATTAAGAAAATTCAACCTCAAACTATTGTCATTATGCTTACCGCATTCAATTCAGAAGATTTTGTAATTGAGGCAATGCGATATGGAGCCAATAATTATTTGAAAAAACCAATTTTTAGAGATAATATTATTGGATTGCTTAGAAAATATAAAAATATAATTCTTTCCAGAAATACCCATATTAAAATTCAGTCTTTTGTTAAACGGCATTCTTATACTATGGAAATAAGTAATGATATAGAGTTGTTACCATATGTTATAAATTATTTGATTGAGAGTGTTGAATTAGTCTTTAAAGAAGATGAATGCATGGGAATTCGATTGGGATTAGATGAAATAGTTATAAATGCCATAGAACACGGGAATTTGAATATTTCTTATGTAGAGAAAACACAAGCAATTAAGAATAATACATTAGAAAAGTTACACAAAAGCCGACGAAATGCTCCTGAAAATATACATAAAACAGTTACTATTCATTTTGAAATGAATAAAGAATATTGTGAGTGGACAATAAAAGATCAAGGTAAGGGATTTAATCCGTCGTTAATTCCTAATCCAATATTAACAGAATCTGCCGAATCTTTACATGGACGTGGTATTTTTATAACACAATTTCAATTTGACGAAATGGAATATTCTGAAAACGGTACAAAAGTAAGGTTAAGAAAAAATAAAATAAGATAGGTGGTATGCGTTTTTTTGCAGGGGTTGTTATTTCTTTTGTATTGTATTTTTCCATATTTGCTCAAAATCAACTTGTAATTCCAATAGTAAATTCACACGATATTTCCGGCAATAATCAGTCAGCTGTTGTTGGTAAACAAATACCCGATTCTATTGTTTTTAAGGTTGTTGATTCGCATAATAATCCAATGCCCGGTATTCCTGTAAATGTTGCTATAACTAAAGAACCACATTGGGGGTCAAAATCTGTATTGGGCGATACCCTATTGTATACTGATTCTCAAGGAATGTGTGCCACAACATATACACTAGGTAATAAAAAGGGATTGTATCAAATTACTGCAAGTATTTTTTCAAAGTCACCACACAATGCTATAACATATTCATTTGAAGCAAAAAGTAGTTTATGGCTATTTTTCTTGCTTGCCGGTGTTATAGGAGGACTAGTTTTTTTCTTGTATGGCATGAATACTATGAGTTCCGGGTTACAAAAAACTGCCGGTGACAAAATGCGAACAATTTTAAGTAGTCTTACTAGGAATAATTTTATTGGTTTAGGAATAGGAGCTTTAGTTACCGCAATAATTCAAAGTAGCAGTGCAACATCTGTAATGCTTGTAAGTTTTGTGCATTCCGGATTAATGCGGTTTAAACAAACATTAAGTATTTTGTTGGGAGCAACCATAGGTTCAACTATTACTGTTCAGTTAATTTCATTTAAACTTACCGACTATTCTCTTGCATTCGTAGCAGTAGGGGGGGCACTGTATATGTTTGCTAAAAAATATTCTCTTCGTTTTTGGGGAGAATCAATGTTTGGTTTTGGATTATTGTTTTTTGGTATGGTGGTAATGTCAGAATCTATTGCTCCTATTAAAAGTTCACCATTATTTATAGATTTATTTATACATCTGCAACATCCGGTATTAGGTATTATTGTTGGAGCTTTGTTTACAGCTATAGTACAAAGCAGTGCTGCAAGTATAGGTATTTTTATAATTTTAGCCTCACAAGGATTATTAACTATAGAGTCTAGTATAGCGTTGGTTTTAGGAGCTAATTTAGGAACTCCTGTTACCGCTTTAATAGCATCGCTTAAAACATCTCATGATGCTAAACGAGTAGCAATTACATTATTAGTATATAAAATTCTTTTAGTGTTATTTTTTATTTGGTTTATTACACCTATAGCTCATTATGTTTCGCAGTCTATTACAAATCAAAATTACAGTGATGAATTACCAAGAGCAATTGCTAATATTCATACGTTTTTTAATATCACTATTGCAATTATAATTTTTCCTTGTATTTCATTGGTTGAAAAACTAATACTACGTATAAAACCACTCAAATCATATGAAATACAAAAACAAAAAACCCGATATATTGATACAACATTTATTAATCAACCTGCTATTGCAATGCAATTAGCTAAAGAAGAAACAATGCGATTGGGGCGTAAGATTCAACTGAGTTTAGAATTGATATTGAAACCTTTTATAGAAAATAATCCTGATTATTTAGAAAAACTTAATTTGCAACGAATAGAAGCAAAAGATTTACGTGATGCTATAAAAGAATATTTATTGCAAACTGCTCAGTTTGATGCATCAAAACAACGTTCCGAAGAATTGTTTGCAATAATTCATACTCTTACAGAATTATCGCACATTAATGATGCGTTGACTAAAGTTTTGCATAGAAGAGCAGAAAAGTGGATTGAAAGAAATTATGAATTTACTGAATCTGAAAAACAAGAGATAGAAGCATATCATACTAATACTATTCAATTGTATAACAGTGCTATGCAAGTGTTTGCAGTATATACTATTGATGATGCATTACGTTTGAAAAAAACAGCCAAAATGCAATCGCATACAGCATTAGAATTAGAAAAACAACATTATCAACGATTGTTAGAAAGAGAACAGATTGAACATAAAAATTCTAAAACTTATTTAGAATTAATTAATATGTTTAAAATAATTGGAGAACATGCAGCTAACATAATTCCTGCTTCATAGTTGATTAATGAAGTTCTGTGTTTTCTAATTGTTGCATGCGTTCTTTTACTGAATAACCGCATTTAGGGGAATAATTAATAGCTCCGTTAGATTCTAAAAAACGAATAACATGTGTATGTCCTAACATAGAAGCATTTAGTAAACCAGCTTTGGTAATGTATACACCATCAATAGTTCTGCCTACATATTCATCTATATGATATTTCAATAATACACGTTCCATTCTGTTGGTATACCAACGAATAAATCGTTCTTGTTCTGAAGGCGGAAATAATTCAGTATCAAAAAAATACCGTTTTTTATTGCCGGAAATAGTTACTTCATATACAGTTTTGTATATACTATCAATTTGATTGTCGGTATAACCAAATTCTCGTAATGAACTTTTACTTGCTTGATATTTGCCAAGCATAGACTGGTTGCTTACAACATTGTATTCACCTTTTGATTCAATACTAGCTATGTATGTGAATAAATGTTTTTTTGAAATAAAATCTACTTCTTGTAAATATAAATTATGTTTGTTGGGGTCAAACGTTGTACGAAACCTGAATGTATTTGAAGCAAAGTTTGGAGCTGCAATAAGTATTAAAAGCCCAAACACCTTAAAATAATTGGTTTTTTTGTTCATTTTTAATGTTTTTCTTATGAGACGTTTCTCATAAAATTTTCATGCAAATGTATATGTAATATATTTAAAAAAACAAGTGTTGAGTGTTAAATTAGGTGAATTTACGTAATAAAAATATTACTTTTACTCAATAAAATATTGTTGATATACAGACTGTTATAGCTTCCGGCATATCAATATTCCACTAGGTTTTTAATGATTGTATTTCTTTTAGATTTTTTATTTTCCTATTTCAGCAAAGTATTTCATAAATTGAATTCGTTCAAATGAAGCTGCATTGTGTGAAGTTACAGCTAATTTTCCTTTGAATTGATCAATATATTGGTATCCTTTTGATTGCATAAAGGTTTCTAACTGTTGAAGCATAGTTTGAATATAATCAAACCCGTGTAAATACAGAGCAGAAACAATTTGAACAGCACTAGCACCTACAAGTAGTTGTTTTATAACTGCATCTCCTGTATGAATTCCTGTAGAAGCTATTAAATCACATGAAACTTTACTGGAGTTTAAGGCAATCCAACGAAGAGGTAGAGTATATTCTTGAGCTGAACTGTATCTGTTTGAATTTATAATTTCTAATGTGTCTAAATCTATATCGGGGCTATAGAATCTGTTGAACAATACAATTCCTGCAACATTTGATTGTGAAATTATTTGTATTGTTTTTGATATTTTAGTAAAAGAACTTGAAATTTTAACAGCAATAGGTATTGTAACAGTTGAAGAAACTTGTGAAATAATAGACGTTATAGTTTGTTCAAAATTAGTTTCTGTTTCATCTGATGCAGGCAAAAATATATTGAGTTCAATGGCGTCGGCACCTGCTATTTCTATTCTTTTTGCAAATTTAGTCCATTCATAGTCTGAAATACAATTGATACTGGCAATTACAGGAATAAGCAGTTGTTTTTTTGCTTGTGAAATTAGTTGAATGTATTCATCTAATTGTTTTTCTAAAATATATGTATCAATATAGTCTAGTGTTTCAGACATTGTAGAGTAAATGAAACTATTTTTTTGAGCTTCTTGTATTTCAAAATTAGTTTGTTGAAGAATTTGTTCTTCAAAAATTGATTTTAAAACAATAGCTCCGGCACCACTAGATTCAAGTTTTTTTAGATTTTCAATATTTGAAGTTAATCCGCAACTTCCAACAACTATAGGGTTTTTAATAGTTATACCTAAATATTTAACTGAAGTATCAATCATAGTTTCTTATTTTTTTTGTTCGTGTAAATAGGTTAAAATTCCTTGAGCAGCTTTTCTACCATCACCCATTGCTAAAATAACAGTAGCGCCACCTCTTACTATATCACCACCGGCAAATATATCAGGTATATTGCTTTGCATAGTGTCTTTGTTTACAACTATAGTACCCCATTTGCTCATTTCTAATTGAGGCAAACTGCTTGGAATAAGCGGATTAGGCGATACTCCAACACTTACAATAACAAGGTCTACATCAATATCGTATTCAGAACCAATCATTGGAACCGGTTTTCGTCGTCCTGAGGCATCAGGTTCGCCTAATTCCATTTTTTGAACACGCATCTTATTTACATATCCTTTAGTATCTGCAAAGTATTCTATAGGATTATTTAAGCACAAAAATTCAACTCCTTCTTCTATGGCATGGTGAATTTCTTCTTTACGAGCAGGCATTTCATCCATGCTTCTGCGATATATAATCATAGCTCGTTCTGCACCAAGTCGTTTTGCCGTTCTCACAGAATCCATAGCAGTATTGCCACCACCTATTACAGCAACATTTTTACCTAAAAATACAGGAGTATCATATTCTTTTTTTGCAGCTCCCATTAAGTTTACTCGTGTTAGATATTCGTTTGACGAAAGGATTCCTGAATAATTTTCGCCCGGAATTTTCATAAAATTAGGTAATCCTGCACCACTACTTACAAAAAATGCTTGATAACCTTCATCGCGTAAATCTTGTATAGAAGCCGTGCTTCCAACAACAAAGTTTGTAATAAATTCTACCCCCATTTGTTTAAGGTTGTTTATTTCTATATCAACCATATAATTGGGGAGTCTGAATTCTGGTATACCATATTTTAAAACACCGCCAATTTCATGTAATGCCTCAAATACAGTAACTTTGCAGCCGGCTTTGATTAAATCGCCTGCAGCAGCCAATCCTGCAGGTCCTGAACCTATTACTGCAACTTTGAATCCGTTAGGAGCCGCAACTTCGGGTATCGAAATTGTTCCGGACTCTCGTTCATAGTCTGCTGCAAAACGTTCTAAATTGCCAATTGCTACAGCAGGTTTATTCATTTTTATAGTATAGAAACATTTTGATTCACATTGTATTTCTTGAGGGCAAACTCTTCCGCACACTGCTGGTAATGCATTTGTTTGTTTAAGAACTTTTGCAGCTCCTAAAAAATCTTTTGTTTCTATACATTTTATAAATCCCGGTATATTTATACCAACAGGGCATCCTTCAACACAAGTGGGGATAACACAATCTAAACAACGTTGAGCTTCGTTTACAGCCATTTCTGCTGTTAATCCTAAGTTTACCTCTTCATGGTTTATGCTTCGATTGTGTGCATCTTGTTCGGGCATTTGTACCCGTTCTTTACTTGTTCTTTCTTTTGCAGGAATTTGTTTACGCAATTCTGCTCTCCATGCAAGTTCGCGTTGTTCCTTTAAATAGTCTTGATATGTCATAAATTGGTTGTGCTTAAACTTGTTGTAAATACGATTGATATGCTTCTGCTTCTTGATTTTTATATGCACCTAATCGCATAAGCATCTCTTCAAAATCAATTTGGTGAGCGTCGAATTCGGGACCGTCAACACATACAAATTTGGTTTGCCCGCCAACACTTATTCTACATGCTCCACACATACCGGTGCCATCTACCATTATTGTATTTAAACTTGCCACCGTAGGAATATTATATTTTTTTGTAAGCATTGATGTAAATTTCATCATTATAGCAGGGCCAATTGTTACACACATGTGAACTTTTTCACGTTGTATTACATCTTCCATTCCTTGGGTTACAAGTCCTTTTTGCCCATAAGAACCGTCATCGGTCATTATAATTACTTCATCAGAACAAGCTCGTACTTCTTGTTCCAAAATCAATAATTCTTTTGTGCGTGCAGCAAGTACTGAAATTACTTTGTTTCCGGCAGCTTTCATATCTTGAATTATAGGTAATAATGGTGCTATACCAACCCCTCCGCCTGCACAAAGTACAGTACCGAAATTTTCTATGTGAGTTGCTTTTCCTAGAGGGCCTACAACATCGGTTATATAATCACCTTCATTAAGCATAGCAAGTTTATGGCTGGTAACACCTACTTTTTGTAGTATCAAAGTTATAGTACCTTTTTGTGTATCAGCTTGAGAAATTGTTAGTGGAATTCGTTCTCCTTTTTCACCAATTTTTACAATTACAAAATGTCCTGCTTTGCGTTTTTTTGCTATGCGGGGAGCTTCTATTTCAAGTTTTACTACTAGGTCAGAAAGTATTTCTTTAGTAACAATTTTATTCATTCGTATTTTTTTTACAAATATACAATTCTTAGATAAAAAACCTCCTTACTTACACAATTGAAGCAAGGAGGTTGTAAAAAAACATAAAAAACATAAAAAAATCATATTCGTGTTAAGCACGATTTCAATTTTTTAAAAATGAAAGTATGTTTGTAACCATATGGCACTTTATTATTGTACCATATGGTGTATTGTATTTTTAGATTACTCCTTGAGCTATCATTGCATCGGCAACTTTAATAAATCCACCTATGTTAGCTCCTTTTACATAGTTAATATAGCCGTCTTTTTCGGTTCCGTATTTTACACAAGTAGCATGAATATTTTTCATAATACTTTGTAATTTAGCATCTACCTCTTCACGAGTCCATGATAAACGCATAGAATTTTGAGTCATTTCAAGTCCTGATGTGGCAACTCCACCGGCATTAGCAGCTTTTCCTAAGCCATATAAAATTTTAGCTTGAATATATACCTCTATTGCTTCAGGTGTAGATGGCATATTAGCTCCTTCTGATACACATATACATCCGTTTTTAATAAGAGTACGTGCATCGTCTCCATTAATCTCATTTTGAGTTGCCGATGGTAGTGCTACATCACATTTAATTCCCCATGGGGTTTTTCCTTCATGATATTCACATTTATATTTATCTGCGTATTCTTTTATTCTTCCGCGTTTGTTGTTTTTAAGCTCCATAATAAATGCTAATTTTTCTGCATCTATACCTGCAGGATCGTAAATAAATCCATTTGAGTCTGATGCTGTTACACATTTAGCACCTAATTGTATAGCTTTTTCAATAGCATATTGAGCTACGTTTCCGGAACCTGAAACCACACAAACTTTTCCTTTCATAGAATCGCCACGTGTTTTTAGCATTTCTTCTGCAAAATATACTTGGCCATAGCCTGTAGCTTCCGGACGAATTAATGAGCCACCCCATCCTATACCTTTGCCGGTAAGTACTCCGGTAAATTCATTGCGTAATCGTTTATATTGACCATACATATAACCAACTTCACGTCCGCCTACACCTATATCACCTGCAGGAACGTCGGTGTCAGCACCAATATGACGTTGTAATTCTGTCATAAAACTTTGACAAAAACGCATAACTTCATTGTCTGATTTTCCTTTTGGATCAAAATCGGAACCTCCCTTTCCACCACCCATAGGTAATGTTGTTAAGCTATTTTTGAAAACTTGTTCAAATGCCAAAAATTTAAGTACTCCTAAACTTACAGTAGGGTGGAAACGAATACCTCCTTTGTATGGACCTATAGCACTATTCATTTGAATTCTGTATCCGCGGTTTACTTGTATCTCACCTTTATCGTCTATCCATGGAACTCTAAAAATGATAACACGTTCCGGTTCTACTATTCGTTCCAGAATTTTTGCTGCCTTGTATTTCGGATTTTCTTCAATAAATGGTAAAATTGATTCTACAACTTCTTTTACCGCTTGATGAAATTCTAATTCACCCGGATTTTTGGCAATAATTTTTGCCATAAAATCATTCACTTGTAATTCTAAATCTTTTGACATATTATTTTTTAATTTTTGTAAATAAAAACTACGATTTATAAAAAAATTATAAGGCAAAAATATAAAATACTTATAATATTTTTTGCTGTAAATAATTAAAAATCAAAAAATTACGAATAGCTCGGAATGATTTTTACGTGTTTCGCGTAATAGTGTTTTTAAAATGAAATAAAACTATCAGTTAAAAAAACGTTGCAGAATTTTTGTGTCATCTACATCTTTTGCTATGGCTGTAATATTATCAAATGGAATTTCAAAAATGTCAACTATTATGAGTCCGTCTAAACAATTATTAAACAAAGGATCTATATTGAAGTTTATGATTTTGGCATTTAAACTTATATATTTTTTGAGTAACACAGGAATACGTAAATCTTCTTCGTAATTACTTATAAATGAATCTAATTTTTTTAAGTCAACATGTTCTACAAGTGCTTGAATGTCTCCTACCAATTTTTTTGGTACTTTAAAATCTTTTCGCGGTCGTATTTGCTTTGCTAATGTATGATGAAAATGTTGCGATTTGATAAATGAAACTATTAAACTTTTTGATATTTCGGTAAATGAATTACTGATACTTACGGGGCCAATAAGGTATCTGTATTCTTCATTTTTCAGCAAAAAGTACACTATGCCTCTCCAGAGTAAAAATAATGAATGATGATGTTTTTGATATTCAGGTACAATAAACGAACGTCCCAATTCAAGAGATTGAGATAGAATAGGTAAAACAGTGTTTTGAATTTTGAATAAACTATGTATATAAAAGCCTTTTTTACCGTATTGTTTCAATATTTCATTGCCTTTACCTATTCTATATGCTCCTACTACTTTTTTTGCAGTTGTATCCCATATAAATAAGTGTTCATAGTATATATCGTATTCATCTATGTCAATTTCGTTGTTTGTACCTTCACCTACTGCTCTAAAAGTAAGTTCTCTGAGTCTTCCTATTTCTCGTATTATAAACGGAATTCTTACCGCCGACGAGCAATATACTTCAAATTGTTTAAACGAAAATAATCTATCGTTTTTACGAATTGAATTTATTTCTTGTTCAAGCATAACCACCGGAACAGGTTCTATAATAGGTTTAGGGTCAGTTTGATTAGTTTGTTTAAATATGGTAAAAAAATCTTTTATTTCTATATTTTTATACGCCAATACATATACATGAGCTCTTACATAGCGCGTAAGGCTAAAATCTTTATTGAATTTTTTTTGTTCATTGCTGCTAATTGCTGCACCAATTATACACTGTAATGTGTAATTATTTTTTTTAAAAAATGGTAATCGTAATCGTTTAAGACTTAACACGGGATACGTTTTTTTGCAATTTCCAACATTGTAGCATCGGAGTGTTGAATATATACCGGAATTATTGGTATTTCGGCGTATTTTACAGCTCCTAATATATTTGTTTGCCATTCTCCATCTGTTTTGTGTTGTTTGTTAAATTTATAAATATTGCCTTGTTGAGCAGGAAAAAAACCTAATGCTTGATTGTTTTTGAAGTGTTCATACATTTTTATAATACCCGATTTATTTGGTGAACCTTTAGAATCGGCAAAAGGATATGTTTGGAAAAATATTTTTTCAAATACCGGATTCTGAATGGCTCCAATATCTTCTACAATTTTAAAATCGGGTCGTTTTTGTGAAATAATCTTATAAAGTAATAATGCATCTAATCCTCCTAAAGGTTGATTTGCTATGACAGCAAAAGGTCCTGTAGCAGGAATTTGTTCAAGCATATGTTGATTATATTGTATTTCAATGTCGAGTTGTTTAAAAAAGGTTTCAATACAGTGACTTGCAAAATAGTCATCAATAGCATGTACTGAAGTGCCTTGCAGCATTGTTTCACAATAGGAATGAAACATATGATACATTGATTGATATTTGAGTCTGTTTAATTGTCCGATTTTTCGGATTTGTGACTGGCTGAGAAAAGATGACTGAATCATATTTTGTTTTTTTTTAACAAATATCAATATCAAAAATTATTCAAATCATACCGTAATGTTAATGAAATGTGAAAAATGTATTTCGTTTGTTATTAAAATGTTATTAATTAGAGGTAAGGGGGGGGGAGATTAGTTTGTGATATTTCACATGAAGCGATATATGAGTGGAGTTTTTAGACATTCTGATATTTGGCACAATTGGAAAAAGAGAGAACGTAAACGCAAAAACCTAATACGACTTGGCGTAAACGCCACAGACGCATTTAGATGGAGCAGAATAAGAAAAGGAGGCAGGGCAGTAGCCCAAAGCCCAATACTTGTAACAACAATAACTCTCGAACGCCTTGCAAAACGTGGGTATGGATCAATGACAGAATACTACACAAAACACCGCTTTATACCTTATTAAATCGCCGTATACGAAAGACCGCCGTGGCGGATGGTGTGAGAGGCGGTTGCTGAGTTTGTCGAAGTGCTCCGTCAGTCTTTGACTGACGGTAGTCTACTCGATTATGGGCTGACGTTCTTTAATAACGTGAGTTCGACGTAATTTTTTAGTTTCAGATTGATGTAAAACATTGAAGATTAAGGCAAATTGATGAATAATATCGAGATATTATGTAGAAATTTAACGAAAATATTCAGTGTTTTACTCAAAGCAATCAAATTAACGCTTATAAACAGCAATTTTCATCTTAAAAATCACTCAATTTATCCCGATAATATTCGTGATTTTTAATTGAATCTTTTTTACAAATGCCGATATAGAAATTAAATAGTACAATGAAATGTAATCGAAATTGTACTATATTGATTTCATAATCGGCAACTATTTCTAAGCGTTCTGAAACCAAAAATTATATCAAACTCACGTTTAATATCATTTTTTATGAGCAACGTTAGTAATTTTTGGGTAGAAATCAAGCCAACAAAAAAATCTGAATTAATTGATATTCTATTTCATGCAGATATGAAAAGAATGGAATTACAATTCAAAGGAGGTTTGACAGGTAAAGAAATTATTGGTATCTTTACAACTAAAAATGAAGCAGAAAAAGTTGCAAAAATGGCTTTATTAAAAGCTGGAGCAATTGAAAAGTTTTAAATTAGTTGGTGAATTATTTCCACCAACTAAAAAAAATATTTATTATGGGAAAACATTTAAAACTAATATCAGTTGAATATTTGCAGGAATATTCAAATAAAGTTAATGTTGATTGGTTTGAAGTTTTTAATAAGCTAAAAGCAAAAACTCAATTTTCACTTGAGGATTTTGAATATTATATTATATCATCATCTCTTTATTCGTCAAAAATTGAAGGTAACACACTTGATGCCAATAGTTTTTTCAGAAATAGAGGTAAGAAAACATCACCCAAAAAGAAAGAGGTACAAGAAATTGAAACGCTTATGGAAGCATATAAATTTGCTTCTGAAAACAAATTGAATAGAACAAATTTTCTGAAAGTTCATTCGATATTATCAAAAACTCTTTTGTCAGTTAAAGAAAGAGGTGTTTTAAGAAAAGAGCAAATTGGTGTCAGAGATTCTAAAACATTAAAACCTGTTTATTTAGCGGTAGAACCTCAATTTCTCAAGGAAGAATTTTGTAAATTATTTGACGATATTGATGAATTATTAAAAAGAGAATTAAGCCACAAAGAAATATTTTATTTTGCTTCAATGATTCATATATGGTTAGCCCAAATACACCCTTTTAGTGATGGGAATGGGCGGTCTGCAAGATTATTAGAAAAATGGTTTTTAGTTTCAAAATTGGGTATTTCTGCATGGTCAATTAATTCTGAAAAATATTATTGGGATAACCGTCACGATTATTATCAAAATATTGCTCTTGGATATAACTATTATGTTCTTTATTGGAATAGATGTATTCCGTTCTTATTGATGTTGCCAAAAGCGATGCAGTTGTCCTGATACGTTTGCCCATAACGGTAGTCCGTCTAAAAACTCAAACATACTGCATTTTTTTGAAATATACAAGCTTGTATAGGAGTATGACAGAACAAGAAAAAGAGGCCGGGCAGTAGCTCAGAGCCCCATACTTGTAACAACAATAACTCTCGAACGTCTTGCAAAACGTGGGTATGAATCTATGACAGAATACAACACAAAACACAGCTCCATACCTTATTAAACCGCCGTATACGAAAGTCCGCCGTGGCGGATGGTGTGAGGGGCTCTCCGTCAGTCTTTGACTGAAGGCAGTCTACTCGATTACCAACTGTACTTTATCTTTTTCTAATAATTTTCTATAAAAAATTTTTTAAATCTTGCCGTCCAATGATTGCCATTATTTCAACATTTTCATTTTCAATCCTATAATAAATACTATCAACACCACAAACACAACGTCTATATCCAGCTTTTATATTATTAACTGATTCAAATGAATATGGGTTTTCGGCTATAAGATCAAAATACTCAAAAAAATTATTAAAATATTTATCTGCTTGTAATAGTCCAAATTGCTCAACTCCGTAATGATGAATTCGAATTAAATCATCTTTTGCCTCATTACTTAACTTATATTTTCTCATTAAGCAATGACTTTGATTGTTGTAATATCTCTTCCTTAGTTAAATCAGTAAATCCTTTTGTCTCAGAATTTGTCAGTTTAGTTCTTATCCAATCAACTTGTCCTTGATAATTACGTGCTTGTCTTATTAAGTCATTAACAACTTCACTTTTACTAAAATATTCGTTTTTATCAACCTGCATTCTTAACCATTCATCGTTTGGTTTTGTGAATGAAATACTCTGTCTTGTCATAATTTTAGTTTTTGAATTAAATTTGATGTAAATTTACACCATTAGCGAATCAAAAGCAATCTTTCTTAAGTCTTTTTTTGATATTTTAGTACGAGTCTGTATAGTTGGTAATGTTCCTTAGCTATGCCAAGTGTGGGACTTCGTGTTTTATTATTTTGTCAATTTACTTATTACTTCACAAGCGAATCACATACTCCATACCTTATTAAACCGCCGTATACTGCCTGTCCCGATTTTTCATCGGGAAGACCCGTACGTACGTTGGTGTGAGAGGCGGTTGCTGAGTTTATCGAAGTGCTCCGTCAGTCTTTGACTGACGGCAGTCTACTCGATTAGCTGCTGTGTAAGCTCCCCCAAAAACCGGACAGTTTAAAAGTATAAAAAAAGTATTAATTTTAAACTGTATTATGAAAACAAAAAAATTTAGTTCCCAAGAGATTGCCAAAATACTCAAGGAGTTTGA
>Ga0116190_1001776_pt1 | contig 18050 bp, 15 predicted proteins | sample AD_JPNTR4_MetaG_FD_89808 | JGI IMG/M metagenome (GOLD analysis project Ga0116190, IMG submission 89808) | Active sludge microbial communities of municipal wastewater-treating anaerobic digesters from Japan - AD_JPNTR4_MetaG | ecosystem: Engineered > Bioreactor > Anaerobic > Digestate | place...
ACATGTAATAATTGAAACTACTTGAAAAAATGAATCTCTAAATGATTGTTCAAGTGGGCGAGAGGTTTGTGAATATAATAGTACAGTTACTAATATAGTTGTACTGATTACAACTTTAATATAGAACCACAATTCATTATTATGTTTTATTTTGTCAAATCTATTTTTTACTAAATAATAATACAATATAAAATTTATTCCTGCCAAAAACATGAAAATTGCAATAACATATTGTATATACGGTGAATAATCTGCTATACTTGTGTTTTTTGTTGAAAAGCCACCTGTTGCAACTGTACCAAATGCATGACAAATACTATCAAATAATGTCATATCACCCAATAATAAAAATATAATTTCTAAAGTTGTAAGACTAAGATAAATAAGCAGCAATCTTTTTCCAACAGATGTTATTTTGGGTAATATTTTTTCTCCAACAGATGATTCCACAGAGAATAGATTATTTCCGCCAATTTTTAATGATGGCATAATTATAATTACTATTACTATAATTCCAATTCCTCCAATCCAATGTGTTAAACTTCTCCAAAATAGAATTGATTTTGGTAATGCTTCAATGTCTGATAATATTGATGAACCTGTGGTACTAAATCCTGATGTAGATTCAAAAAAGGCATCAACTATGCTAAAATAATGTGAAAATATATACGGTAAAGAACCAATTCCTGCTATAAAAAACCATGAAAAGGTAACTATAAAAAACGATTCTTTTTTTGTTACTTCTTTGTGTTTTGAATAGTAAATTGCAGAACCACATAGTATAGAAATTATACAACAAATTACTATTGTGTCAATAAATGGAATAATAGGCTCATTATAATAGAGAGCTAATAGTAAACTAATACTTATATCAACACTTAAAATTCCTACAATTCGTATTAGAATATTACATAAATTACCTAGATGCATGTAAGTTATATTAAAATCTAAGCAAAATTACAGAATATATTATGTGATTTTTAAAAATTACAGTAAATTTTCGAGAAATTGTAATATTTCTTCTTTTCCATGTTTGCGTGAAGATGATGATTGAAAAATAGGAGGCAATTCTTCCCATTCTATAAGTAATGTTTTTTTATAGGTTTCAATATTTCGCTCAATAGCTCCCGGTTTTAATTTGTCGGTTTTTGTAAAAATAATACTAAACGGAATGCTATTCTTTCCAAGAAGTTTTAAGAATTCTAAATCTATTGTTTGTGGTTCGAGTCTACTATCAATAAGTACAAATAAACATACTAATTCTTGCCTGTTAAGTACATAGTCTTGTATAATTTTTGCAAATTCTCCTCGATTTTGTTTACTTACTTTTGCAAAACCATATCCGGGTAAATCTACTAAGTACCATGAATTATTGATTAAAAAATGATTGATAGTTTGTGTTTTGCCCGGTGTACCTGATGTTTTAGCCAGCTTATGATTGTTGGTTAGCATATTTATCAATGAAGATTTACCAACATTTGATCTGCCAATAAATGCAAACTCCGGTAATTGTTTGTTAGGGCATTGTTCTATTTTAGTACTGCTTGTAACAAATGTTGCTGATTGAATTATCATTGTTTTTATTTTGTTTGTTCTATTGTTTGATAACCTATTATTCTGTCATATCCTTTAGAAATATCGTAGTAATAAACAAAAATATCATATCTGTTTTCAGTTTTATTATAACTACCTTCAATTTCGTGTGTAAATATATGTTTTTTATCATGCGAAACAAACGCTAACGAGTAATCATAGTATCCTTGTTTTAATAAAATAGCTGCTTCATACATATTTGTTTGATTATTATATATCATTTTGTTTTCATCAGTAATAGACCAACTGTTAAAACCTCCAACTACATATATATCAAGCGTATCATATATTTGCTTTGTATATTGAATAGTAAAATGTACATAAGCATAGTCTGCAACAGTAGATGCATCTGTAGCTGAAATTTCATGCGAAGGTAAGAATTTTCCATTTAAATCTTTTGTATTCGCATAAGGTTTAAATGCTTGAAATTCATTTGGTTCAAGATATATTTTATATATTCCGTTTTCCCAATCAATGCGTCGAATATATTGTCCTGCAAATCGCATATTTTTAAAATTAAATTGTCTAAATTCTGCATTTCCATAAAAACAATTGTATGGTTCTGTTGTAAATTTAATAGATTGCATATATATATGAGTTGGTTTTGTATACCATTTGCAGTTATCCCATCTATTGTTTTGTTGCACTAATACTTGTAGCTGATTAATTTGATTTACAATAGGTATATTTTCCCATGAAATATTTATATCAACAGCTTGATGTGTATCCATCAAGTCAACAGTATTGGGGCGTCGTTGTAATGCTTGTATTGATACCAAAGGTTCTACAACTTGAAAGCGTTTTTGTAATAGTATTTGTTTTGTATGTTCATCAAATACTTGAATTATATAATTACCTGACAATAGAAATTGAATGGAATTATTTGGAAAACTAGTTTTATAATGAATATATGGTATTGATGTATTAATTGAATGTTCTCCACTCTCAAATTCTAATAATCCAATTGTTTGAATATATTCATTGGGTAACAATTCTGATTTATACCAGTTTTTATCGCATAAAAATATTGTATATTGTAAATCGATAATAGAATTATACAAAATATCAAATTCTATGGTAAGAAAATCTGTTGAATTGAGAATAATTACAGGGGGAGATAATTGATTAGTATTTGTATATAGTTGTACTGTTTTTACATTGGGATCTATAATACAATCATTGAATACTTGTGCTTTACAAGTATATTGTAATGTGAAGAAAAAAAATACAATAACCAATATGTATTTTATATGTGTCATATTAGTTATTTGATAATAATACTTAGAGTATCTGATGAATATGCCAAAAATCTACCTAAAACATTGCCTGAAAAATTTGAAGTAGGGTTATCTGGCACAGAGAAATTGCTAGTAGATGTCATGGCTTGTATTAATGTTGTGTAATATAAATAGTTAGCTTTGTCAATAGACGTAAATTCAAATAATACTTTATCATTTTTTTTAAAGAAATAAAAAGGTTCATATTGAATAGTATCTGCCGTAAAATATATATCATCTGTTATCATTAAATCATTTGCAGATTTAAAGAGAGTGTCATTTTTAGTAATTTTAATTCTATAATAATTTGTTTGATTTTGAGGATCAAGAAATTCCATTTTTGTAACATAAAACAATTCTCCCGGATATGTTTGAAGGTATTTAGAATATTCAGACACTCTATAAGATAATTTAGTGAGAGGAACTTTTCCGGGCATATATGATTGTGCTGTATATTCTTTGGAGTCATATTGTACATGTATAGTATACATAGTATTTTCAGGAAATGAATAAGTTGCAATATAAAGACCCGGCGATTTTTCGGTTAATAACATTGTTGTATCATTAAATAGTAAAGTTACAATTGCACCTGAAACTGCAGGATATTCAATAGGGTTCATATAATCACCGGTTCTTGTTATTTTTACTATAGCACTATCGGTGAATGAACTACATTGTGCATCAATTACTAATTCTGATTTTGTTTTCTTAAGTTCAAAATCATCTATTACTTCTTCACAATTTGTAAGCAAAAAAGGTATGCTTGTCAACAATAATATGGTAATTTTATAAATATTGAATGGTTTCATAGAGTTTAATATCTAAAAAGTAAAATTCCAAGTTATAGATGGTAGAATAGGGAATAAGGTAACTTTAACAGCTTGTAATTCTTCCGGTTTTTTTTCATCTTTTGGCTCAAATAGTATCATATATGCATTTTTTCTATTGTAAACATTATAAACAGAAAAATTAATATTTGAATTATATCGTTCATTTTTCTTAACAGTGTAGGTAATTCCAATATCTGCTCTATGGTAGTTAGGCATTCTATATCCATTTCTTTCGGTATAGTGATTTACGGTAAATTCTTCAATTTTGTATTTTCCGCTAGGAAAAGTAATTGCATCACCGGTTGAAAACACCCAAGTTGCAGATGCTTGTAATCGTTTGTTGAAATCATACATAGCAACAATAGAAATATCGTGAGTCCTATCGTATCTTGTTGGGAACCATTTACCTTTATTCAGTTCATTGAATTTTTTTTCGGTTTTAGAAATTGTATATCCTATCCAACCGGTTAGTGTTCCCGAATTTTTTTTAACTAAAAATTCTGCTCCGTATGAACGTCCATCACCAAAAATTAAGTAACTTTCAACATTTGGATTTAAAAATACATTTGTACCGTTTTCATAATCAATTTGGTTTTGTAAGTCTTTATAATATACTTCAAAAGAACTTTCATACATGTTTTCTCTAAAATTTCTGAAATATCCTAATGAATATTGACTACAAACTTGCGGAGGAGTAAGTTCTGTACTCGGAATCCAATAATCTAAGGGTAAACTAACAGTAGAACTTTGGATTAAATGAACATATTGGTTATTGCGTGTGTATGAGGCTTTTATCGAACTTTCGGCATTTATTCTGAATGTGCCTGCAAATCGTGGTTCTAATCCGGGATATGATTTTATAATTGTTTTTCCTGAATATATTGAACTATCAGTAATTTCATGATCATCATTATATGTATATGTTGTGCCCGGTCCCATAACATTGAACGTTGAGAATCTAAGTCCATATTTAACTTTAATGTAATCATTGATTGTTTGTTCATTACTAATATATAATCCTGTTTCTAAAGCATATTTATTATCAATTGAAATGTTTACACCTTCCATATCTGTTGTTAATTCTCCCGGATTAAATGTATGATATATAGATTCAAATCCAAATTTGACTGTGTTTTTGGTATTTGCATACCATTGAAAATCTTCTTTAAGGTTTACGTCATTAATTCCCATTTTTAAATCTATGTCATACATACCGTTATTTACAGTTATAACATTATCAAAACTACTATATACAATAGTAGAATTTAAAAATAGTTTTGGATTAAATAAATGTACCCATCGCAATGTTCCTGTTGCATTTCCCCAATCGGTACCAAACATATCTTGAAATTTAAACACATCGCGTCCAAAATAACCCGAAAGAAATACTCTGTTATTTTCATTTATAGTATAATTTGTTTTTAAATTAAGATCATAAAAATAGAGTTTAGTTTTTCGTAAATTAGTGTCTTTTGCAAATAGTAAAAACATATCGGCATATGTGCGTCTGGCTGCAATAATAAAAGAACTGGTATCCTTTTTTATAGGTCCTTCAACAGCTAAACGAGATGAGATAGTCCCAACACCTCCCGTAGCGTGGTACGATTTAAGATTACCTTCTTTCATTTTAATATCAAGAACCGATGATAATCTGCCTCCATATTCTGCAGGCATTGCTCCTTTGTAAAGCTTTACATCGCGAATAGCATCACCATTAAAAACAGAGAAAAAACCTAGCATGTGAGATGCATTATAAACAGGAGCTTCATCAAGTAATACTAAATTTTGATCGGCACCTCCACCTCGTACAAAAAAACCGCTGTTTCCTTCGCCGGCACCTTTAACACCGGGCATTAATTGTATTGTTTTCAAAATATCATTTTCACCAAATAAAACAGGAATATTTTTGATTTCGGCCATTTGTAACGATTGTGTTCCCATTTCTACCGATGTTACGTTTTTGTCGCGAGCTTCTGCACTTACAACAACAGTTTCAAGTTTTTCAACACTTGCACTTAATTCTACATTGTGTGTTTTATTCGCTGAAAGTTGAATAAGAATTGTTTTTGTATTGTAGCCTAAATATGAATATTCTATATTGTAATTTCCTTTTTCAAGAGTAATAGAATAAAAACCATAATAATTTGTGAATGCCCCTGTTGTTGTTCCTAAAACATATACTGATGCTCCTATTAAAACTTCACCTGTTGATGCATCTTTTACATATCCACTAATTGTAAATTTTTGTGAATATGTATGTAATGAATTAAAAATCAATAGTATAATTAATATTTTTTTCACTGTTTATTTTATTTAAAATTTTTTGTTTCAAAGATACGTTTTTTTTTAATATCGTTTCCTTATGAGTAATTAAAATAATTCATATGCTTTTAGTAATTTGAGTATATGTATAATATGTAATACCAAGTTTAGATAATTTTGCGTTATTTATCATAGCATTTGCAATAGTCTTAGCATGAATTGGTTTATACGATGTAGGAATTACAATGGAAAATATGCATGAAATGAATTTAGCAATTTCTTCGGCAGGTCGTAATTCTTTTCTTTTTCCAAGTAACATAGATGGTCTATAAATAGCAATAGAAGGTAATGAATATTTTGTGACAGAATTTTCTGTCTCACCTTTGAGGTGTAAATAAAAATTAGAGCTTAAACTATTTGCACCGACGCTTGAAACAAGTGAAAAGTGTTTGCATTTTTGTTTTTCAGCAAAGAACGCAGCTCGTACAGGTATGTCATAGTCAACTTTTCTGTAATTATCTTTGTTACCTTTTACTTTTTTTTGTGTAGTACCAACACTGCAAAAAACAGAATGTGAATCCTGTAATGCATTTTCAAATGCTTTATCATCATCAAATTGTATTACTTTAATTGTAACTTTAGGGTGATTACAATGAATTGGTCTGCGACTGATAATTGTAATAGAGCTAAAAAAAGTATCTGAAATAAGTAATTGTAACAGTTCATTACCTATTAATCCTGTTGCTCCAATAATGGTAGCTTTTTTATTCATATTTTACAGTTTGGTACCATAGCATAAAAGCTATGGTACATAGTTTTTTTTTAGTTATTTTGCTTGCCATTGGCAACGGATAGGAGAAAAAATAGCATCTTTTTTTTGTAATGCTTTCATTGCTTTTTCTACATCTTTTTTGTCTAACCCCGATAATTCAGCAATTTCGCCGGCTTTAAGAGGTTTTCCTACTTTCTTCATTGTTTCTAATACTTTGTCTTCCATAATAAACTTATTTAAAAAATGAATATTCTTTTATAGTATTATTATTCATCATATCACTTACTTCAATACGTAAAGTATGATTTTTTCCTGTTTCTATTGATGCATCTCCAAACCGAAGATATACTGTTGCTAATTTAGCGTCATAATCAAGAATTACCCAATTGTTGTCTATAAAAGCATTGTAATCTTTGATTCCAGAAAAATTATCGCTCATCTTAAATGATATGAAAGAATTTGATTGTAAATTGGCATTATTTGCAAAATTTGGTTTTATAAATGGAGCTACAGTATCGAGAACAACACCAAATGTGCCCGGACGTTTAGTGCTGCCTGTGGCAACACCTTGTTCATCAAATTTTACAAATATAGGGCTTTTGGCACCTGCAGAATTACTGTGTTCTATAAGTGCTTTTGATTGTAATTCTTTAGGCACTGAGGTTTGTATGCAAATTGTAGCAGATTTTTTAAATATTAATTGATCTGACTTTATGGTATATCGTTTTGATAGATATCGTTTTTTAGGATTTACTGTATCAATACTTGTAGAAAAAGTAAAATCAGTATAAAAAGTCCTGTTGTCGGCACTAAATGTAAAACCAGGTAATGATAGGAAAAAATCTTGATTGCATGGATATTTCTTGGGGTAAGGTTTCAGTTTTTGTAATATACTATCGGCAATGGGCTTTTGTATTAATTGAAATGAAACAGCAGCTACGTTAGAATGAAAATCACCAACAATAAATTCACATGTTACAGTATCAATAGTTTTTGCTGTATATATACCTTTATTTTTTAAATGTGTATATATTTGAAGTGAATTGTTAGTTTCTACAAAAGCTTTTTCAAAATATCGTTTGCTTTTATTATATTCTGTATAATCAATAAAACTATTTATGTCAGCTGTGGTTTCAAATGAAATTTCATCAATTTGTCTAGCATATAATAAAGTATCATTACAAAGTAATTTTACCGAATAATATCCATATACATGACCAGAATTTTGCATAAAGTCATTACCTTGGATTGAAAAACCAATATTTCCCCATACTTGTATTGGATTTGCAATACTATGCATACTGCTGGTTGGAGTTGATTGAACGGTATAAAATTTTTTATCTCGTGAGTTTTCAATAAAACTCATTGAATCCATAGCATATACACCAATTGCTGTAATTTTTGGACGAGATTTATCAATTATTTGAGGATAAAACAAAAATGGATTGAGAGTGTTTTGTGTTTTACTATCGCGAATTTCAAAATGCAGATGAGGGCCTTGTGAACTACCGCTGTTACCTGAAAATGCAATAACTTCACCTCGAGCAACAGGTAATTCATGAGGTTGTAATTGTATATCAACTATATTTTTTTGATTTGCAATTTGGTATTGTTTTACATATGCATCTATTTTAGCATTAAATGATAATAAGTGCCCATATACACTTGTATATCCATTAGGATGAGTAATATATAATGCTAATCCATATCCGGAAGGGCGTACTTGTATACGAGAAACGTATCCGGTATCTATTGAAATCATATTTTTACCAACAACCGAAAGAGTTTTAAAGTCTAATCCTCCATGAAAATGATTGGGACGTAATTCGCCAAAATTTGCTGATAATGATACCGGAATATCTACGGGTAAAACAAATGATTGTTGTGTTGATTGAGAATATGCAATAATAGAGTATAGTAGTAGAATTGATGCAATTATGTTTTTTAATGTCATATTATTAAAATTATAAGCTTGTAACGTTTATTTGTCAATACCTATTATGTTTGACGATAATTAATAAAATAGTTTACTTTTGCAAATGTAGAATATTGCATAATGGTAATAACTATAAATTAATTGATTTTATACATAAATTATGAACGATACTATCACCTTTCCGATTGTAGAGCAATTTTACAGTATACAAGGAGAAGGTTATCATACCGGTAAGCCAGCTTATTTTGTGAGGTTTGGAGGTTGTAATGTTTGTTGTGGGTGGTGTGATGTTAAAGAATCATGGAATCCGTATATTCATGCAACTGAATCAATACATGATATAGTGCAAAAAATACAAGTATATAATGTAGATTCTGTTGTAGTTACCGGGGGTGAACCTCTTATGCACAATTTAGATGAATTTTGTAATATTTTGCACTCTAAAAGCATACAGTTGTTTTTAGAAACTAGTGGTACACATCCTATTTCAGGAACATGGGATTGGATTTGTCTTTCGCCCAAAAAACATCATAAACCTTTAGATTCTATATATTTGTATGCGAATGAATTAAAGGTTGTAATAGATGAATCTCTTGATTTTGAATGGGCAGAACTTTGTGCACATAAAGTAGGTGCGAATACTTTATTGTATATGCAGCCCGAGTGGAATTCGTACGAAAAAGCTATTCCGGGTATTGTGGAATATATAAAAAAACATCCTCAATGGAGAATATCTATACAAACACATAAGTTTATGAATATTCCATAAGGTATTTATATTTTTTTGGTAAAATATTTGAAATTGGCTACTGGTAATTGTATATTGTAGATTAAAATAAAAATTATGAGTAAATTAAAAATTCTAATAAGTATAATATGTGCAATGTCAGTTTTTCAAGCTTACACACAAACATATTCAACTCAAAATAAACGGGCAATTGCTGCATATGAAGAAGCAATTAAACAATTTGAATTACGCTATTTTGATCAAGCAGAATTGCAATTACAAACCGCATTGAAAATAGATAATACATTTAGCGAAGCATATTATTTGTTGGCAGGTGTTTATATGCAACAAGGATTAACAGATAAAATGATAGCTACATTGCAAACATGTGTGAATGTATGTGCCGATAAAACACCTTGGGCTTTATATAAATTAGCTTTTGAACAATTTGATAATGGAATATATGCCGAAGCAAAAAAAAATATTGATGCATTGGCTCAAAAAAAACAACAATTACAACCTGATGAAATAGAAAAAGTAAATGATTTACAAAAACGCTGCGATATAGCTTTAGAATTATTGTCAAAACCGGTTAATCTAAAACCCAAAAATATGGGTAGTGCCATTAATTCTCAATATGATGATTTTCATCCTGCAATTACTGTTGACGAAGAACTATTTATACTTACATCAAATATTCCTTTCAGTGCAAAATCATTTCAAGAAGATATGTTTTATTCTGTAAAAGAACAAGGTGTATGGACAGAGCGCAAAGTATTTCCAAAACCGATTACAACATTAAATAATGAAGGGGCTCAATCTATATCGGCAGATGGAAATACTATGGTGTTTACAGCATGTAATCAAGCAGGAGGGAAAGGCTCTTGTGATATATATATAACATATAGAGTAGGTAATCAATGGATTAAACCTCAAAATATTGGTTCTCCGGTAAATACTCGAAATTGGGAATCTCAACCAAGTTTATCTGCCGATGGCCGTACATTATATTTTGTTTCAAATAGACCCGGTGGATATGGTAAAAAAGATATATGGGTAAGTACGCTTACCGACACAAATACATGGACCCCACCGGTAAATTTAGGCCCAACTATAAATACAAAAGAAGAAGAAGAATCACCATATATTCATGCCGATGGTAAAACATTGTTTTTTTCATCAGATGGACATTTCGGTATGGGCAAAAAGGATATGTTTGTTACTCAAAAACTTGCTAATGGTTCTTGGCGACAACCTATAAATATGGGATATCCACTCAATACTCATAATAAAGAATCACATGTAGTTGTAAACGCAGCAGGTACTAAAGGCTATTTTGCATCAAATCAGTTTGGAACTCTTGGTGGTGTTGATATATTTGAATTTGATATAGATGAAACTTTTCCTATTAAACCATCTCCTGTAACATATATTAAAGGAGTGGTATACGATGCTAAAAATATTGATAAAAAAGTACCTGCTCTTATTCAATTAAGTGATATAGAAACAGGTGAAGTTTTTTATGAACATGTAGCTGATTTTTATACCGGTAGTTTTATAGTACCTTTTTATCAAGATAAATCATATGCGTTGACTGTTACACATCATGGTTATTTGTTATATTCCGAACAAGTAAATTTAAAAACTATTGGTAAATCAATTAGTATTCCTATGCAACCTATAGCAATTGGTAATACTGTAGTTTTAAATAATGTGTTTTTTGATACTGATTCATATTCTTTAAAACCAGAATCAAAAGTGGAATTATTGGCAATAGTTGATTTTATGAATCAAAATCCTTTAATTTGTTTTGAAATAGGAGGTCATACCGATAATGTAGGGAATAAACAATATAATACAACTCTTTCTAATAATAGAGCTAAAGCGGTATACGATTTTATTGTAGAAGCTGGAATTTCATCTTCACGGTTATCATATAAAGGATATGCAGACAATAAACCCGTAGTGGATAATACAACGCCTGAAAATAGAGCAAAAAACAGACGTACAGAGTTGGTAATTACTAAATTTTAATTGCGTAAATGTATGCAATTATATTTTTTTTTACACGTAATTGTTATTTTTTAAAATATAATATGTATTATTGCATTGGATTTCGGTGAAACAATAGATATGTGCCGATAAAAATCTAAAAATCCCAAAAAAATATCAAATAATTATTCAATTTGTAATTCACATACTTTTTTTATGTATCAAGCAAACGATTTAAAAAAAATGCTTGTTTCTGATTTAAAAGAAATAGCAACACAATTAGGAGTGCAAAATCCCGGCTCTTTAAAAAAAGAAGATTTAATCATACGTATTTTAGAAGAACAAGGAAGTATTCCTCGTAATTTGCCTATAGAAGAAGATAATGAAGTAAAACAAGGTGAATTACCTTTTGAGTCATCGCACCCGGAAGAAGAAGGAGAGAAGCGTCAACGTAAACGTACTCGTACAATAGTACAGGTAAGTAAACCCGAAAAAGTTCAACCACGTTCAAATACTGTTGAAATAAAAGAAGAAGTTGTTGCTTCAATTTCATCAGAAGAAGATACAATAATTGCAGCTGCGCCAATTTTGACAGAACCTGAAACGCATACAGAAATTATTGAGAATCAAGAACCAATAGCTCTAAATGAAGAAAAACAACAAAATCATAAACAGCATCATCAAAATCAGCAAAACAATCAACAACAACGACAAGAAAAACAGGAAAAAGTTACTGAATTTGACGGAATAGTTATTGGTTCTGGGGTACTTGATATGATGCAAGAAGGCTATGGATTTTTACGTTCGGGCGATTATAATTATTTAAATTCACCCGATGATATTTATGTGTCACAATCACAAATTAAATTATTTGGACTTAAAACTGGTGATACAATAGAAGGAGCTATACGCCCTCCCAAAGAAGGAGAAAAATATTTTCCACTCATAAAAGTGGAACGTATAAATGGCAGAACCCCTGATGAAGTTCGCGATAGAGTTCATTTTGACCATTTAACACCATTATTTCCGGAAGAAAAATTTAACCTTACCGGAAATGGACACAATGATTTATCAACGCGTATAATTGATTTGTTTACACCAATTGGTAAAGGACAACGAGGTTTAATTGTAGCACAGCCTAAAACGGGAAAAACTACATTGCTTAAAAATGTTGCAAATGCTATTGCCGATAATCATCCTGAAGTATATTTGTTAATATTACTTATTGATGAACGACCAGAAGAGGTAACAGATATGAAACGAAGTGTTCGTGCCGAGGTTATTGCTTCAACTTTTGATGAGCCTTCTGATAGACATGTAAAAGTTGCTAATATCGTATTAGAAAAAGCTAAACGTTTGGTAGAATGCGGACATGATGTTTGCATATTGTTAGATTCAATTACACGTTTGGCTCGAGCTTTCAATATGGCTCAACCTGCATCGGGAAAAATATTATCAGGCGGGGTTGACGCAAATGCATTGCATAAACCTAAGCGTTTCTTTGGAGCTGCACGTAATATAGAAAATGGAGGTTCATTAACAATTATTGCAACAGCACTTACTGAAACCGGGTCAAAAATGGATGATGTAATTTTTGAAGAGTTTAAAGGTACCGGAAATATGGAATTACAACTCGACAGACGTATAGCAAACAAACGTATTTATCCTGCTGTTGATGTAAACCTGTCAAGTACTCGAAGAGATGACTTATTGATAGATAAAAACAGATTGAGTAAAAATTGGGTTTTACGCAATTTCTTATCAGATATGAATCCTGTAGAGGCTATGGAATTTTTAAGTAAAAAAATGCCTCTAACACGTGATAATGATGAATTTTTAATGTCGATGGGTAGTTTATAGGATACAATTCTATAAACTATATTATACAAAGTTGTATAATAGACATAAAATACTATTGAAACATTCTCGTTTCTATAATTCGAGAACCATCTGTATCTTCTTGTATTGAAACAGTAATCGCATGTGATGGTATTATGGAAGATATTATTTCCGGCCATTCAATAAAGCATATATTGCCACTATATAAATAATCTTCTATACCAATATTATGAGCATCATGTAATGATGATAGTCTATATAAATCAAAATGATACAAAATGCCTTTTTGTGTTGATTTATATTCGTTTATTATTGCAAACGTTGGACTTGCAACAACGTCAATAACTCCTAATTGTAAACACAGTGCTTTAATAAATGTAGTTTTACCTACCCCCATACCTGCATTGAATAAATAAATTGTAGTTCCTTTAGTTGCTTCTAAAAATTGTTGTGCAATGCCAGGCAATTCTTCTAATGAATGACAAATAAATTTCATGTTTTTATCGCAAATTTCAGAAAAAAATAGTCATGAAATGAAATCTACCTATTCAAATACACTGTGTTTTTTTCTGATTTATACTATTTTTTGTATGTTTTGTTCTCTATGATTTACTTGTATTTCTACACATGGATACTGTTTATGTAAATATAAAGACAAGGTTTCTGCAAAATATACAGAACGGTGTTGCCCTCCGGTACACCCAAAATTAACCATAAGGTGAGTAAATTCACGTTCTATATATCGTTCTACAGCAATGCTTACAATTGAATGTATATGAGAGCTAAATATAATTGTAGTTTCATTTTTTTCTAAAAACTCTTTCACTTCTATATCCATGCCTGTAAGTTGTTTGTACTCTTCATATATTCCGGGATTTGGAATACATCTGCAGTCAAAAATAAATCCACCTCCGTTTCCGCTATGGTCTTCGGGAATTCCTTTTTTATAGGAAAAACTTGAAATACTAACTTTAAGGCATGTTTCTTTCATGTTATATAGTTAAAATAGGTAAATTTTTGATAATTGATTGTAAATAAGGTATATGTAGTATTTGTGCAATCTTCTCGCATTCGCATTGTGCATTATATACAGCTTGAGGAATACTTTCAATAAAATGTTGTTTTTTTTGAATGATACCACGGTATCCATAAGCTCCCAATGTTTGAAGAATTCTTATAAAAACAAATCCTCTGAATAACTCTTTAAATTGGGGTATATTGATGTTTGTATATTGTGAAACGTATTGAATATAATAATCTAATAATATGTTTTTTTGTTCTTCAGAAAATTGAGCTTTTGCTTGATACAGTAATGAAACTATGTCGTAATGTAAAGGACCTTTCATACCTCCTTGAAAATCAATATACCATAGTGAATTATTGTGTACCATTATATTTCTTGATTGAAAATCGCGATACATAAAATAGGAGCGAGGAGCTTGTAACAAAAAGGAAATAAGTGTAGAAAAGTCCTTTTCTAACTTTTGTTCATTTATTTCTAAAGAAGTTAGTTTGCAATAGTAATATTTAAAATAAGCTAAATCCCATTGCATATATACAGCATCAAACTCAGGTCGAGCATAGCATTGTGTAAAATCAATATTATGAATACCAACACACTGAAACTTAGTTAAATCTTCAATAGCTTTTGTATATAAAGGCATCCATTGTTCTTCGCTATGATGTAATTTATAGGTTAATAAATCTGTAGAACCTAAATCTTCAAGTATATACATAGTAAAATCGGGTGTACTTCCATAAATATTTGGCACATGTAGATGTAATTTTTTAAAGTGATTACAAAGATATATGAAAGAAGAATTTTCATCAGGATTGTTGCCATTGCATACAATATACGAATGATTTTGTGTGAATACACGGTAATATTGTCTATTGGAACCTGCCCCCGGTAATACTTCAACTGATGTTACAATTTGTTGTACATTGTCTTTGATAAGTGATTGTATAGAGGAATATATAGATTGTTCTATTTGCATGAATACATAATATTATATGCAAATATACGTATTTTGTAATAATTATAATAGGTGCAGCCTAAAAATAACATACAGTATAATATAAGAGATAAAATAGTATAGTATGAATAAAAAAAGTAGATAAAAATATTGTAAAGTCCGCATCATTTTATAATTTAGCAGCGATATTTTGTGTGAATGGTTCTCGCAAAAGAATATAGGTTAAATTAATTATTATAAAAAACATGGCAGTAAGTTATAAAGAATTAGGCTTGGTAAACACTAAAGAAATGTTTGCAAAAGCTGTAGCTGGCGGGTATGCTATTCCTGCGTTCAATTTCAATAATTTGGAACAATTACAAGCAATTGTATCAGCTTGTGCTGAACAAAAATCTCCTGTTATTTTACAAGTTTCAAGTGGAGCACGTAAATATGCAAATCAAACATTATTACGTTTCTTAGCTCAAGGAGCAGTTGAGTATGCAAAAGAATTAGGATGGGAAAAACCTCAAATTGCTTTACACTTAGACCACGGAGATACTTTTGAATTATGTAAAAGCTGTATAGATATGGGATTTTCTTCAGTTATGATAGATGGTTCTCATCATTCATTCGAAGAAAATATAGCATTAACTAAAAAAGTAGTAGAATATGCACATGCTCATGGTGTAACTGTAGAAGGTGAACTTGGCGTTTTAGCCGGAGTAGAAGATGATGTTGTTGCTGAACACTCTACATATACACAACCTGCTGAAGTAGTAGAATTTGTTCAACGTACCGGTGTTGATTCTTTAGCTATATCAATAGGCACATCACATGGTGCTAACAAATTTACACCAAAACAATGTACTCGTAATGCAGAAGGGTTATTAGTTCCTCCTCCGTTACGTTTTGATATATTAGAAGAAATTGAAAAACAAATACCAGGATTTCCTATAGTATTACATGGTGCATCTTCTGTTCCTCAAGAATATGTTGCTACAATTAATTCAAACGGAGGTGCATTAAAAGATACTATTGGTATACCGGAAGATCAACTTCGTAGAGCAGCTGCATCTGCTGTGTGCAAAATCAATATTGATTCAGATGGTCGTTTAGCTATGACTGCTGCTGTTCGTAAATTTTTCAACGAAAACCCTGATAAATTTGACCCACGTCAATATTTAGGTCCTGCTCGTGAGGAATTAAAAAAATTATATACTCATAAAATTCAAAATGTATTAGGTTCTGCAGGTAAAGCATAATCTAATAAGAATATGATATGTAAAAGGTCGCTGTAATTCATGGCGACCTTTTTTATTTTATTTGTAATATGGCAAAAACAGTTAATATTATAACACTTGGGTGTTCTAAAAATACAGTTGACAGTGAACGACTTGCAAGACAACTTGGCGCTGTTGGATATGAAATTTCCTTTGATTCTAATATCTTTTCTGATATTGTTATTATTAATACCTGTGGTTTTATACACGATGCTAAAGAGGAATCAATTGAAATGATTTTGCAGGCAATTCACGCTAAAGAAGCAGGTGAGATAGAAAGTGTATATGTTATTGGTTGCCTATCTGAACGTTATACAAATGATTTACGAACAGAGATTCCCGAAGTTGATTCATATTTTGGAGCCCGTGGTTTTATAGATATTATTCAAGAACTACATGCACAAGCAAATAAAAATATTTTGCACGAGCGTATTGTTTCTACTCCTAAGCATTTTTCATATCTTAAAATTGCTGAAGGATGTAATAGGAGTTGTGCTTTTTGTGCTATTCCTGCTATAAGAGGTGCTCATATATCTGAACCAATTGAACAATTATTTAACGAAGCTTTATATTTACAATCAGTTGGCGTAAAAGAATTATCTATTATTTCACAAGATTTGTCATATTACGGATATGATTTATATAAAAAAAATGCATTGTATGATTTGTTAGAAAAATTAATTTCTATTCAAGGTATTGAATGGTTTCGTTTGCATTATCTGTATCCAAATAATTTTCCTTTAAATATATTGCAATTAATGAAACATTCCTCAAAAATTTGTAATTATATTGACATTCCGTTTCAACATATTTCTGATACCGTACTATCATATATGAAACGGGGATTTACAGAAAAAGAAACGTGGAAATTAATTGAGAATATAAGAAAAATAATTCCTGATATTGCTATTCGCACTACACTTATTGTTGGTCATCCGGGTGAAACAGATATGGAATTCAATAAATTACATGATTTTGTACGGCAAGTTGGATTTGATAGGTTAGGCGTGTTTACTTATTCTCATGAAGAGGGTACGTATGCAGGAGACAATTATAAAGATGAAATTCCGGAAAAGATAAAACAAGAACGATTAGATATACTTATGAATACTCAACAAGATATATCTTTGAAAAAAAATATGAGTATGGTAGGTACCATTCAACAAGTGATAATTGATAGAAAAGAACAAAACTCATATATTGGTAGAACTCAATTTGATGCATATGAAGTTGACAATGAAGTAATAATTACAACAGAAAAACTATTAGAAATTGGTAACTTTTATAATGTTACAATAACCGATGCCGATGTATATGATGTTTTTGCTACTGTATAACTTGAATATCTTATTATTACCAAAAAACACTATACAACACAACTAAAACAATACAAATTGCATACGCCGATATATTAAATCCTTTTGTTGTAGAAAATGTATTACCTATCAATGGTATTGATTTATGATTATCATCTCCTTTTCCTGTTGATAAACTTACTCCTAAGATAATTACAATTGTAATAATACACGTATACATCATTTGATCTAAAAATGGCATTTGTATAGGTAAAAATTTAAGAGCTAA
>Ga0116190_1001787_pt1 | contig 17964 bp, 11 predicted proteins | sample AD_JPNTR4_MetaG_FD_89808 | JGI IMG/M metagenome (GOLD analysis project Ga0116190, IMG submission 89808) | Active sludge microbial communities of municipal wastewater-treating anaerobic digesters from Japan - AD_JPNTR4_MetaG | ecosystem: Engineered > Bioreactor > Anaerobic > Digestate | place...
GCGGTAGAAGCACTATAGCTGCTTGGTCCTGTCCATGCATAGGTAGCGCCGGTAGTAGTAGGAATGCTGAGCGATATAGTTCCACCAGCACAGAGGGTTGGGGTAGTATTAGTAATAGTAGGAGCAGCAGGTATATCATTTACTGTAACGGTAGTAGTACTAGCAGTACTTGTACAGCCACTCACTGTAACAGTAACTGAATATGTTCCGCCCATAGCAGTAGTTGCATTTGTTCTACTTATGGCTGCGGTAGTAGCTGAATAACTACTTGGACCTGTCCATGCATAGGTAGCTCCGGTTGTAGTAGGAATGCTGAGAGAAATAGTGCCACCTGCGCAAAGGGTAGGAGTTGTATTGGTAATAGTTGGTGCAGCAACCCCGGTAGTAGTTGTAGAAGCTGCTGTATTGTATGCCGATACATTACCTGCAGCATCTTTTGCTCTAACTCGAACTGTATATGTTGTATTACATGTTAAACTTGTTATAGAAATTGAATTTGTAGTAACAGTAGAATATAATGTGCCATTAAGTAATACTTCATAACCGGTTACACCAATGTTATCGGTAGAGGCTGTCCAAGTAGCGGTAAATGAATTTTGTGTAATAGCACTAAACGTAATTGCTCCCGGAGTTGTAGGTGCTTGTGTATCTGCCGTACATTTAGGATTGGTTGCATCTATTACCGCACGTACCGGTGTACGAGCACATGTTGAACCTGCCGAAATTTTCCAATTGTAAAAATATAAATACCATGTTGGTTTTGATTCTGTTCCGTTGTATGCTCCTGTTATTGTCATTACTCCCGAAGGTGTTGAATTATATGGATATGCTGCGCCGCTTTCGTTAAATCCTAATGCTCCATTAAACGTTACTGCAGAAACGCGTATTCGTAAATTTGTACCCCAAGCTTTGTCAATATTAAACCCGGTAAAAGGAAATTCAACTAATGTTCCGGCCATAGCAGTAGTCATTGAAACAGAATTTGATGTAAATTTTTTAGCAGGTGAAAAAGCATTTCCACTTCCATCTAAAATTTCTATAGTTACAGTACCCGACCCGGCACTATAAATGCTGTTTACAGCCATTTTTATAGAATTTACTGTGAATGATGACCCTACGGTAAATGCCATTTGTAAAGTATTACTAACACCCCAATTGCTTGTTGTTGTAGATGTTAATGCAGTTGGCCCAACGGTACCATTAACCGATGAAGCATCTTGCACATAATATGTTTTAGTTGCAGTAATATTTGGTGAATAACTTGAGCCCGAAGCAAGCGATGTTCCGCCTGTTAATACATCATACCATGCATAAGTACCGGTTGTAATAACTTGTAAATTTGCAGTTCCTGCAGCGCAAATTGTATCATGTTGTACAACAGGTAAATTTGATGTTACTATAATTGTATCAGATTTAGAGGTACAGCCTGTTGCACTAATTGTACAAATATATGTTCCTGGATTGTAAACAATATATGATGAAGCAGTAGCTCCCGGAATGGTAACATTGTCTTTTTTCCAAGAATAAGTTATACCTGCACCTGATGCAGCAGTTTTAAGAGTATCCCAAGATGGGTTACATAAATTTTTGTCGGCTCCTAATGCTACATTTGGTAGTACCGATGTAATAATGATTTCGTCCGATGTGCTCCATTTACCAGCTGAGTCAATTACACATTGATAGGTTCCTGCCGATGTTGCTGTGTAGGTGCGTGCGGTAGTAGAAGCATTTACCACGGTAGTTCCATCTTTTTTCCAAGTAAAAGTTTTTTTAGTATCAGGTGTTATTTTAGAGTCAAGAACAATGCTGCTTAAACCACAAATAGATTGATCGGGGCCTAAATCAGGTGTTGGGTGTCCAAATTTATTGGTATCAACCGGAGCAACTCGAGAAACAATATAAGCTATAGCTCCTACTAATCCCGCATTATAATCAATACCACCTTCAGATGTTTGATAATTAGTTGCACTTTCAGTAAAAGGAACAGTTCTACTACCACCAATCATATATCCATGCTGTCTGTTTTTTGTTGGAATTGACATAGTATTTTGGTTGGCCATGATGTCATCAATTAAGTACACATTTCTATGATGTGGATGCACTGCGCTTGTTCCTCCTGTAGGAGCAAAACCTACCACAAATGAAAATTTAGATGAATTTCCACCAAGAATATAATCAATATTCTTATAAATAAAAGTATTAACAGTAGTTTCATTATTATATGCACCATGTAATGCTACAATAAAAGCTGCGTTGGCATTATAACGAAGTGGACCCCATGTTGCATCGCCTCCAGTATATAATCCCGATGCATTTACAGCACTTTTGTATGTTGAGACAAAAGTGTTAAATAATGTTAAAGCACTGGCACTTCCTAATTTTGCAAGATTGTATGCAGCTATATCGTCATTATTGTTGTAATTGTAGCACCAGTTGTGATTTCCTAAATTACCGGCATAAGACAAAGCTTCGGTTTTATAACTTTCAATACCGGTAGCCCAGTATAATTCTGCACATGCACACGCAAAATCGTCTTGCCATTTTGCATTTGCAGGATAGAATGAACCCGCAGCCACTGTTCCCGGATGTGCTTTTGCATATGTATACGCATATTGTGCATGGGTTAAGCAGGTAGCAGCAAAAGCAGGGTCAAATTTTTTGTATACTCTCGACATAAGTGCAAGAGTAGCAGCACAAAACGATGGCATAGAAGCATCGTTTGGATTTTTTACAAATGTTCGAGGACCTTCTTTTTGCCCTCCTTCAGTTTTTGGTAATGTAGCCATAGCTACCGATGTAACCCAATTTTTATGGTCAGCGTCACCATCGCCTACTTGTGAATAAAATGTAGTTGCATTTGGTGCACATTTTATAAAAAATTCACATTCATATTTTAATTCGTCAAGAATGTCTGGAATACCATTAGGCCCACCTTTATTACCTTCAAATGTCCAATCTCCTGAATTTAGATAGCCTGCATAATCATAAGAATAATAATCGTCGTAACCATGAGGGAAGGCATCGTATCCTTTTAATAAAGTATAGGCAGAATAAAACATAGTTTGACCGAATTTTACATGGTCACCACAATCTACCCACCCTCCGGATAAAGAATTTGTATTATCAGCATCTTTAGTAAAACACTTACCGGGTTGTAATTGTGATGGGTCAGCACCTTTAGCGCTTTGTAAAGTTGTCATGTTGGCTGATGTAGGTGTATGTGTCATGATTAACCAATTGGGACCGTTACCCGAACGTTGACCTCCATACATACGTGTTGTCATCCAGCAAGCTTTTTTGTATTCCGTAGCAGTTAGACTCTGTGCATATGTGTTTTGTAAAAAAAATGTGCACAAAAAAATAATTACGAGTATAGTATTGAATTGTTTCATATGTATATTTTTATAATTTCTCTCAATATTTTTTAGACAATCAATATGTCTTAAACCCTATATATTTGCTTGTGTAGATGATAAAATTAAAATATGAAAAACAGAATCAAAAACACAAACTTTTAGAACCTATAAAATTATATAAAATCAAAATATATACTATAGGTATTTTTGGGTATTTTCTGAAAAAAAGAGGCAGGAAGAAATCCTGCCTCGCATCCTAAATAAATACTAACCTATAAGGTTTATTGAAGAAGATAAACAAGATTTCTCTTGTTGAGCATAGCTGCTCTGTAATACTGTTTTTATACTTCAAAAATATATGTTTATATAGTTAAAACCTATTTTGTTGTATTTAAAATTACGTTAAAATTGGTGAATGACAAAAAACAAAGGGTAAAAAGTAATCATATAAAGGTAAAAATGTAAAGCATTAGTTCATTATTTGTAACTCTATATTTTTAAATCATTATATGGGTCAATTGTTTGAATGCTGCCATCGGCATTATAATGAATGGGTGTAACTTTCATAGATCGTAAATGAGTAACACCTTTTGAAAGACTTGAGTCATGATAAAATAAATACCATTTTCCTTGAAATTCGCAAATTGAATGATGAGTTGTCCAACCAACTACCGGATTTAATATTCTACCTCTATATGTAAAAGGTCCGTAAGGCGAAATGCCTGTTGCGTAACAAATATAATGTGTATCGCCGGTAGAATATGAAAAATAATATATTCCATTGTATTTATGCATCCACGAAGCTTCAAAGAATCGGCGTGAATTATCACCTTCTTTTAATCTGTTGCCTTGTTCATCGAGTATTTCTATTTCTTTGGGTGTTTCTGCAAATTCCAACATATTATCACGTAATTTTGCAATTCGTGGTCCTAATGCTGGTTCATGAGAACGAGGTAATTCATGCAAAGAGTTATAAATATTATTCCTATATTTTTGTAATTGTCCACCCCAGATACCTCCAAAATACATATAAAAGGAGTCATCATTATCTTGAAATACACAAGGATCTATGGAATAACTTCCTTTTATTGGTTCCGGTTCAGCAATAAATGGTCCGGTAGGGCTTTTTGATGTTGCTACGCCAATACGAAAAATTCCATCATAGGATTTAGCTGAAAAATAGAGATAATATGTTCCATTTTTGTAATTTACATCAGAGTCCCATAATTGTTTTTGAGCCCATGCAACATCTTGAATGTGTAATATAATTCCGTGATCAATTGTTTTACCGGGTATTGAATCCATTGATATTACATGATAATCTTTCATGCCAAAATGTGAGCCTTCATCATCAAAAGGAATACCGGCATCAATATCATGCGATGGATAAATGTATAGTTTTCCATTGAAAACATGTGCTGATGGATCTGCGGTGTACATGTGAGTTACTAATGGTTGCGATATTGCTCGTGTATTCAACATGTCAAAATCTATGTGGTCTATACTGTCTTCTGGCATAATACTTTGTTTTTAATAATAAATTAGTTGTTTCTTCGCTTTTTTAAATCAGATTCAATTTGAATTTCAGTTGTTTTGTTAATTTCATAAAAAAACAATAATGCACAACAAATCAAAAAGGGTAAAGCAGCATATATGCTAACCATCATTTTAACTCCATGTGCTACAGTTTGGGGTTGTAATATTGTTTCACCTGCTTCGGCATGGATATATCCGTATTGTCCCAATATCCATGAAACAAGTGCTCCTCCAATAGATAAGCCTGATTTAAGTCCTACCATCATGGCAGAAAAAATAATTGCTGTTGCTCGTCTATTGTTTTTCCATTCGGAATAATCGGCTACATCGGCTATCATAGCCCATAACAATGGTATGGTAATTCCGTAAAAAAATCCGTGGAGTATTTGCGCTCCGAAAATTAAAAATATGTTTTGCGGTGAAAAGAATACAAACAATATAATAAAAAGTGTAGAAATAAATAATGCTATACCAAATACATCACGTTTGCCATATATGTCGGCAAGTTTCTTTGAAACACCTATTCCTATTAACATACATATAATACCGCCGGCATTGAATAATCCAAATCCTGCAGAAACAGGATCTGAACCAAAAAAGTTAATACCTATAGCTTGCATACTTGTAATTATTGGTTGTATAAATTGTGATAATGCATGTTTGTCAACATAATTATTGAAATAATATACGTACGAACCACCTTTGAGGGCTAATGTTATAAATATTAAAATAGTAAGTATTAGCATTATTATCCAAGGTTTATTTTTAGTTAAATCTACAATGTCCTCTTTAAACGTAGATTTTTGTTCTTGTGAGGGAACAACCCGTTCACGTGTACTAAAAAATGTAATAAGCAACATAATTGTTCCTATTATTGCTAACCATGTCATTACTATCTCAATACCAATAGCTTTATCTCCATTGCCTGCATATTCAATAATTGGTAACATAAATACTTGTACAAAGAATTGAGCAAACATAACAGCAACAAATCGTATAGCCGATATACTGTTGCGTTCACTCATATTGCCCGTAATTACTCCACTTAATGCCGAGTATGGTAAATTACTGCCTGCATATAGAAGTAGCAATAATGTATATGTTATTGTTGCGTATAGTACCTTACCTTTGTATGAAAAATCCGGTGTTGTAAATGCCAATAAAGCAACTACTCCCATAGGAATAGCCGTAAATAAAATCCATGGTCTGAATTTTCCCCATCTTGAATTAGTTCTGTCAGCCAAAGCACCTATCAATGGATTGAATAAAAATGCTGCTACCAATCCTACTATAAGAATAATAATAGAAGCGTCATTATTGTTCAAGCCATAAATATCAGTATAAAAATAGGCTAAGTATGTAATTAGTGTTTGAAACACTAAATTTGCTGCTAAATCACCTAAACTATATCCAACTTTTTCAAAAATTGAGAGTTTTTCTGTGGAATATTTCATACAAGTATAGTTTTAATTATTGTTTTGTTTTTACTACGATACAATAAAATTCAATCAAATATAGTATAAAATTGTAAAAAATACACTATCCCCTCATAAATTTTTTAAAACTGATTTTAGTAAATTGTTTAGTAAATTAATATAAAGTAATTTTTAATGTGCTTCAAGCCAATTATTTCCTACACCAATATCGGCGATTAATGGAACTGAAAGTGTTACCGCTTGTTCCATCCCTATTCGTATTATTTCTTTCATTGCGTCAACTTCAGAAATTGGAACTGAAAAGTTTAACTCATCATGTACTTGCATTATGAGTTTTGATTGTAAGGATTGTTTTTGAATCATAGAATGTATTCGAATCATGGCAATCTTCATAATGTCGGCAGCAGTACCTTGTATAGGTGCATTTATAGCATTTCGTTCAGCAAAGCCTCGTACAGTAGCATTTTGTGAATGAATATCGGGAACATATCTGCGGCGTCCAAACATAGTTTCTACATATCCTTTTTCTTGTGCTATACGAATTTGTGAATCCATAAATTGTTTTACTTGTGGATAAGCAGCAAAGTATCCGTCTATAAGAAATTGAGCATCTTTTCGTGAAATAGAAAGCGTTTGTGACAACCCAAATGCACTTGAACCATATGTAATGGCAAAATTTGCCGATTTAGCTTGTCGGCGTTGTTCTTGGGTAACCTCTGTTATTGGAGTATTAAATATTTTAGCCGCAGTGGCAGAGTGTATATCTTCACCATTTTTAAAAGCTTGTATAAAATTGCTGTCACCACTCATGTGAGCTATTACTCGCAACTCTATTTGTGAGTAATCAGCCGATATAAATACATGTTCTTTATGTAAAGGAATAAAGGCTTTTCTGATTTCTCGTCCTTTGGCAGTTTTAATAGGAATATTCTGCAAATTTGGGTTTGTAGAGCTCAATCGACCGGTAGCAACAACAGCCTGATTAAACGATGTATGTATAAATCCTGTTCGAGGGTTAATCAATTGTGGTAACGCATCAACATAGGTTGATAATAATTTTTTGTATTCTCTATATTCTAAAATAAGAGGAACAATAGGATGAGCATCTAAAAGTTTTTCAAGTACATCTTCGCCGGTTGCATATTGTTTTGTTTTAGTTTTTTTTGCTTTGTCTACTATTGCCAATGTGTCAAATAATATTTCACCTAATTGTTTTGGTGAACCTATATTAAAGGAGGTTCCGGCTAATTGGTATATTTGTTTTTCTACTTTTTGCAATTCTGTTGACAGCATGTCAGAAAATTCCTGTAAAGCAACAGAATCTATACAAGTTCCGTTGCGTTCCATAGTATTCAATACTTCTATTAATGGAAATTCTATGGTTTCACATAATTCTAATTGATTTTTTTGTTTCAATTCTTTAGAAAGTAATTGATATAATTGGAATGTAATATCAGCGTCTTCTCCGGCGTATTCTTTTGCTTGTTCAAGCGGTACATCACGAAATGAACCTTGATTTTTACCTTTTTTACCAATAAGTTCTTCAATTTTTACCATTTCATAATTCAGGTATTGTTCCGATAGAGATTCTAATTTATGTCTTCCTTCGGGTTGTATTATGTAGTGTGCAATCATAGTGTCAAACACCGGCCCTGCAATTGTTATGTTGTAATTGGCTAAAACCGACATATCAAATTTCAAATTTTGTCCAATTTTCAATGATTTTGATGAGAATACAGGAGCAAATTGTTGTGCTAGAGTAAAAGCTTCTTGTTGATTTTCGGGGAATGGCACATAATAGGCTTTGTGTGCTTCATATGAAAAAGCTATTCCACATAGTTCTGCTTCTAATGTGTTGAGAGAGGTAGTTTCGGTATCAAAACAAAATTCTTTTTGTAGCAGCAATTCTTGAATTAATTTTTGAATATGAGATTGATTATCTACTAAAAAGTAACTATGATTAACAGTATTAATTGTTTGATACGATGAAACATATACTGGTTGTTCAGATGGTTCATCAAATAAACCCAATTGTAAAGACTGTTGAGCAGGAGCCGGCTTTATATTGTTTTGAACAGTTCTTTGCGGTATAAGTCTGTCTAAAAGAGTGCGAAATTCAAGTTCTTTGAATTTTTCTTGTAAAATTCCAACATTGAATTCTTCTTTTACAAAATTGTATGATGAAAAGTCAATGGGGACATCAATTTTTATGGTTACTAATTGTTTAGAAAGCATTACTAATTCCTTATTAGCAAGCAAACTTTCTTTTTGTTTCCCTTTTAATTCATCTATATGTTGGTAAATACCTTCAATAGAACCATATTGAGCTATAAGTGATTTTGCTGTTTTTTCACCGATTCCCGGAGCTCCCGGAACATTATCAGAGCTGTCACCCCAAAGTCCAAGTATATCTATTACTTGTTGTGGGGAAGACACTTCAAATTTTTGTAACACTTCGGGTACTCCTAATATTTCTATACCTGCACCAAAACTGCGAGGCCTATATATATATATGTTATCTTGAACCAACTGACAATAGTCTTTATCAGGAGTTGCCATGTATACTTCAAATCCTTGTTTTGCAGCTTGTTTAGCCAGTGTGCCAATTACATCATCTGCTTCATATCCTTCTATTTGAATTACCGGAATATTCATGCCTTGTATTATTTCCATAACATGAGGAATAGATGCTCGTAAATCTTCGGGAGTTTCTTGTCGATTTGCTTTGTATAGCTTATACATAGTGTGTCTAAATGTGTCACCTTTTGGGTCAAATACTACTCCAATATGAGTTGGTTTTTGTGTTTGAATTACATCGAACAATGTATTTACGAATCCAAATATTCCTGATGTGTTAACGCCTTTACTGTTGATGCGTGGATTTTTAATAAATGCAAAATAAGAACGGTACAACATTGCATGACCGTCAATAAGAAATAATTTGTTTTGAGCCATAGTAATAATTTATTATTGTAAAGATATGATTTTTATACAAATACTACTATTTTTTTACTACAAAACCAATTCATTACAATATGTGATGAAAAAAGAGTATTAGGCATGAAAATATGCCTTAATAACAGAAGTTTTAGATTTTCCTATGAGTTTGGTTAATTCTTCTTCTGAAGCGTTTTTTATTGCTTCTATGGATTTAAAGTGTGATAAAAGTTTTTCGGCAATTGTGCTACCAATACCTTGAATAGAGGTTAATTCAGATTGTATAAAATGTTTTGAACGTTTATTTCGGTGGTGTGTTATTCCAAACCTGTGTGCTTCATCTCGCATGTGTTGTATAACCTTAAGTGTTTCGCTGGTTTTGTTTAAATATAATGGTATAGAATCTCCGGGGAAAAATATTTCTTCTAAGCGTTTAGCTATACCTATGAGTTTAACTTTGTCTACAATACCTAATTGAGTAAATACTTTTACAGCAGAACTTAATTGACCTTTACCTCCGTCAACTATTACCAATTGGGGTAACGGTTCATTTTCGGCAATTAATTTTGTATATCGTCTGGTAAGAACCTCTTCCATTGATGCAAAATCATTGGGGCCTTCAACAGTTTTTATATTAAAATGTCTGTAATCTTGTTTACTTGGTTTGGCATTTTTAAATACTACACAGGCGGCAACAGCAAATGCTCCTTGAATATTTGAATTGTCAAAACATTCCATGTGTACGGGTAGTTCAGAAAGACGTAAATCTTTTTGTATGGTTTCTAAAATTCTATTACTATGTCGTTCAGGATCAACTCGTTTAAGCTGTTTTAATTTTTCTAATTTATAATAGGTTACATTGCGTTGCGAAAGTTCAAGTAATTGTTTTTTGTCGCCTCGTTGCGGAATAGTATAGGTAACATGTTCTAATAAAAAGTCGGGCATAAAAGGAACAATTATTTCATGTGCATTACTCGGAATCTTGTCTCTTATTTCAGTAATAGCCATTCCCAGTAATTCTTCGGGAGTTTCGTCTAATTGCTTTTTAATTTCAATAGTATGAACTTGAATTACACCTCCGTTTACTACCTTAAGAAAATTTACATATGCTACGTCTATATCATCTTCTATAGAATATACGTCTACATTGGTAATACTTGGGCTTACAATGGTAGATTTGCTTTGATATCGTGCCAATGCATCTATATGTTCTTTAATTTGTTTTGCCTCTTCAAATTGTAATGCTTCGGCATGAAGTTTCATCTTTTTTGTTAGAACTTGTATTACTTCATGAATATTCCCACGTAAAATATTTTTGATATCGTTTATAGTTTGATTGTAGGCTTCTTCGTTTTCTAAACCTACGCATGGCCCTTTGCAATTTTTAATGTGATATTCTAAGCAAACTTTATATTTCCCTTTTGCTATTTCTGTATTGCTTAAATTGAGTGAACATGTACGCAAAGTGTATAATTGAAAAATCATATCGAGTAAAAAACGAGACATGCGAACATTTGCATAAGGTCCAAAATATGTAGAACCATCTTTTACCATTGTGCGTGTATGAAAAACGCGAGGAAACGGTTCATTTTTAATTACAATCCACGGATATGTTTTATCGTCTTTGAGCATTATATTGTATCGAGGACGATATTTTTTTATCAAATTATTTTCGAGTAATAAAGCATCTTGTTCACTATTTACCACTATATGTTGTATAGAATGTATTTTGCTTACCAGTACCCGTGTTTTGGCATGTTCATGTTCTTTTACAAAATATGATGTTACTCGTTTTTTTAAATTTTTAGCTTTGCCCACATACAGTAACGTATCATGTTTATCAAAAAACTGATATACACCAGGTTTTTCTGGTAAAATTCCTACTAAGTTTTTACAACGTTCGTATGGTGTTGGGTTATTCATGTTTTGTTGCTTGTAAATATTGTAATCCTTGCTCCAAGATGCGTATAAACTGTGTTGCTGTTTGTATGTGGTTATATTGTTGGGCTACTTGTAATGCATGTATTCCTAATGTATTTCTTTTTTCATGATTTTCTATTAATTCGGTAATGCTTGATGCTATATCGTGGGGTTGGGTAGAACATAATAATATGGATTCATTATGTGTAAATAATTCTTGTATAGCTTCGCTGTGCTTACTTATAATAGGTTTTTGCATAGCTGCATAATGGTAAATTTTATTTGGAATAACTAAATCGGCTTTTTGGGTATTACCAAAAATACCTAAACAAATATCCCATGAATTAATAATTGCAGGTAAATCGGTGTATGGTTGCCACCCCATAAATGTAATATTGTGTAACCCAAGTGTAGCAGCTTTCTTTTTCATAGCTTCAAATTCAAAACCATTGCCTACAAGTTCAAATCGTACATTGGCATTCTGTCTTAAAATATGAGCCGCATCTATTATATTAGAAACTCCTTGTAAAGGAATAAATCCACCATAAAACCCTATTGTGAATGTATTGTTTGAGTGTTTGTGTGTAGTGCAAGGTGCAAAATCATTTGTATTAACTCCTACAGGTAACACAAAAATTCGTTCGTGTGATATTTTAAATGTGCGGGCATAATATGATTTGTGTGCAACTGTATCAGCAATCATAAAATCGCAGGCAGAAAATGCCCGTTTGTCCTTGTAAAAATTTTTTAAAGCACGCGGAGAATATTTCCAAACCAGTTTATAATCAAAGACTTTAGTCAAATATTTAGAAATAAGAGGATCAAAGCAAATAGGTTTGTTAGTATGCTTTCGAATAAATTGTACACTATTGTGAGTAAATGATGGTAAAAATACAACATCGGCACTATTTAAAACTGTTTTGAGCTTGGCAGTATCACATGTGTTATTTTTTTGAATTGGATATTCTATTATTGAAATTCCGGGTATGTGCTTAAGACCTTCAATAATAATTGCAGTTCTATTATATTCAGAAGAATAATTGCCTGTAAATACTATATTCATACTCTACCGGTTATACATGTTTTTGAATAATTGAAAGAACATATGTAGCACGTTTTACATCAGTATGGTAGGCCGCTATATGATTATATGATTGTTGTGCTATTTGTTCTCGTTTGTCATTATGTTTCAGATAGTATTCACATAATTCTATAAGATTTGATAAATCGTCATTGCAATATATAATATTTGCACCGTGGGTAAACGGATTTGGTATTTCAATTTGTGGTTTTTGAGAAATCATACACACTCCCAATGCAGGAACTTCCCAATATCTAAGGGTATCCCACCCGCGACCTCTAAAATTCAAAACTATTTTACATCGTTTCAATTCTTCTAAATAGAATAATCCTTTGCGTTTGTATTGTTTAAATGTTTGATTGAGTGTTGTACCGTTTTGTGCACAATCAAATAAATCGGCAATCAGTGTAAGTGCTTGTGTTCTAATAGGGTCTGATTCTACAGCCCAAAAAGAAACATCATACGTTTTGCTAACAGAACCAATTTGTTTGATTGTATCTAAATTAAATGCAAAAGGACATGCAAAAACGTTTGAAGGATAATATGTGTCAATGAGCTTTTCTCTTTTGAAAATGATATTGAATTCACGTATAGCAAGAGCTTGTTCATATAATTCATAACAGTTTTTGCGTTCTAAATCGCAGCCAACATTACTAAAATCACCTCCATCAATAAATATTACCGGTATGTGCGAGGGGATTGAAGGCGCAATTTGTATATATGTTTTAAATGCATCAGGTTTTGCTGCTGCTACAATTACGCAATCATACCGAAATGGAAGAATACATGAAAGTATATATTGCAACGTTTCTCCCGATTGATAACCAAGATTTTTGGGATATTGTTTAACAGGTAATAAATATTGCTTGTTCCACGGAACTGTTTTTACCGACCTGGTTCCAAGAATTTTTACCAGTCCGCTATACAAAATATCTTGTAAATAGTCAGAATGGGTTGAATTAATATATAAAATTTTCATGTGTAACTATTGCTTATTTGAGTTAGTTTTTTGCATATAATAAAGTTTGAGGTATTTAAGATATACTGCATATGCCGCATTTTTGCTAATAATAAAACCGGTAAGTCCATCTAAAAATCCTAATTTAAGTATATAGTTTCTAATGAAACGCCATAGTGGGTAAATTACAATTTTTGTAATAGATGATGATTTTCCTTGTGAATATTTTGATTGTGCAGAAATTGTAGAAAATGAGTTTATTTGAGCTATTGCTTGTTCTACAGTGTGTACGGTATAATGCAATATATCGCCTTGTAAATGAATGATAGTAGTGTTTGGGTGCATTATAAATTTGTCATGTGGATTGTTTCCTCCCCATTCACCTTTGTTTCGATTCCATAGTCGTAAACTTATATCTGGATACCAACCGCAATGATGAACGGGGGTGCCGCAAAAGTGATTGAGTCTGTTACAAGTATATCCATCGGCAGTGTGATTCTGTTTAATTGTTTGTATGCTGGCTCTCAGGGTGTCTGAGAGTGCTTCGTCGGCATCAAGTGATAAAACTAAGTCATATTTACAAAGCATTCGGGCATAATTCTTTTGTTGAATATGACCTTCAAACGGATGCAATATGCACGATACATTTAATTTTTTGCATATTTCAACAGTTGCATCTGTTGAGTATGAATCAACTACTACTATTTCGTCGGCAATATCTTGTACCGAACGTATGCATCGTTCTATGTTTTTTTCTTCGTTAAATGTTATAATTGCTACCGATAATTTGTGCATGGCAAATTTGCATTATAATTGTGTAATAAACGCTTCTGTTTTTTCAAATATATTTTGTGCATCAAAATGAGACTGAACAAATTCACGAGCATTTGCTCCCATTTTTTGTCTTTCTTGTTCATTTTCAATTAAATATACAATTTTTTGAGCAAATTGTATGGTGTCATCCTTGGGAATTAAAAAACCGTTATAATTATCGGTAATTAATTCTTGTGAACTGCTAACATTATAGGCAATTACCGGAATAGAGTAACGCATGGCTTCTGCCATTACATATCCAAATCCTTCTCCATGCGATGTAAGAATGAATATATCTAATGTTGCATAAAAATCGTTGATATTATTTTGAAAACCAACTAATTCAATATGTGATTGTAGTCGTTTGTCTTGTATGGCTTGTTTGAGAGTTTGATACAAACTGCCATCACCTGCTATACGAATAACAAAGTTTGTAGTATTTTTCAATACTTCTTGAGCAATTGTAAGAACAGCATTCATATTTTTTTGTGGCTCAAGTCTTCCTGCAGTACCTATTGTAATATATAATTTGTTACCAGTATCATATTTTTTATCAATATTACATTGTGGTATACCATTATACAATACGGTAATTTTATCGAGTGGAAATAAGTTTGAATTGTATGCTGTAATTGAATGTTTGGTAGCTTCAGAATTGGCAATAATATGAGTAATAATATGCGAAAACAAAAACCTATTTGTGAATGAATTTTTAATTGGAATGGCACACCCTCGTCTGTAAACAATGTTTTGTACTCCGGCTAATTTAGCTGCTATCCCTGCTACTTTTACATCAATTGGTAAACACAATATTACGGTTTTAACTCTATATTTTTTAAACATTCTGTAACATGCTACATATTTAAATGGATTTAAAAAACTAAGATTGCGTAATGTTATTGTATATTGAGGAATTTTAGAATCTATTGATTGTAATAATGCACCATGAGGGTTGCCGCATACTATAACATTATGATTTTTTGAAAATAAATATGATGCTATTTCACTATGCCATTTTTCGCCCCCTCCCCATGGTTTGTGACTATTAAAAAAACATATATATGTTTTGTTATGTTCCATACTATGTTATAGATTTTTTCTTCTATATTCCGCAAATGTAAAATCAAATGTGTGTTTTTCATCGGCAGTACATTTATTTTTTGAAATTGTAACCCAATCATGAGTATTCCATTTTGGAAAAAATGTATCGGCATTGCATTGGGTATGAACATGTGTAATATACATAGTATGTGCTATAGGTAGTGCAAGTTCATATATTTGAGCTCCTCCACATACAAATACTTCATCTTCGTTACTGCAAAAAGTAAGAGCTTGTTCAAGTGAATGAACAATTATGCACCCCTGTGGAGCTGAATATTCTCTATTTCTGGTAATAATTATTGTAGTTCTGTTGGGTAAAGGTCGTCCACCACCTATTGATTCAAATGTATTACGACCCATAATTATAGAATGACCTGTAGTTTTTGCTTTAAAAAATTTGAGATCGGCAGGTAAATGCCATAATAACGCATTGTTTTTACCAATTCCATAATTTTCGTCAATTGCAGCAATAATTGAAATATTCATTTTGTTTGTTTTCATTTTCTAAGAATGAGAATCAAAAGTAATGAAATTTCTTGTTTTTACTTTTATTTTGAAATAAAATATAGGTTTCTTATATATTTGGGTATCATGATTGAGTTAACATAAATTTAACACGTATACGTATTCAATTTGCAAAAAAATACTACTTTTACTTATATCAAAATGTATTTAGTATATGCAAACTCTTTCACACAAAACTATCGCCCTTTTAGTTGCCGGAATAGCTTCAGCTATATCAATAGTAGCCGTATTGGTTTCGGGTTTCGTAATAGCACAAAATAATACTATTCCGTATGCTATTTTTATAGCTCTTACTATGTTTGCCGTTATCTACATTATAACATTTTATATTACAAAAGAATATATTATTCAAAAAGTAAAGCCTATATACAAAACCATACATTCGGCTCAAACGTCAACACTAAAAAAAATTACAGAAAATGAACATGAAGAATCTAATATAATTGCAACAACAGAAAAAGAAGTTGCAGAATGGGCAAAACGAAAAATTATAGAAATAGAAGAATTAAAACGATTGGAAAAATATCGTAAAGAGTATATTGGAAATGTTTCACACGAATTAAAAACGCCAATTTTTAGTATACAAGGATATATATCAACATTATTAGATGGTGGTTTGTATGATGAAACAATAAATAAAGCTTATTTGGAAAAGGCTGATAAAGCCATCCAACGTATGACCTCAATTGTACGTGATTTAGATTCTATTACCAGACTCGAAGCAGGTGAGTTAAAATTAGAATACAGCCAGTTTAATATAATACTTTTGGTAAAAGAAGTTTTTGAAGCTCAGGAATTGCTTGCAAAAGAACGAAATGTTCATATGTATATAGATATGGGGGTTGAAAAACCTATTATGGTAAATGCCGATAAAAAAAGGATACAAATGGCATTGAACAATTTAGTAATTAATGCAATAAAATATAATAATCCCGAAGGTGGAAAAATTCGTGTTCGTTTTTATGATATGGATAATTTGGTGTTGGTAGAAGTAAGTGATACCGGAATAGGAATTGAACAAGAACATTTAAGCAGAATATTTGAACGATTTTATAGAGTTGATAAAAGTCGTTCGCGAGAACAAGGAGGAACCGGGTTGGGGTTGTCAATAGTAAAGCATATAATAGAGGCTCATGGTCAAACAATTAGCGTAAAAAGCACAATAAATAAAGGAACATCGTTTACATTTACAATAGAAAAAGCTATATTGCAATAAATTTTGACATATGGATACATCTGGAGTAAAAATTCTCATCGTTGATGATGAAGACGATATTATTGAAATTTTACAGTACAATTTAACAAAAGCCGGATATGCTGTATATACTGCAACCGATGGTCGTGAAGCAATAAAAAAAGCAAAAAAAGTATTGCCCGATATTATTTTGCTCGATGTAATGATGCCTCATATAGACGGAATTCAAGCATGTGAAGATATACGTCAAATTCCCGAATTGGAACATTGTATTATTGCTTTTTTAACAGCTCGGGGTGAAGATTATTCAGAAATTGCCGGGTTACAAGCCGGAGCAGATGATTATATTACTAAACCTATTCGGCCTAAGGTGCTTATAGCCAGATTGCAGACTTTACTCAAACGAAAAAATAATACGAAACAAATTCAAGCCTCTAAAAAAATTGAGTTTGAAGATATTGTAATTGATGAAGAAAAACATTTGGTTTTCTTTAAAAATAAAGAAATCAATTTGCCAAATAAAGAATTTAAACTGTTAATGTTACTTGCATCTAAACCCGATAGGGTTTTTACTCGCGACGAAATTTATACTACCGTTTGGGGAACAGATATTGTTGTTGGTGATAGAACGATTGATGTGCATATTCGAAAACTTCGTGAAAAACTAAACGAAGAATATATAGATACTATAAAAGGTATAGGTTATACTTTTATTAAACGAATCTAATGTATAATAGGTAGTGTTAGTTTTTCTTATGCTAAATAAATTTTAATATTTGGTGTTTTAAGAATCATAAAATATTTTTCTATAAAAATGTCAGCCTTACAGGCTTTTTTATAGATACTAATCAAATTTCTGAGCTATATTCTTTCACATGTTAGTGGTACATCACGATGCTTTCACCGGCAGCAGTATGTTCAAAAAAAAAGACTCACAATAGAATGTAAGTCTTCTTTTATAGTGGGCCCAGCAGGGCTTGAACCTGCGACGCTCCCGATATGTATCGGGATGCACTAATCAGCTGAGTTATGTTGAAAAAAAAAAGACTCACAATAGAATGTAAGTCTTCTTTTATAGTGGGCCCAGCAGGGCTTGAACCTGCGAC
>Ga0116190_1001793_pt1 | contig 17933 bp, 14 predicted proteins | sample AD_JPNTR4_MetaG_FD_89808 | JGI IMG/M metagenome (GOLD analysis project Ga0116190, IMG submission 89808) | Active sludge microbial communities of municipal wastewater-treating anaerobic digesters from Japan - AD_JPNTR4_MetaG | ecosystem: Engineered > Bioreactor > Anaerobic > Digestate | place...
CAAGGAATTCAAACCTCACCTCAATACGTTGAAAAAGTATGTGCTTTAGTAAAAGAACGCGCTGTTTTTATTCAAGATTTATGGTTACAAGCTACTTATTTTTACAAAGCCCCTGAAACATATGACGAAAAAGTGATTCAAAAACGGTGGGATTCATCAATACCTGCAATTTTACAAGAAATATGCGAAATTCTGCAAACTCAAAACACCTTTAGTTCAGCACATTTAGAAGAAACAATAAAACAATACATAGACAACAAACAATTGAATATGGGACAAATATTTAACTGTATTCGCTTGTGTATAGTTGGCACTAGTGCAGGTGCTCATTTATTTGATATTTTTGAAATGATAGGCAAAACCGAAACTATAGCCCGCATACAAAAAGCTATAGCTACAATACATTAAAAACATGAAATTTACAACTGAAGTTGCCATTCCCCCACCTCTTTGTACTATTACGCATAGTGATGTTGGATTGGCAATTGGTTCATGTTTTACAACCTATATCGGTGAACGATTACAACAACTAAAATTTCCCATACTTGTAAACCCATTAGGAACTATTTACAATCCTTTTTCAATAGCACAAAGCATTGATATATTACTTGGGAACAAACAAATACAAGATGAAGATTTATTTTTGGAACAAGGTGTATGGCAATCATTATATTTACATACAAAATACAGTAGTAGAAACAAAGAAGATATTAAACAAAACATAGCACATCTACAAACAGAATTTTCTATTATTCTACCACAATTACAATATATTATTATAAGTCTTGGTACTGCATGGGTATATAAACACAAACAACTTGGTTGTATTGTAAACAATTGTCACAAACTACCTGCACACAATTTTGAACGTTATAGATTAGAACCTAAAGAAATAGTTACAATACTTGCAAACACAATTGAATTATTGCGTTCGAAAACAAATACAGAATTACACATAATTTTTACGGTAAGCCCTATAAGACATACAAAAGATGGTGCATTTGGCAACAATGTCAGTAAAGCCGCTCTACTATTAGCAATTGATGAATTATTAGAATTACCAAACACATATTATTTTCCGGCATATGAAATTGTATTAGATGAACTGCGTGATTATAGATTTTATGCACAAGATATGATTCATCCATCGGATACTGCAGTTGCTTACATTTTTGAAAAATTTCAATCTACAATGTGTAATGAGCAGACGCGCACAATGTGTAAAACTATAGAATCAATAAACAAAGCTATACAACACAAGCCATTTAACAATACCAACCCGGAATACACAAAGTTTATATCAAATACAATAGAAGAATGCAAACTCATAATGCAAACTCACACAAAAATTGATTTAAACTATGAAATTGAATTACTTCAAAACAGATTGTTATAGGATATAATCTACTATATTTGTAAAAAAAAAATACATGAAATATACTATTGACGAACACGGTTATTACGGCAAATTTGGAGGAGCATATATTCCCGAATTACTATATCCGAATATAAAAGAACTTGAAGATAATTATATTCGAATAATTGAATCAGAATCATTTAAATCAGAATTTAAAGAATTACTCAAAGACTATGTTGGTCGCCCCTCACCGCTTACCTATGCCAAACGATTGTCAGAGAAGTACAACACTCATATATATTTAAAACGTGAAGACGTAAACCACACCGGCTCACACAAAATAAATAATACAATAGGCCAAATACTATTGGCAAAAGCATTAGGAAAAAAACGAATAATAGCAGAAACCGGCGCAGGACAACATGGAGTTGCCACAGCAACAGTATGTGCTCTCATGGGAATGCAATGCACGGTACATATGGGTGAAACCGATGTAAAACGACAAATGCCCAATGTACTCCGTATGAAAATGTTGGGAGCTACCGTAGTACCTGCTATGAGTGGTAATAGAACATTAAAAGATGCAGGAAATGAAGCTTTTCGTGATTGGATTAACAATCCTACAGAAACTCATTATTTATTGGGTTCGGTTGTAGGACCACACCCTTACCCCGATATGGTTGCCCGATTTCAAGCTGTAATAAGCGAAGAAATTCAATGGCAATTACAAGAAAAAACCGGTAATACATTACCAAATTATGTAATAGCCTGTATAGGTGGCGGCAGTAATGCCATGGGTGCTTTTTATCATTTTTTAGAACACGAATCGGTTCAATTAATTGCTGTAGAAGCGGCAGGTTTAGGAGTAAATTCGGGCGAAACGGCAGCTTCCATTGCAAAAGGTTCTATAGGAGTAATACAAGGTGCCAAAACCATGCTTATGCAAACCAACGACGGTCAAATAATAGAACCTTATTCTATTTCGGCAGGATTAGATTATCCCGGCATTGGGCCGGCACATGCTCACTTTCATGATATAGGTAGAACAACCGTACTCAATGCAACCGACCATGAAGCACTACAAGCAGCTTTTGAATTAACGCGACTCGAAGGAATAATACCTGCCATAGAATCGGCTCACGCACTGGCTGCTTTACCCAAAATACAATTTACAAAAAACGATATTGTTGTTGTAAACATTTCGGGACGAGGCGATAAAGATATGGATACCTATATTGCCAACATGGATACTTATTGTTAAACTGTATTACGCATACATATGAATCGCATACAACAACTTTTTACCCAAAAACAATCCAACATACTTTCGGTATATTTTACAGCAGGTTTTCCTGAACTCAATTCTACAGTTCGCATTATTAAATTACTCCAAGAACATGGAGTAGATATGATTGAAATAGGAATGCCATTTTCTGACCCACTTGCCGATGGCAATGTAATTCAACATAGCAGCACAGTGGCATTACGCAATGGAATGACAGTATCATTATTATTTTCTCAAATAGAAAACATTAGAAAAACAGTAACTATACCTTTATTACTTATGGGTTACATAAATCCGGTATTGCAATATGGCGTAGAAAAATTTTGCGAATCATGCAAACACGTTGGAATAGATGGTGTTATACTCCCTGATTTACCATTACACGAATATATAAAAGACTACAAACACATATTTGATGCATATGGTATTCAAAATATATTATTAATATCACCCCAAACAGAAGAACAAAGAATTCGAATGATAGATGAACACACCAACGCATTTATATATATGGTTTCATCATCGTCAACTACAGGTACTAAATCACAATTTTCTGACGAACAAATTCAGTATTTTAAACGAATTCAATCTATGCAATTACAAAATCCACTATTAGTTGGATTTGGTATTTCAAATACAGAAACATTTAAACAAGTATGTTTATACACACATGGAGCAATTGTAGGTAGTGCTTGTATAAAGGCGTTAGAAAAAGAAGGAACATTAGAACAAAACATTTCAGAATTTGTAGCATCAATTAAAGGATAAGCATATGAAGATTGCTATAGTAAAATATAATGCAGGAAATATACAATCGGTGAGTTATGCACTTAACAGATTAGGTATAGAACCTATAATAACCAATGACCCCGATAAACTCTATAAAGCAGACAAAATTATTTTTCCGGGAGTTGGTGAAGCAAGTAGTGCTATGGCATACTTGCGTGCTCATGGACTTGACAAAATACTTACTACCCTTACTCAACCATTTTTAGGAATTTGCTTTGGTATGCAACTTATGTGTAAACACTCCGAAGAAGGCAATGTTGATTGTTTAGGAATTTTTGATGTTCAGGTCAAACGATTTCCCTCATCAAAAGAATTTAAAATTCCTCATATGGGATGGAACACAATACAGAATCATAAAGGAACCCTGCTTACAAATATACCTGAACAGAGTTTTGTATATTTTGTACACAGCTACTATGCAGAATTAAATGAACATACAACTACTACCTGTAATTATATACTCCCTTATAGTGCAGGAATTGAAAAAGATAACTTTTTTGCTTTTCAATTTCACCCCGAAAAAAGTGGAGAAATAGGTGCAAAAATTTTAGAAAATTTCATAAAACTTTAAAACCTCAGTGATTGATTAACATAACTTGTTAACAACTCCACAAAAAAATACATACCCAATGTATTGCTTTTACAGCCATTTTATGTATTTTCGATAAAATTATAAAAACTAAGAGTATATGTTTACCGATTCACAAATTTTAGAAATCAAAAACTACGGGCTTCAAGTTGAAACTGTAGAAAAACAAATAGAACGCTTTAAAATCGGATTTCCAACTATAAATATTACAGCAACCGCAACTATTGGCAACGGCATAATACAATGTGATGAAAAAGAAGCATTGAAATATGCCAAACTTTTTGATAAAAAAAAGAAACGTAAAAAAATTGTAAAATTTGTACCTGCTTCGGGAGCAGCAACACGTATGTTTAAAATGCTGTATACCATGCTCGAAACGTATGACGGCAGTGAAGAATCATACAAAAAACTATTCTCAAACAAAGGACTACATACCCCCGCCGGTTTTATTGAAAATATCGAAAAATTTGCATTTTTCCCCCAACTGAGTCAAATTCTTGCATCCGACGGCTATTCTATAGAAGAACTTTTACAAAAAAAAGATTATACAACCATACTTACATATATTTTAACTGAAAAAGGATTAAATTATGGTAATTTACCCAAAGGTCTGTTATTGTTTCATTCCTATGGGAATATATACCGTACAGCTTTAGAAGAACATCTGGTAGAAGGAGCTTTGTATGCCAAAAATCATAATAAAGATGTATACATACACTTTACGGTTTCACCTGAATTTATTCAAGGATTTAAATCAAAAGTAGCTGAAACTAAATATTCATATCAGGAAACATATTCGGTAAAATACTATACCGACTATAGTATTCAAAAACCAAGTACCGATACCATTGCAGTAAATGTAGACAATACCCCATTTATAAACAATGACGGAAGTTTGTTGTTTAGACCTGCCGGACATGGTGCTCTAATTGAAAATTTAAATGATTTAGATTTTGATATAATCTTTATAAAAAATATAGACAATGTTGTTCCTGATTCTCAAAAAGATAAAACAATATTGTATAAAAAAGTATTAGGCGGAATTTTAATTCATTATCAGTCTGCCATATTCAAATTTTACGATAAAATTTCAAAAAGCAAACATTTATCTGATAAACGATTCCGACTAGTTACAAAATTTATATCGGAAGAATTACAATTTAAATTTCCTGAAGGATTTGAGACATGGCCTCGAAATGATTGCAAAGAATATATATTAGGAATTTTAAACAGACCTATACGAGTATGCGGAATGGTTAAAAATGAAGGCGAACCGGGTGGAGGTCCATTTTTTGTTTTAGAAAAAGATGGTTCACAAACTCTCCAAATAATTGAAAAAGCTCAAATTGACACAAAAAACAAACAACAATTAGATTTTTTAAATGCATCAACACACTTTAATCCTGTAGATTTAGTATGCGGAATTAAAGATGCAAATGGTAAAAAATATAATTTAACTGAATTTGTTGATGCAGAATCAGGTATAATAACCACAAAGAGTAAAGACGGTAAAGAATTAAAAGCATTAGAATTACCGGGATTATGGAACGGAGCAATGGCAAATTGGAACACGATTTTTGTAGAAGTTCCTATAGAAACCTTCAATCCGGTAAAAGAAGTGACCGACCTACTTCGCAAAGAACATATACAATAGCTATGGACGAAGACAACGATACTATTTTTAACAATAACGACTATTTAGCAATTTTTGAACGATGCGAACATATGCTTGATTCAAAAATTGAAACATATTTTGATGTATACGAATTTACCGAGTTACTTGATAATTATATAGAACAAGGCAAATTAAATAAAGCATATACCCTTGTTCAAATAGCTCAAAAACAACACCCGAATAATACAGAATTAGAATTTAGAAAAGCTCGTATTCATATAGAACGAAATGACTTTGAAACTGCTGTTGACATTCTTAAAAAATTATTGCGAATAGAAGAAGACAATTCCGATTATCATATTTGTATAGGGGTAGCTTATACATATAAACATGACTTTACAGCTGCCGTAAAACATTTTACAATAGGCATAACATTAAGCCCTGAAAACGAAGAAGATAATTTATATAATATAGGTGTTACATTTCTTAACGTTGATAATTATAAATTAGCATATGATTATTTATGGCAAGCATATACAAAATACCCTAATAATTTATTGGCACTCTACGATTTAGCGTATTGTTGCGAACGATTACAACAATATGAAACAAGCATTCAATTATACAAACAATATATTGATGCCGATCCATATTCAGAATATGCATGGTTCAATTTAGCTTTGGTTTATTTACAATCTGAAGAAATAGATGAAGCTATTCAGGCATTTGATTATGCAATTACTATCAATGAATCATTTAGCTCTGCTCATTTTAACAAAGCAAACTGCTATATGACAAAAGAACTCTATAATGAAGCTATTCTGTGTTACCAAGATGTTTTACAATTTGAGCCTGAAAATATATATGCATTACAATATATAGCCGAATGTTATGAAAAACTAGGAGAAATAGAACATTCTATGGCAACTTATGAAAAAATTACCGAAATAGCCCCTGAATATGGTGAAGGATGGTATGGCATAGCATTGCTGCATTTTTATAATAACAATACACAAAAAGCATTAGAATTATTTGAAAAAGCTTTAGAATTAGATTCACAAAACGATAAATATTTAATAAGTTATGGTATAGCTTTAAGTGATTGCGGCATGTATCCTAAAGCTATTCAAATTTTTAAACAAGCTATAGCTATTAATAAATTTGAATTCGAAGCTTGGATACAATATAGCCAAATAGAAATGGAATTAAACAATCCAAATGTGGCTAAAAAAATATTACGTCAGGGCATAGAAGCAGCCCCACATGCTACTTTATACTTTACATTAGCTGCATATCATGCCAACGAACATGATATTCCAAAAGCAATTGATTATTTCAAAAAAGGATATAGTTTAGATCCTGAATATGCAACCATGTACTTTTTTGATATTTGTCATCTTCCACTTAATTCATTACAACTTTTTTACAATGAAATTTTAAAATAAATACTATAATGAATTTTCCACTGTCTTATATTCCTCAACGCGAAAAAAAACCACGAAATGCAGGTCAAACAATGATTATTGATAAAGGGTTAACCTCTATAGAAGCTCAAGGATTGGCTCAAGATGTTCATGAATATATTGATTTTGCAAAACTTGGATTCGGAACCTCACTCATTACACATAATTTAGAAAAAAAAATAGCAATATATAAAGAAGCCGGCATTATTCCCTATTTTGGAGGTACTCTATTTGAACTTTTTATTATTCGTAACCAATTTGATGAATACCAACGTTTTTTAGATACATATGGCATAGAAGTAGCCGAAGTAAGCGATGGTTCTATGAATATGAAACATGAAGACAAACTTTCATACATATCACAATTATCAAAACATTTCACAGTAATTTCTGAAGTTGGCTCAAAAGATGCAAGCGTAGTAATTACTCCCGAAGAATGGATTTTGCAAATGCAAAGTGAACTTGACGCCGGTTCAGTAAAAGTAATAACCGAAGCAAGAGAAAGTGGAACAATAGGAATTTTCAATAAAGACGGCTCTCCTAACAAAACTCTTATAAATACCATAATTTCAAATATTGATATTACAAAAGTAATGTGGGAAGCCCCACTAAAAGCACAGCAAGCTCTATTTATTCAATTACTTGGATATAACGTAAATTTAGGAAATATTGCAACAAATGAGGTGTTAGCATTAGAAGCATTGCGATTAGGATTGCGAGGCGATACATTTTTTCAATTTTTACCTCAAAAATAATTGCCAAATACTATAACTTCAACGTATTACAGATATAAAAATTCTATATTTAACTCCAATAGAATTCAATTATATTTTTAATTCATAATACATATTGAATATATTAAACTATTAGTTACTTTCAAACTAAATTGTATATTTGCTTTTTATAAAAAACAACTTTTTTTAATAATTATCACATGAGTTTAGTTCAAAAAATACTTCAAGCATTCCTTGGAAATAAATCACAAAGAGATATACAAGCAATACTCCCCCTTGTTCAAAAAATCAAAGAATTTGAATCAGAATATTCCGGTCTCTCACATGATGAGTTACGTAACGTTACTGTTAAACTACGCACTATTATACAAGAAGCCGTAAAACCTATGCAAACTCAAATAGATTCATTGCAAAACAGTTTAGACAATGATGAGAATCTTAGTTTTGCAAAACGCGAAGAAATGTATGATTCAATAGATTCACTCAAAAAAGAAATTGATACAACAATTGAAAAAACATTAGAAGAAATATTACCACAAGCCTTTGCTGTTGTAAAAGAAACAGCAAAACGATTTACACATAATACAACTGTAGAAGTTACTGCTTTAGATTATGACAAAGAATTAGCTACTCGCAAAGACCATATTACAATACAAGGTGATAAAGCTATATGGAAAAATTCATGGTTGGCCGGTGGTAATATGATAACTTGGGACATGATTCACTATGAAGTGCAACTAATAGGTGGTACTATATTACATCAAGGTAAAATTGCAGAAATGGCAACAGGCGAAGGGAAAACATTAGTTGCAACATTACCTGTTTTTCTTAATGCATTACCCGGTAAAGGAGTTCATGTAGTAACAGTAAACGACTATTTAGCAAAACGCGACTCTGAATGGATGGGACCAATATTTGAATTCCATGGATTACGCGTAGACTGTATTGATAATCATGAACCTAACTCAGAAGCACGTAAAAAAGCATACCAAGCAGATATTACCTACGGTACAAATAATGAATTTGGCTTTGATTACTTGCGTGACAATATGGCTACTACACCGGAAGAATTAGTTCAACGCATTCACAATTTTGCAATAGTTGACGAGGTTGACTCTGTATTAATAGATGATGCTCGTACACCACTTATTATTTCTGGTCCTATTGCAAAAAAAAACAATAGCGATGAATTATTTATAGAATATCGTCCGCGGGTTGAAAAAATCTACAATGCACAAAAGGCATATGTTACTCGAATACTTGCCGATGCCAAAAATATGATAGCAAGTGAAGATAAAAAAACGGCAGAAGAAGGAGCTAAATTACTTGTACGAGCATTCAAAGGATTACCTAAAAATAAAGCACTTATCAAATTTTTAAGTGAACAAGGCATGAAAACTCTGTTAACAAAAACAGAAAATTTTTATATGGCCGAAAACAATAAAAACATGCATTTGGTAACAGATGAACTGTATTTTGTGATTGACGAAAAAAATAACTCTATAGAATTAACCGAAAAAGGAATTGACTTTTTATCATCTGATTTGGAAGATAAAAATTTCTTCGTAATGCCCGATATAGGTGAACGAATAGCTGAAATTGAAAAATCGAATATTTCTGCCGAAGAAAAACTCCAATTGAAAGATTCTCTTACACAAGACTATGCAGTAAAATCAGACAGGGTTCACACTATTAATCAATTACTCAAAGCATATGCATTATTTGAAATAGATGTAGAATATGTAGTAATTGATAATAAAGTAAAAATTGTTGATGAACAAACCGGTCGTATTATGGAAGGCCGTCGTTATTCGGATGGCTTGCACCAAGCAATAGAAGCAAAAGAACGAGTAAAGGTAGAAGCTGCAACTCAAACCCATGCAACTATTACTCTACAAAACTATTTTAGAATGTACAAAAAGCTATCGGGTATGACCGGTACTGCAGAAACAGAAGCAAAAGAATTATGGGATATATACAAATTAGAAGTGATTGTTGCTCCTACCAACAAACCAATTATTCGAGAAGATAAAGAGGATTTAGTATATAAAACACGCCGCGAAAAATATAATGCCGTAATTCAACATATAGAAGAATTAGTAAAACAAGGACGTCCGGTTCTTGTTGGTACTACATCTGTAGAAATTTCAGAATTATTGTCGAGAATGTTAACTCGTCAAAAAATTAAACACAATGTACTTAACGCAAAATTACATAAAAAAGAAGCTGATATAGTTGCAGAAGCAGGTCATTCCGGTAACGTTACTATAGCAACAAATATGGCAGGTCGTGGTACCGATATCAAATTAACACCCGAAGTTAAAGCTGCCGGCGGTTTAGCAATTATAGGTACCGAACGACATGAATCAAGACGAGTTGACAGACAGCTTCGCGGACGTGCCGGACGACAAGGAGACCCCGGATCATCACAATTTTTTGTATCGCTCGAAGATGACCTTATGCGTATGTTTGGTTCAGACCGTATTGCTCGTATAATGGACAGACTTGGACTTGAAGAAGGTGAAGTAATTCAACATTCTATGATTTCTAAATCTATAGAACGAGCTCAGAAAAAAGTTGAAGAAAACAACTTTGGAATTCGAAAACGATTATTGGAATATGATGATGTAATGAACTCGCAACGCGAAGTAATATACACTAAACGTCGTCATGCCTTACACGGAGAACGAATAGGTGTAGACTTTGCAAATATGATGTACGATGTTTGTATGAGTATTGTAAACAATTCTCATGGAAATGCAGAATATGACGAATTTAAATTCGAATTACTTCGCGTGTTGTCAATTGATTGTCCTATAAGCGAAAAAGAATACTTGCAATTATCAACCGAAGATATTACAGAAAAAATTTACGAAGAACTCATTTCAATGTATGAACGTCGTATTCAAACTATAGCCAAACAAGCATACCCCGTTATTAAAGATGTATATGAAAAACAAAGCGGCACATACAAAAATATAGTAGTTCCTATCTCCGATGGTAAACGTATATTTAGTATTGTAACAAATTTAGAAAAAGCAACAAAAACCGAAGGAAAAGAATTAGTTCGTTCATTCTTAAAAACTATAATTCTTGTAAGTATAGATGAAGCTTGGAAAGAACACTTACGAGAATTAGACGATTTAAAACAATCGGTTCAAAATGCTTCATATGAACAAAAAGATCCTCTGTTAATTTATAAATTTGAATCATTTAATTTATTTCAAACCATGCTTGAAACGGTAAATAAAGAAGTAGTTTCAAGTGTTTTAAAAGCACATATTCCTATTCAAGCCGAAGCGCATGAAGCACAAGAACGAAAAAGGATGCCAAACAACTTACAAGCAAAAAAAGATGATGCAAATACAGCAACTCGTAATCAAGACACTCGAGAACAACCAAAATCAGCACCGGTAAGAGTTGGTCCCAAAGTAGGCAGAAATGATGATTGCCCTTGCGGAAGTGGCAAAAAATATAAAAATTGTCATGGAAAATCTTCTATTGATGACTAATATTGTAAATATGATAGAACAAGAATGTGCAATATCATCTGACCAAATATCTAATTATGTTAAAAGAATGCTTTCCAAACGATTAAAAATCGTTCATATAGGATTTAGCATTGTTTCTATCATTTTCATATTCATGTCGCTCCTTTCTAAATCATTGCTGTTTTTTGTGTTGGGAGCAATCATTTTAGGATTTGTATATATCTATATAAGAGCAGGTTTTACATACGAAATCCAAAAAATTGGTAAAGGGCTGCGTATAGTTATATCAAACTCTTCTGTTCGCAAATTCATTGAAAATGAATCATTACAAAGTATAAAACAATCAAAAAGGACACAAACAGCCTATAGTTATACACAAGAAATTCCTTTTTCTGATATTACATCAATTACAATAAAAGAATCTGAAATAATTATTTTTACAAAACAAGCAAACACACAGAATGAATACGGTAGAATAACTATACCCTGTGAAATAGAATCATTTGAAAATATATCAGATTATTTTAATTCAAATCCCGATAAATTTCCCCGAATAAACAGAAAATAAATGCTAAGTATCATTATAATGTATAGTAAACAATCCTCATTGTAAACTACAAATTTTATTTTTCTGAAAAGCCAAAAATATTCATTCTAAAATCTACTGATATATTACATGAATTTTTATGAGTATTCATACAAAAAAACAAAAATATCTAAAAAGAAAAAAACATAAAATACTAAAATACAAAAAGTTAAACATAAATTAAAAAACTATAAACACATAAAAACACGAAGTAAAATTGATACTATAGTCAATAAGCTAATTTTGAAATTGAAGAATTTTATCTATTTTTGAAGTAATGTTTGAAACTTAGAAAACATAAAAAAATTAATATTAACTAAACGTTTTACAAAGATGACAAATTTAACGAAAAATCAAAAACTCATTAAATGGGTAAACGAATGGGCAGAAATTTGCCAACCGGATTCAGTTTATTGGGTTGACGGATCTGAAGAAGAAAATAATCGCTTAAACGACATGATGGTTGCAAGCGGTGCTGCGGTAAAATTAAACGACAAAAAACGTCCTAATTCTTACTACTATCAATCAGACCCAAGTGACGTTGCACGTGTAGAAAACAGAACGTACATTTGTACTGAAAAAGAAGAAGATGCCGGACCAACAAACAACTGGATGGCTCCAAAAGAAATGAAAGAAATTCTATTGGCAAAATACAAAGGTTGTATGAAAGGTCGTACTATGTATGTTATCCCATTCAGCATGGGTCCATTAGGTTCTAACATTGCAAAAATTGGTGTAGAAATAACTGACTCTGCATATGTTGTTGTAAACATGAGAATCATGACTCGTATGGGTAAAGCTGTACTTGATGTATTAGGTGATGGCGATTTCATTCCATGTGTTCACTCTATTGGTGCTCCATTAGCTCCGGGACAAAAAGATGTAGCATGGCCATGTGCTCCAATTGAAGAAAAATATATTTCTCACTTCCCAGAAACATCAGAAATTTGGTCATACGGTTCAGGTTACGGAGGTAATGCATTATTAGGTAAAAAATGTTTAGCTCTTCGTATTGCGTCATATATGGCAAAACAAGAAGGTTGGTTAGCAGAACACATGTTAATTTTAGGTATCACTAACCCTCAAGGTATTAAAAAATATATTGCAGCAGCATTCCCATCAGCATGTGGTAAAACAAACTTGGCAATGCTTATACCAACTATTCCTGGATGGAAAGTTGAAACAATTGGTGATGACATTGCTTGGATGAAATTCGGAAAAGACGGACAATTATATGCAATTAACCCAGAAGCCGGGTTCTTTGGTGTAGCTCCATTTACATCAGAGCATACCAACCCTAACGCAATGCATTCTTGCGATAAAGATACTATATACACTAACGTTGGTTTAACTCCTGACGGTGATATATGGTGGGATGGCATAGGATGGGATTGCCCTGAAGGTACTATCACTTGGAAAGGTGAAAAATATACAAAAGGCAGTGATGTTCAAGTAGCACATCCAAATGCTCGTTTTACAGCTAAAGCAAGCAACTGTCCATGTATAGACCCAGATTGGGAAAATCCTGCAGGTGTACCTATTTCTGCTATTTTATTCGGAGGTCGTCGTCCAAGTACTGTACCATTAGTATACGAAGCTCGTAGCTGGGCTCATGGAACATTTATTGGTTCTACTGTAGGTTCAGAAGTTACGGCAGCTGCTATTGGTTTAGCTGCAGGTGTTCGTCGTGACCCATTTGCAATGTTACCATTCTGCGGATACAACATGGCTGATTACTTTGGTCATTGGATTAAAATTGGCGAAACAGCACCAGACAAAACTAAATTACCTAAAATATTCAATGTAAACTGGTTCCGTAAAGATGAATCAGGACGTTGGTTGTGGCCAGGTTTCGGTGATAATTCACGTGTGTTAGCTTGGATTTTTGACCGTTGTTTAGGTAAAGCAGAAGCTGTTGAAACTCCAATCGGATTTGTTCCTACTATTGACGGTATTAATATTGATGGTATTAACGTATCTAAAGCTGATATGGAAGAATTACTAAAAGTTGACAAAAACCTTTGGAAAGCAGAAGTTGAATTAATTAAAGAACACTATGCTCGTTTTGGCAACAAAATACCGGCTGCTCTTACTGCAGAATTAAAAACATTAGAATCTAAATTAGCATAATCTCATTTAGATTTGCAATCATAATATGTAAAGAGGTCGTTTAAAATAAACGACCTCTTTTTTTATATCTACATTTTTAATACCATTACTCTTACATAGTTTCAGGCAAAATAACTATGTTTGCATTTTACAATAAAAATAAAACTATGAAACTTGATTTAGGAAAACCGGAAAAATTCTCACTACTTTACAGTTTCTTGCACAATACGTGGTTTCGATTATTATTTTTTGTATGGTACAAAAATATAACGTGGACTAACATACAAAGGCTATATGCAAAATATCCTATTATAATTGCAGCTAACCATCAAAATTCATTAATGGACCCTTTAGTAATTTTAGGCATAGAAACTCGCCAAATTACATGGCTGGCACGTGCCGATATTTTTAAGAATCCTTTAGCTGGTCGAATTCTCAGATTTATGAGAATAATGCCTGCTTTTAGACAACGTGATGGCAAGGAACAATTAGCAAACAATGAATTAGTGTTTAATAAATGTGTTGATATTTTAGCTGCCAAAAAAGTTCTTGCTATATTCCCCGAAGGAACCCATTGGGGATACAGACGATTACGCGAAACAAAAAAAGCTATACCACGAATAGCTTTTCTTACCGAAGAAAAATTTAATTTTACTCTCAATACTCATATTCTTCCTATAGGAATAAATTACTCCAACTATACCCGATTGAGAGGTAATATTCTTATTAATTTCGGCACACCTATTCCCGTAAAACAATATGAAGATTTATACAAAAAAAATCCGCAAGAAGCTCAAAACAAAATGCGTGATGATATAGAAACTGAATTACAAAAACAAATGATTCACATAAAACATACCGATGAAAATTATGAAATATTTGATTCTTTAAGATATATATGTGAAAAAATAACACAAAATTATTATCAATTCAAAGGGAAAAAAGCAAAAAAACAATTTGATACTCACAAAAAAATTATTGAATTATTAGATATATGTTATACTAATAAACCGCACGTATATGAAGAAATTAAAAATGCAACAAGTTCATATACAAATGAAATAAAAAAATACAATTTTAAAGACTGGTTAGTTACAACTAAAGGTGGTGATACTTTTAGTATCGTTCTAAACATACTTATTCTTATAGCATTATCACCAATATTTTGTATTGGATATATTTTTCACGGATATTTATTCAAATTATTTAATTCATTAGCAAAAAAACTTGCTAAAGATGTACAATTTCATAATAGTTTAAATTTTTGTTTTACCTATTTGGTAGGACCTTTTATTTACGCTCTATATAGCATTATATTTATACTTGTCACAAATTTCACATGGTGGTATATATTTCCATTCTGCATAGGTTTATTTATTAGCGGAATTATTAGTTTTGAATATTATATTGCAGCAAAAAAAACGTATCATATGATACGATATAATTTTATACAACTTACCACACCACAAATTACAGATAGTATAGAAAAACAACGCAGGAAAATTATTAAAATGTTTTCAACACTATTACATGAGCAAAATCAGTAGAATTTGAAAGGTTTAGCATTAAAATAAGTCCAAATAGAACAGATACAATTTTTTTAATTGCTGAAAACGTATAAATTTGCGTACGTTAAAATATTGTAAACAAACAATAATAAATAATTGAATGGCAAAAGCGAGGGGGTTTGTAGAATTTAATACAGAAGCATGTAAAGGATGCGAATTATGTGTTAAAGCTTGTCCGTTTGATGTATTGGACATGAATCAAAAAGTAAATGGCAAAGGATATCATTACAGTTATATGAAAAATTATGATAAATGTACCGGTTGTGCAAGTTGTGCAATGGTATGTCCTGATGTTGTAATAACTGTGTATAAAGTAAAATAATTCAACATTTTGATTTGATATATATGGGGGCAGAAATACAATTAATGAAAGGAAACGAAGCTATAGCCGAAGCGGCTATTCGTGCAGGAGCAGATGCTTATTTCGGATATCCAATTACACCACAATCAGAAATTATTGAATATTTAGCACATGAAGATCCATATAATAAACGCACCGGTATGGTAGTATTACAAGCCGAAAGCGAAATAGCTGCCATAAATATGGTTTACGGAGCAGCTGCGTGTGGAAAAAAAGCAATGACATCTTCATCAAGTCCCGGAATAAGCTTAAAACAAGAAGGAATTTCGTATATGGTAGGTGCCGAATTACCCGGACTCATAGTAAATGTAGCACGTGGAGGACCAGGATTAGGTACAATTCAACCCGGACAAGCTGATTATTTTCAGACAGTAAAAGGCGGCGGACATGGTGATTACAATATGATTGTATTAGCTCCAAGTACTGTTCAAGAACAATACGACCATGTAGGATTAGGATTTGATTTAGCATTCAAATACAGAAATCCGGTAATGATTTTAAGCGACGGAGCAATCGGTCAAATGATGGAAAAAGTACAACTTTCTCCCCAAAAACCAAGAGAACAAAAAATATATGATTGGGCTACTACCGGAAAAACACCAGATAGAGAACGTAATTATATAACATCATTATTTTTAGAAGCCGAAATCCAAGAACGAAAAAATATACAATTACAAGAAAAATTCAAACGAATGAAAGAATCTGAAGTTCGTTATGAAGAAATAATGACAAAAGATGCCGATTATATACTTGTTGCATATGGTATTAGTGCTCGTATTTCTGAATCGGTAATTGATATTGCTCGCAAAAATGGTATAAAATTAGGACTCCTACGTCCCATTACGTTATGGCCATTCCCTTCGCAACGTATATTTGAATTAGCAGAAAGAATTAAAGGTATACTGTGTGTTGAAATGAGCGCAGGACAAATGATAGAAGATGTTCAACTTGCCGTTCAAGGAAAAATTGAAGTAAAACATTATGGCCGCATGGGTGGTTCTATAGCTTCACCAAGCGAAGTTTACAATAATTTTATTTCGTTATTTTTGAAATAATAGATTATGACTGATTTGGAACTATATAAAAAAGAATTATTAGCACAAGGTGCTGAAAAAATCTTTACTAAAACTAAAAATCTTACAGATACTCCATTTTCATATTGTGGAGGGTGTGGGCATGGCGTTGCTCATCGTTTAATAATGGAAGCAATAGAAGAACTTGACATAACACATCAAACAATAGGAGTTGCTCCTGTTGGCTGTTCGGTAATAGCATATGACTTTATGAATATTGATGTGCAACAAGCTGCTCATGGTAGAGCACCTGCAGTAGCTACAGGTATTAAACGAACTATGCCCGATAAATATGTTTTTACCTATCAAGGCGATGGCGACCTTGCTGCAATTGGAACCGGAGAAACAATTCATGCTTGTAATCGTGGTGAAAATATTGCAATCTTTTTTATAAACAATGGAATATATGGCATGACCGGAGGCCAAATGGCTCCTACAACTCTTCCCGGAATGGTATCATCTACATCTCCTTATGGTAGAAACATGGACACTCATGGCTATCCGCTTTCATTAACAGAATTAGTAGCAAAATTACCCGGTACATATTACGTAACCAGACAATCTGTTCATACTCCTGCAAATGTGAGAAAATGCAAAAAAGCTATTATAACAGCATTTGAAAATCAAAAACTCAATAAAGGAGTTAGTTTTGTTGAAATTGTAAGCAATTGCAATTCAGGTTGGAAAATGACTCCTGTTGAAGCTAATAAATGGATGGAGGAAAACATGTTTCGTAGTTATCCTTTAGGCGATATAAAACTTCCACAATAATTGATATTATTTTATATATAAAATCACTGTTGTCCGATAAAAAATTAAGAGAAGGAAGATGTTAGTCTTCCTTTCTCTTTTTTTAGTAGATTTGGTTCGACTAACTATTCTACTATGGACAAAACTACATATTTTTTTGGTA
>Ga0116190_1001802_pt1 | contig 17887 bp, 17 predicted proteins | sample AD_JPNTR4_MetaG_FD_89808 | JGI IMG/M metagenome (GOLD analysis project Ga0116190, IMG submission 89808) | Active sludge microbial communities of municipal wastewater-treating anaerobic digesters from Japan - AD_JPNTR4_MetaG | ecosystem: Engineered > Bioreactor > Anaerobic > Digestate | place...
AGCTGCATGGTCTAATACATCAAGAGGCCCTTTACTTAAATAAATATCATGCTGTACGTTACAATATGCAAATATTGCATTGCAAATAGCATCAATGTTCATTTCTGTATTTTCATCAATTATTATAAGTGTTTTATTAAACATCATTTGCCCAGCTCCCCATAACGTATTCATTACTTTGTATGCTTGACCTGCATATTGTTTTTGTATTTTGGCAATAACCAAATTATGAGCAACACCTTCAAAAGGCATCCAATAATCAATAAGTTCGGGTGCTAATAATAATTTTATTGGTGCAAGAAATATGCGTTCCGTTGCTTTTCCTATCCACGCATCTTCCATAGGAGGTATACCAACTATAGTGGTAGGATATATTGCATTTTTTTTATACGTAATACATGTTACATGAAATGTTGGATAGAAGTCGGGAAGCGAATAAAAACCTGTATGATCACCAAATGGTCCTTCAAAAAATAATTCTTCAGTAGTGTCTATATATCCTTCTAAAACAATGTCAGCATCAGCGGGAACATATAATTCATTGGTAATACATTGTACTAATTCTACATGTTTTCTACGTAAAAAACCTGATAACATAAATTCGTCAACATTTTCGGGCAGAGGTGCTGTGGCTGCAAATGTATGAGAAGGGTCACCACCTAATGCTACAGATACCGGCATACGAATACCTAATTCTTTATATGCTTTGTAATGATTAGCTCCGGTTTTGTGTAAATGCCAATGCATGGCTGTGTTTGTTGAATCAATTACTTGCATACGATACATACCAACATTACGAATACCTGTTATAGGATGTTTGGTAATTACCATTGGTAATGTAATGAATTTGCCGCCATCATGAGGCCAACATTGTAATATTGGTAATGAATCTAAAGAAACATTTGTCTGAATAATGTGCTGGCATGCACCTTTACCTTTTTTATATTTGGGCATCCATTTTTGTAATTCATGTAATAATGGCAACATTTTGAGAGCATCAAAAATAGAATGCTTAGGAGCAACAGCTTTTTCAAACAATTGTTGAATTCTTTCTTTCGGTTCATCAAGATGAGTTGTGCTTAAAGCCATATTTATTCTTGTATCTGAACCAAATCCATTTATAAACACGGGAAACAAAGTGCCTGTATTGGAAAATAAAAGAGCTTTGTTTTTCTGTGAATTCTGTTTTGAAAATCTATCGGTTATCTCGGTAATTTCTAATATTGGATTTACAAATTCATGAATTTCAATTAATTCATCTTTACTTTTTAAGAATTCTATATATTCTGCTAAACTTGAATATGCCATGTTTTTTTTATGTAAAATTACATTTTTTTTTGTTGAGTTAACAAAAGACTGTAATAGTATTATTTTTATTTAGAGGAATTGTCTGTGATTTCTCAAAATTCGTTTAGTTTTTTTACTTAATTATATGAGTACTTTTGAGTAAATTGCATTACAATAGTACTCAATTTGTTGTAAACCATTGCTTTTTATATTTTTAAAGATATATATTTGCAGTGTAAACATAACAATAACATTACAATTTGTTTACAATTCATTGAGAGCAATGGATTACAAAAATATATCTCGGAAATGATAGAAGAGTAGGTAAACGATTTCATAGTTTTTTGGTTTATTTAGGGGTTGTTTTCAAAAAAAATGTTTACCGTAGGTTAGTGAAGTTGAGTAATTCATCATTTCCGAGAAAGTCATAAAGGACCGACTATTTAGTCGGTCTTTTTTTTTTTAATTCACAATAATAATTTTATTGAATTCGTAAAATATATCATATTAAATTGTAGTTTTGTTTTAAAATTATTTTAGTAAAAAACCAAAAAAAAGACTACAATGAAACGATTGACATTTTTATTTCCGGCACTTTTAGTAATTTCAATACAATTACAGGCGCAAAAACAATCAAACACAAAACAACCAGTTTTAAAAAATTATAGTGACAGTGCATCATATGCTATCGGATTAGATATTGCATCTAATTTAATTCAGAATAATTTAGACAGTGTTCTTTCGGCGCAAAATATAGCATTAGGTATAATTGATGGTATGAATAAAAATAATTATAAAATTCATCCTGATCAAGCACAAATAGTAGCTCAAGGATTTTTTATGAAATTACAACAACAAAAAAGAGAGCAAGACAATAAAAAATATATGTCGAATATAGAAAAAGGTAAGAAGTTTTTAGAAGATAATAAAAAGAATCCAAGTGTACAAGTAACTCCAAGTGGTTTACAATATATAGTAATAAAAGAAGGCAAGGGACCAAAACCAACTGCTAATGATCAAGTAACTTTGCATTATGAAGGAACACTTATAGATGGAAAAGTATTTGATTCATCTATCCAACGTGGTGAACCTGCTACATTTGGAGTAAATCAAGTTATTCCGGGTTTTAGCGAAGCTATTATGCTTATGTCTGTAGGATCAAAATATCGAGTATTTATTCCTCAAGAATTAGCATATGGAGATCGTAACGCAGGTTCTATAGAGCCTTATTCTACACTTATTTTTGATATTGAAATTATTGATATACCAACTCAAACAAAATCAGAAACAACTGTTCAACCAAGTTCAAAAGAAGTAGATGCAAAATCAAGTGAAACAAAAAAGAAAAAATAATGACAATATTTAACACAAAAAAAGCAACCCAAAAGGTTGCTTTTTTTGTTTGTACACTATGTTATTTCATAATTAATGTTACATCTAGTATAAATTCATCGAGAATTGCATTATCGCCTAAATTTTCAAAAAAACTTCCTGAACCATAGGTTATACCGTAAAGCGTTCTATTAACAGGAATTTTAGCAGTATACGTTTTTCTATTTCGAGTTGCAGTAAATGAAATTGGTTTTGTAATACCTTTAATAGTTAAATTTCCTTTGACTACAGTTGTATTGTTAAGAAATGATGCACGCTCGGTAATAGTTAACGTAGCAGTAGGATATTGAATAACACTAAAAAAATCATCGCTTTGTAAATGACCAATTAATTTAGCATTTGTAGCTTTATCTGTAATATCGCTGCACGAAATTGATTTCATATCAATGACAAAAGTTCCACCGGTAATTATATTACCTGCTAGTGATAAATTTCCTGACTGCAATTTTATTGCACCTGTGTGGCCGCCTACAATTTTATTAGCAGTCCAAATAATTTTTGATTTACTAACATCTGCTGCAAGTGTTTGAGCATTTATTTGAAATGCTGAAAACAAAACTGTAATTAATATAAAAAGGTGTTTCATAATAGTATAATTTTAAAGTGATTAATTCATAGGTACTTCAATAAGTAATAATTGTGTATGTGCCTCAATATGGATTTCAATTTGTTTTGTATCCCAAATTCCTAAAGCATCGCGTTTATACAAAAAAAAAGTATCAATATGGGCTTTACCATCTATAACTAAAACAAAAATACCGTTTTTGTGAGAATGAAGCGTATATGTTTGAGTAGATTGAGTATTAAAATCGCCTAAATAAATCCATGCATTTTGATGTATCCATGCTCCTTTTTCATGCTGATTTGGTGATACGATTTGATATAATTTGTTTTGTTCAAATACTGAAGAAATATTAATTTGTTGATATCGAGGAGTAATATTTTTACTGCGGGGATATATCCATATTTGAAATAAATGAACAGGTTTTTGAATATCTTTATTCCATTCACTGTGATATACTCCGGAACCTGCACTCATTACTTGTATTTCTCCATGATTTATTGCTCCTTCATTTCCCATACTATCACTATGCCATAATGTACCCAATAAGGGTATTGTTATAATTTCCATATTATCATGAGGGTGCATGCCAAATCCGTTATTGGGAGCTATTATATCATCATTTAAAACTCTTAGCATTCCAAAATGAATTCGTTCGGCATTATAATAATCGGCAAAACTAAAATAATGATGCGTTTGTAACCACCCATGATTAGCTTTTCCTATTGTATCTGATTTGTATAATATAGATTTCATGTAAATTTTTATTGTATTATAATTGTTTCATATGTTTTGTCAACGTTTACAGTAAAAACTTACATAGAAGAATTCTATGAAGATTTAATAATCGTTTTAAAATAAATTAATCATTCCAACGTGCATACGATATTATTTTGTAATTTCGTTTTTTCATTTATAATTGTAACAGTATGAGATTAAAAAAAATAATAATAATCGTAATTGCTTGTTTTGCAGCGATTTTAATCACGGCTCTTTCACTACAAGATTCTACACGTAAAGAAAAGGTTGTAATTGCAACTATTTATGAAATATTAAAATCATTTCATTATGAACCTAAGAATTTAGATGATTCTTTTTCGGAACGTATGTATACACTGTATATTAAAAGCTTAGATTATAACAAGATGTATTTTACACAAGAAGAAATAAGTGTTTTAGATACATACAAAAATCAACTTGATAATCAAATTCAAGAAGGCAGTTTAACATTTTTTGAATTATCGTTGGAATTGATAAATAAGCAAATAAAAAAAATAGAAGAATTTTATCCTGTTTTACTTTCAAAACCTTTTGATTATTCAATTTCTGAAACAATTGAAATAGATGAAAAAAAACGTGATTATGCTAAAAATCAAGAGGAATTATACGGATACTGGGCAAAATTTTTGAAATTACAAGTAATGGATGAAATAATTCAAATTGAAAATGAACAAAAAAAAGCACGTGAAAAAAGTGATACTGTTATATTAAAATCATTTGATGAAATAGAAAAAATAGCACGTGAAAAAATTGTAAAACGCTATAATACAAGATTTAAACGACTTAATCAAACATCAAGAAATGATAGGTTTAGTGCATATGTAAATGCATTGACAGGGGGCTTTGACCCACATACAAATTATTTTCCACCAAAAGATAAACAAGATTTTGATATTTCAATTTCAGGTAAATTAGAAGGAATTGGAGCAACATTGTCTGAACGTGACGGATATATAAAAGTAGTTGAAATTGTTCCCGGAAGTCCATCATGGAAACAAGGAGAGTTAAAGCCAGAAGATATCATTTTAAAAGTTGCTCAAGGCGATAATGAACCTGTAGATATTGTTGATATGCGATTAGATGAAGCGGTACAACTAATAAGAGGGCCTAAAGGAACAAAAGTAGTGTTAACGGTTAAAAAAATTGACGGAAAAATTGTTCGTATACCAATTATACGAGATGTAATAATGTTAGAAGAAAAATATGCAAAATCAGCAATTTTAACTGTTGAAAATTCTAAAAATCCTAAAGTTGGATATATCTATTTGCCTCAATTTTATACTGATATGAATGATGCAAACGGAAGACGTTGTTCTGAAGATATAAAAAAAGAAATACGATTATTACAAAATGAAAACGTAGCCGGAATTATTCTTGATTTAAGAGATAATGGGGGAGGTTCATTAAATGATGTAGTAGAAATAGGAGGCTATTTTATAGAAAAAGGCCCGATTGTACAGGTTAATTCTACCGGTAATAGCAGAAGAGTGTTAAGTGATTACAATGCAAATATTGAATACGATGGCCCTCTGGTTATTATAGTAAATTCGTTTAGCGCATCGGCATCTGAAATTCTTGCAGCTGCTATGCAAGATTATAAAAGAGCTGTAATTGTTGGAACCAAATCAACGTATGGTAAAGGAACTGTGCAGCGCTTTGTAGATGTTGACAGACTTATAGAAAATCAATATAAAGACTTATTACCACTTGGAGCGGTAAAAGTAACAATTCAAAAATTTTATAGAATTAACGGTGGTTCTACACAATTAAAAGGAGTTACCCCCGACGTATTTTTACCTGATATGTATCAAGCTATAGAATTAGGCGAGAAAGAATTAGATTACGCTATGCGATGGGATGTAACACAACCTGAAAAATATTCAACATGGAAATATCAAGTTGATATTAAAAAAATAGCAAAAAAGAGCGACATGCGTATTAAAAATGATTCTGCGTTTATAAAAATTTCCGAATCAGCTCAATGGCTTGCTAACAAAAAAAATGCAACATCTGTAAGTTTACAATTTAATGATTATAAAGCTAAACAAAAGCAAGATTTGGATTTAACCGAAAAATATAAAAATGCAGGTAAAGATAAAACACCATTGCAAATAGTACCTTTTTCTACTATTAGTAGTACTAAAGATGCGAGCATTGATTCTGTTTTAACCAAACGAACAGCAGATTGGCATAAAGAACTAATTCAAGATATTGAATTATATGAAACGTACCGAATAATGACAGATATAATAGCTGATTATAAAAAATAAAAAGATAGAGTTATTTTCTTCCGGGTTCATTTGTATATGTATATTTAGGATAACCTGCCAAAAGACTTATAAAAACGGTATGATCTTTTGGTATTCCTATTATACTTTTTATAGATACATCTTTATCTAAAGCTTTTACTATAAAACCATTGAAACATGTGCCTAATCCATAGGTACTACAAAGTAACGATGTATATGTTGCCCATATATCAGCATCAGTTTGTTGCATACCGGATATTGTTTTTTTTGCATGAAAAAGAAATACAACCGGGGCTTTGTAAGTAATATTTTGTCCATGTTTCTCCATTTTTTTTACAAATAGATTCTTGTAATTAGATAGTTTGCGTAATTCTTTGCTTGAAATAAAAGGTTTTAATATAATGGAAATAAATGGATTACTGTAAAATGAAAATAATTGTAATAATCGTTGTGCTACAGCATTGTTTAATGCTTCAATAATTGAAGTATCTGTAATTGCAGTTATGTGAATAGAACGAATATTGCTTGCTGAAGGATATAATGAACTATTTGCAATAATCTCATCAATTATATGTTGTGGTACAACTTGTGATTTATAATTTCTACATGTACGTGTGTGTGCACATAACGTTTTAAATTGCAAAGGAGTTATAGTTTGAGCATCAATTTTTTTAGGAGGAATCATATCAATGCTTATTGCTTGTTGTTTGCAAATAGCAACACAATGACCACATAAAATACACGAATTATCAATAGTATTTGAATCTATATGAATAGCTAATGAAGTACAATCAGCTTCACATTGTTTACATGAATTACAAAGTTCTTTGTTTATGGTAATTCTTTTGTTATTTGGGACATAATTTAGTTGCATATTTCTTTTTCTAAAGCCTTTATTGTATTAGTATATTTAAATGAAAACCCCGCTTCTATAATTTTTGTATTTGATATGGCATTTCCAGTAATAAGAATTGTTGCCATTTCACCTAAAATACTTTTCAAAAGCACAATCGGTATATGAAAAAGAACAGTTTTTTTCTTATAAGCATGCTGTATAGTTTGTATAAATTCTAATTGACTGCAATTGTTTGCAACAGCATTATATATACCTTGTAACGAATTATTTTCTATTGCAAATTTATATATAGCACACATGTCGTCTATATGTATCCAAGGAATAATATTGGTTCCTTTTCCAAATACAGGAATCATACGAAAAGGTATTAACTTCAATATTTTATGTAACATACCGCCATGTTTTGAAATAACAATACCTGTGCGAATAATAATTGTTTTAATACCTAAATTTTCTATTCGCATCGCTTCTTCTTCCCAAATTTTGCACGTTTCTGCTAAGAAATCATTTCCGGGCACATCATTCTCTTCAAACATTTTTTTATTGGAATTATATCCATAGTAACCTATAGCTGAAGAAGATATATATGTAGTTACAGATGTACCATATTTTTGAATTCCTTGAGCTAATGTTTGAGTTGATAGGATTCGGCTTTTTTGAATTTTTTCTTTTTGAGAATGAGACCAACGTTTGTTACTAATATTTTCTCCGCTCAGATTAATTACACAAGTTACATTTTCAAATGCTAGTGATGAAATTTCTAAATTATCGGGATTCCAATAAAATAGTGTTGAATTGTTACATATAGACTTGTTTCGACTTAGTACTTTAACAGTAAAATATGAAGATAAAATTTGTTGTAAACGAGTACCTATTAAACCGGTGCCGCCCGCTATAAGAATAGTTGCCATATTATTTAAGTTTAATGTGTTATATTTTCATAGCTCTATCCATTTCTCTTTTGGCATCTTTTAATTTTATATCTTCTCGTTTATCATGTAGTTTTTTCCCACGAGCAAGAGCTATATCAACTTTTGCCCACCCTCGAGAAGTGATATAAAGGCTAACAACAGCTATTGTTATCCCTTTGTCCTTGAGTTTTTCTTCAATTTTTTCTAATTCGCGTTTATGTAATAATACTTTTCTTTCTCTAATAGGGTCATGATTATTATAACTTCCAAATGAGTATTCAGAAATATGCATTCCTTTTATCCATAGTTCTCCGTTATGCATATATCCATACGATTCGGTAATACTTGCTTTTCCTAATCGTAACGATTTTATCTCAGTACCTGTAAGAACTATACCGGCAGTAAAAGTTTGAATAATTTCAAATTCAAAACCTGCTTTTTTATTTTTTATATATATTTGTTTTTGTGTCATGTATTTTTAAAACTGTTTTCAAAAATACATATTTTATTGCAATTTACTATGACAGAACCAATAAAATTACCCGTAATCGTAGGTCCTACAGCAAGCGGAAAAACAAAACTTGCTGCACAATGTGCGTATTATTTAGGAGCAGAGATTATAAGTGCCGATTCCAGACAAGTATATAAAGGAATGGATATAGGAACGGGTAAAGATATTGATGATTATGTTGTTAATAATTATGCAATTCCTTATCATTTGATTGATATTGTAGATGCCGGTTATACATATAATTTATATGAATTTAAACGAGACTTTATTTCTGTTTTTAATTCATTATTTGAAAAAGGCAAAAAAGCTATAGTGTGTGGCGGTTCAGGGTTGTACACTGAAGCTATAATTAAACAATATGAATTACATGAGGTGCCTCAAGATATAGAATTTAGAAAAAAATGTGAACAACGCTCATTTGAAGAATTAATAGAAGAATTGAAACTATATAAAACATTGCATAATAAAACCGATATTGACACAAAAAAACGAGTTATTAGAGCTCTTGAAATTGCAAAATATGAACAAACATATGGTACGCAAATACAATTTCAAAAATTACCATATGAACCTATTGTAATAGGTATTAATATAGATAGAGAATCCAGAAGACAACGAATTTTAAATAGATTACAATTAAGAATGCAACAAGGCATGACTCATGAAGTAGAACATTTACTTTCACAAGGTGTTACACCCGAAAAATTAATGTATTATGGACTAGAATATAAATATATTACATTGTACGTAACAGGAAAAATTACAGAAAAACAGATGTTTGATGAATTGTATATAGCAATATGCCAATTTGCAAAACGTCAAATGACCTGGTATAGAGGTATGGAACGCAGAGGAATACAAATTCATTGGATTAATGGAAATACTAGTATAGAAAATGCAACACAAGAAGCTATAGAAATAATTAACAAATCAAAAACAACATAACACAAAAAATACCGGAAAACAAAGGGGGGGGGATTTGCTGTTTCCGGTATTAAAGAGAATTATGGAACTATGAATATATACACAGAGGGCTCTGTGTTTTTTTATCTTCTACGATCGTAATAATTGGGAGCTCTATAATAATCAGTGTCATAATCATAATCGCAACCACCATAACAATATCCATGTCGGTATACAACTGTTTCTCTACAAACAGGTTCTGATTTAGCATATACTTTATGGTTAGGTTTATAATACACTATTTCTTGGGTTACAATATCATTATTTGGATATAGTGTAGAAAATACGTTGGCGCGAGGAGGTATTTGTATATATTGTACACGATTTGCTCTTTGATTACCCGGGTGTGAATATACAATTACTCTGTAAGTTCCAGGTGCTAAATCTCTTACAACAACTTCTCCGCGTTGAGAATGATACATATATCCATCTATAGATATACTAAAAGGTTTTGCATGTGTAGATGTAATTATTAAATCTGATGCAAACATTTGGAATGTTCCAAAAATTAGTGCTATTACTGTTACAATTGTTTTCATTTTTGTGCCTCCTAATTATTTTTTAATTATTTTTTGAACAATTTGCAAAGCGTGTGCCATTATTTATTATTTTTACTTAAAAAATTAAAATTGCTTAAACATCAATAAACAAATACCTTATTTATGAAAAAAAGATTTTTTTATAGAGTAGTAATTTTCCCTTTTTTACTGTTTTTTACATTTTTTATTACAAATTCTTGTAATAAAAATCTAGAAAAACCACCATTAACAAAAGAATATAAATATATATACTATATGCGTAATGATATAGTAAAACAAATTTGGAGAATGGATTATATGGGTAGAATTGATAAAACTGTATATGATACAATAAATGATAGTGTCTTAGTTACGTATATTTATGACTCATACAATAAATTAAATCAAAAAAAATATTATTTTTTAAATACGAAAGGTTTAGCATATAGAAGTGTAGATACCGTTGCTGATGAAAAAATTATCTGTTCCTATACATATCAATATAATGATGATACTTTTCTCATTAAATTAGATTATAAAGGTGCCCAATATTCCGATGATTTTAAAACTGTTCAAACCACAATAGAAGGATATAATACGTATTCAATTTCTAATAATAATATAACATCAATTTATATGTATAAAAAATTTACAGGTTCTTTGAATCTTATAAAAGAAGTTACCTATGAAAATATTTTTAATGATTTACCAAATACAAAGTATATTCAACAAGGGTGGGAATATTTTATAGGAAAATCAAATGCAAATCTTTTGCATAAAATTATGTATACATATAAAGAAAATAATACAATAAAAGAAGCAGGTACATTTGATTATACATACATATTAGATGATAGTACACAATTAATAAAAAAACAAACAGAAATATATAATTCAAAAAAATCAGATAAAATTCCTGTGCAAACAATATTGCAATATGAGTATAAATAAGAGTACATATCTTGAAACGTTATCATATATAGAATCTAAAACTACGTGTAATCCTAAAGTAGGAATTATATTAGGAAGCGGACTAGGTGAATTAGTTTCTTTTATGCAAGTAGATACTTGTATACCTTATAATACTATTCCTCATTTCCCAATTTCTACAGTAGAAGGACATAGTGGAAATTTATTGTTTGGTTCAATTCATAAAGTGCCGGTAGTAGTAATGCAAGGCCGTTTTCATTACTATGAAGGATATAGTATGCAACAAATTACGTATCCAATTAGGATTATGAAATTGTTAGGGGTTGAATATTTATTTGTTTCTAATGCTACGGGAGGTTTGAACCCTGATTTTAAAACAGGTGATTTAATGATAATAAAAGATCATATTAATTTTTTTCCTGAACATCCACTGCGAGGTATTAATGATGATTTTTTTGGTGAACGTTTTCCTGACATGAGTGAAGTCTATAATTCTGTACTTATAGAAATAGCATTGGAAATAGCAAGGGAATTACAAATAAAAGTTCATACAGGTATTTATATAGGCAGCAGTGGACCATCATTAGAAACTCCGGCTGAATATAGAATGTTTCGTTTATGGGGAGCCGATGTAACAGGAATGTCTACAGTACCCGAAGTTATAGTTGCGCATCATTGCGGAATACATTGTTTTGGTATCTCAGTAGTAACCAATGAAAGTGCCAATTCGCATAAAGGAATTATTACAACACATACAAATGTACAAAAAAACGCATCACAAGTACAACCACAGATGACTGCAATTTTTATGGAGTTGTTACGAAGAATATATAATGTAGTATAAATTATTTGGTTATATGTTTCAATATATGAATTAATCTATTATAATATGCAATTCCAAAAAGATTATAATGATTAAAAATATGATATAATTGATATATTTTTTCTCTTTGTACATAATCTGTATTGAGAGGATATTCTTGGTTATATGCAGAGTAAAATTCAGGTGGAAATCCGCCAAACAAAGTTGTCATTGCAATATCACTTTCTCTATTTCCATAATACACAGCAGTATCAACTAAATAGGGGGTACCACAAGTATTACTCAAAATATTTCCACTCCACAAATCACCATGTAATAAAGAGTGTGGTTGTGGCGAAACTTCTAACATTTCAATAATTGGATCTTGAGATTTTTCAACCAATTCAATAAGTTCTTGATTGGCTTTATTGTTTTTTTGTGCTATTACTAATTGTGCTTGAATTCGATTTGTATAAAAAAAATGTGCCCAATTTTCATGTTGTGTATTGATTTGAATAGATTTACCTATGAAATTATTACTGCTAAAACCACACTTAGAGTGCGTAATCATATGCATACGAGCAAGTTGTTTGCCTGCAGTTTTAAAACATTGTATAGTAATAGGACTTGATTCAATATATTCTATGAGTAAATAATCATTTGTATAATCTATTACAAGAGGTGTTGCGATAGTATTTGATTTTGCTATTTCCAGTAATCCTAATGCTTCTTGCTTATACATTTCTGCACATGGATAATTTGTTTTTAAAAAATATGTGCCTTTGATAGATACAATTGTATATGATTGTGCTATACAGCCACCACCAACTGATTGAACGTAGATTACTGCACCAATCTTCTTTTCTATTTGTGAAATTATATGTTTTGATACACTCACAAGAATAGTTTAAAACAATTATGCCCGTATGATTTTACCTGCTATATAAATAGGTACAACATTACACGTATCAAAAGTAAGACAGTAGTCAATACAATCATCAAGGTTATTGGAACGTAACCGTTCATGTTGAGCACATTTATTAATAAAAGAACGAAGGTTTGTATTGTGCGAAGACCACATGTCAACAGCTGCAATAGTAGCGTCGCATATGGTGGAATATTGTGGGTTTTCTAATATTTTTTGAGCCAGAGCCCCTGCAAATATTGAGTCTTCAATGTTATATTTACCTTTCCAGCCGGCACATAATATTGTAATAGGAGCTTGTTGATTTATAAGCCATTGATATAATGCGGAAAAATTACAAAATGAACCAATTACTACAGCTTTACATTCTTCGGCCATTTGTATAGTTTTAGTACCATTTGTTGTGCTATATACTATTTCTTTGTTGTATACATTTTCTTTTGAAAAATTGGAAGGAGAGTTACCAAAATCAGCAAAATCTAACACTAATCCATTTCTTTCGGCAGCAACTAAATAACCATTTTCTTTAGCTGTCATAGCTTCTCGTCTTGTTTTAACCGGAATTATAGATTTTACACCGTTTTGAAACGCTGTACAAATAGAACTTGTTGCGCGCAAAATATCTACCACCACTACTACAGCCTCTTTGTTTTCATACAATGCAAACAAATCGGGACTATAACATACTTCAACACTTAATGTATTCATGCGTTTTCTTTTTTTCTTTTTCTTCAATATCAAAAGCAACAATTATTGCGGTAAATCCCCAAAATAATGATGCAATTTTGTCCATGTCAAGGAAATTATTTAAAAAGCTATGTAAATAATAGGTTATAAGTGAAAGCAATAAAAATAACGTTATTTGTTTAACAAAATCATCATTAGAAGAATTAACTAATTTAAAGCCAACAATAAGTGTTGTAATAAGTATTGCTAAATATGTAAGAGTTCCTAAAAATCCTGCTTCGGCAAGAAGCCCTAAATATTCACTGTGTGCATTACCATTATTATGAGCATTGGTACTAATAATTGTTAAATCTTGTGAATTTTGAAAAGGTGCATACAAAAACATATACGTACCCGGTCCCCATCCAACTATTGGACGTTCTTGAAACATTCTAATTGCACATTTCCATCTATTAATACGTTCCAAATTGGAAGCATCGGTACTAATATTTGAAATTGATTTAATATGCGAACTAAAATCAGTACTTGAAACTTCTTGATTTTTTGATAAGTTATGCATAATATCCATATACATGGGAGCAATAAGTGCTACTAAAAATAACATAACGGCAATAATGGTTCGTAATTTAATTTTTAATCGTACTATTAACCAAATTGGAAATATGGCAGCTAAACTTAACCAAGCAGCACGAGTATATGATAGGAGGAGAGCTCCTATAAGAATTGCAATTACTACCCAATACATAAAACGAATATTAAACACAGGTTTTGAAAATCGTTTTAGAATAAAAATAGCAGGTAAAATCATTGCTAAAGCAGCGCCATACGAAGTATGATCTCTAAAAATTGGATACATTACATAATTTGCTGATTTTTGAGTAAAACCGGCATCTGCATGTTGAATGACTGTATATGTAATAGCAATAAGTAATCCAAAGGTATATGCCCAAATATATTTTGAAATATTATTTCTATTTACAACAAGCTGTGTAACTAATAGATAAAAACTTACTATAAACCATATTCGTACCATTAGATATTTAAATGATACTATTTTCATTTCAGATGTAATACTGGTAAACAAGAGCCATGTTAAATATATGTATATGGCAATTGTAATAGGATGAGATAATATTTTTTTATCAAATTGTTTTTCTGTAATTAGTTTTAAGAAAAACATTCCGGTAGTAAGTATTAAAAAAGGTTCTGTAGGTAAACTTAAATTTACCGGAATATCAGGAATAAAAAAAGATAACTCTACTGAAATTGGTACAAAAAATAGTAAAATAAGCATTAGTTTATCAAGTGAAAAAAATGCAATAAAACCTAAGATAATTGCAAAAGGAATCAAAGAAAAAACATAAGTATCATTGTATATTCCTATCATATTTAAGGCAATAAACAATGCCGAAAAAATATACAAAACTGTATATGTTTTTTGAATTTTCACCTGTGTGGGTCTATTGTATAGCTTGAACGGAATTCTTTTTTCGCAAATCTTGTAATAATTCAACAAAAATGAGTAATACAAAAGCTAATGCAAATGTTGAAAGAGTTGAAACAGTTACAATAATAATTCGTTTTGGTTTTGCTTTTTTATCAGATTTAAATGCTTTGTTTACAACATAAAAGTGAGTAAGAATTTGTTCTGCATCAACTTTAGCTTCTTTATATCTTCCATTTAAAAGACTTAATTGTTCTTTTTCATAATATAAAAAGTCTCTGAGAGAAATGTATGCACTTCCATATTTAGCAAGAGTATCTAATTGTTTTTTTAGTTCTTGAGCACCACGAGTATTATTAGCTAATATAGCATCGGCATATGCTTTATTAAGAACTTCTGATTGTGATTCAAAATCAAATACGCCTTTTTGCATAATAAATTGTAGTGAATCTTCTAATTTATTGAGTTGAGCTACTTTACTGTCATATTCATATTTTACTATTTGAAAAGCTTCAATAGCACGTTCTTTTTCCATACGATTCATTACAGTATCTATAAGCATACAAATATCATTAGCTATCATAGCTGCGGTATCAGGATTTGGATCATACACTTCAATTTCAACAGCCATAAATTCTGTTCGTTTAAAATTTATGCGATCTTGAAATTTTTTAAGCATTTTATCAAGTGGGTATTTAACTTTTGCACTATCTATTTTGTAGTGTTTCCATAAATCGTATTTTTTTATGATTTTACTACGTAATTCATCACTGTTTAAAACCTGTAATATTTGTTCTACTTCTTCAACCTCACCAAATACTGATTCTTTTTTGTATGAATTAATAGTAGTAATTAATGATTGCGAAATTGAAGTAGAAGGAGCAGGGAAAACTATTACATTTGATTTGTATAATGGTGTAATAAATAACGATACTATTAATGAGATAATAAATCCCAATGAAGTAATAATAAGTAACGGTTTTCTATACGTATAAATTTTATACAATAAATCATTTGAATTAAACGAATAACGCTCATTGGTTTCCATAGGAATATTATTTAAAATAAACCGAACAATTCGGCATCAATTTTATTTATAATTTTATTTAAGTCTGTTGGGTTATCTATAAAATTTATAGAATCGGTGTCAATTATAAGCATCTTACCTAAATCATACGATTTTGCCCATGTGTCGTATCTTCTATTTAAACTTTCTAAATAATCTATACGAATGGTATTTTCATATTCTCTTCCTTTGGTTTGAATTCGTTTCACCAAACTGGGAATAGATGCTTTTAAATATATAAGTAAATCGGGAGGTTGCAATAGTTGTTCAACTTGTCTAAAAAGAGAAAAATATGTTTCAAAATCTCGGGTTGCCATTAAATCCATACTATGTAAATTAGGTGCAAATATGTATGCATCTTCATACATAGTTCTGTCTTGAATCACATTTTTTCCTGAATCATGAATACTCATGATTTGTTTGAGTCGAGAATGAAGAAAAAATATTTGCAAATTAAAAGACCATGCTTTCATATCTCTGTAAAAATCATCAAGATATGGGTTTTCATCTACATCTTCATAGTGAGTATCCCAATCATAATGTTTTGCCAATAAACGTGCAAGGGTGGTTTTTCCAACTCCTATGTTTCCTGCTATAGCTATATGCATATATGTTATTTTAATTTTGTGCTAAAATACAAAAAATACTAACAAGCAAATCTAAAATTTGAGAAAAAACGTTTAATGATGTATATGACGCATATTGCACATAATTTATTCTATTCTAAAAAATTTAACGGAACTCATATTCATTAGCTTAACTCCTGTAAAATAAAAAGAAATAATTTTATCATATGTAAAATTTTGTCGTGCCATTTCCATGGCACCTTCTTGAGATAATCCAACACCATGTCCATATCCTTTGCCTTGTAAATACAGCATATTTCCTTGATGATTTATCTCGAAAAATGTAGAGCGAAGCTTAAAATCATTTCGTATTGTTTTTAGTTCCAATAAAGTATCAATACCGTTGTATGAGTAATATTTTTTACGTTGTGTTTGAGTAAAAGTAAAAGGAATAGAATCATAAACAGTATATCCTTTTTGTATAAGATATGATTTCCATTCAGAAGCAGGAATTTCTTTAGTCCATGCATATCCTGGTGCTCCTATACTATAAGGGTCTGGTTTTGAACGTAAGTAATAATGATGTGTTGACCATAAATCTTCTGAATTTACAGTTTCTCCACCTGAATTTGCATAAAAGGTGGCAGATGCAATTTTTAATGTAGAATCAACCATAATAATACCCGATGTTTGAATTGCTGCATCTAAAATTGTAGGATTTTGTTTGCATCGTCCTTTATATGCTTGACAATGTACACCATCACATAAATTAAATCCTTCTTGAATATGTTTTTCATAAAATCGAGCTGCATATGTTCTGCACAAGACTGCTTGAGCTTTATAATATTCAATTGGAGCTTTTGAACCGCCTTCGGCTTCTACAACACCTGCTATATATTTATCAAAATTCACATCGTTTATTAATACTAATCCATTACTTCCTGTTTTTACATATAAATCATTATCATATGTTCGTTGCGAAAATTGATTGTTTTGTGATGAAATTGCAAAAAAATTATCTTGTTTAACTCCTCTGATTAATAAGAATGTATCAAGTAAAAAATGATTGTTTGCTATTTCTATTCTAATTTTATTTCGTTTAAAAGTAATTGTTGCCGATTCGCCTTCGCTAAGAGTATATACAATTGAGTTATTTGATATTATGTCATATTTTCCGTTTGCTGCAGTAAACTGAAATTGTTCAATTGCTATATGAGAATATATGCGAATATTTATATTTTGTCCTTGAGAACTTAGCTGCAAAAACCATAAATAAAGAAATATAATAAACCGCATACTATAATTTTTTATACAAACATAGTAATTAGTTTTTTATTATAGAATCATTATTGTCCGATAAAACTACAAAATTAATTTAATAAAACAAAATTTATTTGATTTTCAGTAAATTAGAAATAATATTTTTCATTTTTAAAAA
>Ga0116190_1001804_pt1 | contig 17875 bp, 21 predicted proteins | sample AD_JPNTR4_MetaG_FD_89808 | JGI IMG/M metagenome (GOLD analysis project Ga0116190, IMG submission 89808) | Active sludge microbial communities of municipal wastewater-treating anaerobic digesters from Japan - AD_JPNTR4_MetaG | ecosystem: Engineered > Bioreactor > Anaerobic > Digestate | place...
AAAATGATTTTAGTTTAAATTCCATAATGTTGGGGATTAAAGGATTTTTACTTTTAACTATGGATGAGTTTTGTAACGCTAGTCCTGTAAGGTTGTCTATCAACAAAGTGTTGTGGGATAAAGAAATGGCGATGATTAAGTCTTAATATAAAATTAATTATAATAAAAAATGATTTTTACAAATCATTTTTTTATTTAAGTTGTTTTTTTGTTTTAAATTTATATAGTATAAGTAATTTTTATTGAAGTTAGTTTATTTTGAAATAATTTCTCATGAAAAAAAACGATAAACTTTTGTCTTTATTAGATTTAGTTATAGACCAATATATTTCTAGTTGAGATCCTGTTGGTTCAAAGTCTCTCAATTCTTTGGGTTCTACTGAATATGCACCTTCTACCCTAAGAAAATATCTAAACTTATTAGAAAAAGCTTGATTCGTGTACCAACCTTACAATAGTTCTGGTAGAGTACCTACCTTAGACTGATTATCTGTTTATATAGAAAATTATATGAGTTGAGAGCTGGAACAACAAGATTTGGAATTAGATAATGCTAGGACAGGATTAAAATATTTGGTAGAAAATTTATGAGCTGTAGCAGATTGAGTTGTTGTTGGATTCCTAAAAAATGACGAATATTATTATTTATGAATGAACAATATTTTGAGAGATGATCTAAAAGAAGAATATGATACTACTAGATACATTGTCAAACTTATTGAAACCAGATGACTTGTAAAACAATTAGACTCCAAAATTTTAAAGAAAAATAAGGTTTATTATACATTTATACAAGACAAAAATACCGTTGTTTCTTGTATTTATGCCAAAATTGTTGTAGAAGATTATGAGTGAATGATTTGTATCGTTTGACCAATTAGAGTAGATTACAAAAAAAATGTAGCAATATTGGACAAAGTTGTTAGCATGATAGGGAGCTAAAATATACATCGCAAAGTTACGAGCTGAAAGTTTAAGAACTTTACAAACTTAACAAGCAGTAGATGGTAGATAATAAAGATATAGAAAATAAAAATAAAGATAAAGATAAAGATTTAGATGATAATGACAATCTTAGGGAAGATTTAGATTTTTCTAGTGAGCTTTTAAGCCTCGAAAACGAGATAAGAAATGTTGCTAGAGACAAATTAAAAGAAAAAGAACAAGAGGTAGTGTGAAATGTGTCAGATGAATTAGATTCTCTAAGTGCTGAAATTGTTTTGTCTGGAATTGAATGAGGCAAAGTCAATGAAAGCAAGGATAAAGTATCTGAGTTTTTTGATGCTGGGCAAAAGGAATTTGAAAAGGTGGACACTAAAACAGAAAAGAGAGTAGTAAAAAAACATAAAAATATGGTAAAGAGTCTTTCTAATCGTCCAGGGTGAGTTCAAGAAGCTATTGGGGAATCTGTAGATAAGATTTTGGATGAGATATATAATTGGAGAGAAGAAAAAAATCCAGTTGCTAGATCTCTACTTAAAATAGTAAATTGGATTATGAAGACAGAAAAATAATAATTTTAGTTAGTATTCATTTTAGTTATGAACAAATTAGTGAAAAGTGCTGGGTGAATTATATATTATTATGACAAAAATAATGATATAAGATTTTTGCTTATCAAAAGGCATGCTCTTTCAGGAAAAATAGAACGAGTTGCTCCAAAGGGTAAAATACAAATATGAGAAACTGATGAAAAGGCTGCACTGAGAGAGGTTAGTGAAGAGACAGGAATCCCTCTAAATTTTTTGAGTGTTGTGCAAAAACTTTGATCAGCTACTATTGAGGGGTTAGAAGATAAAGATTGAAAATTTGATAAGGAGGTTGTATATTTTTTAATTAAATATGATTGAGATCCAGATTTGGTTGATATTCAACCCGTAGAATGATACTTATGAACTTATAAACGAGCTAAAATTCCAGATGTCTTAAATTTAGTATATTATGCGGATATTAGAGAACTTTTTAGAAAATGATATATTGCCCTTAGAGATAAGCAAAAAACAGATGATGTAAAAAAAGATTTTTTGAAAAAACTGGAATTGTAATTTTAGATTGAAATTTTTGATATTTTATTTATTGTATTCATAGAATTTTATTAAATAAATATTTAGCTATGCAAAAACCAAATGTTATTTATAAGTTAGATTGATTGACAGAAGTTATGACAAATGAGTTAAAAGATTTGGTAGACAAAAACCTATTTAAAGAAGATTCAAAAATGTCTTCTAGTCTAAAAAAAATTTATAAAAAAGGAGGAGACATAGAAGTTGTAGTCAAGGTCATTGTAAAAAAGGTTGCCAATGGCTATAATGGAACCTTTAATTTTGAATTTGATGGTAAGGCTTTGGAGTATAAACGTGAATGATTTGAAATTTTGTCAGATTTGGTTAATCATGCATTTGACAAATTCAAACAAAAAATATTAGCAAAATAATTTTATATAACAAACTTTATAAATAATGGCAACAAAAAAGGTAAACTACATTACCAAAGAAGGTTATGACAAACTTGTTACAGAATTAAATAATTATAAAGAAGTAGAGCTTCCAGCTGTGCTTGAGAGGTTAGCAGAAGCAAAGACTCTTTGAGATCTTTCTGAAAATTTTGAATACAAATCAGCTATGGAGGACAAAGATTTTATCAGCTCAAAAATAGTTGAGTTAGAAAAACTATTAGCCAATGTAGAGATTATAAAAGAAGAAAAAACCAATAAGGCTAGTGATGTAGTGGATTATGGTTCAAAAGTTGTTTTAAAAATTGAATGAGATGATGATACATACAATGTTACAGTAGGATGAACATGAGAGGTTGGTGTAGTTGGAGACAATGATTTACTTATTTCTCTTGATTCACCAATTTGAAGCGCAATCAAGTGACACAAGGCTTGAGATGAGGTAAAAATGAGATTATGAAATGACAGAAAATCGGTAAAAATTATTAAAGTGGCATAAAACTGTTACATAGAAATACATCTAAAAAAAGAAAACTTAATGTTTTCTTTTTTACAATATAGGGAATTCAAAAATCTGATTTTTATTTTTTGTTGGTCATAAGAAAAGGTATAAGGAATATAGTATTTGATGGTTTTAAGAATTTTGCTATTATTCCAAATATGATAATTGACTTGTTTTTACTTCTCGGTCATCTCGTATAGATACCGTTAATCTACATTCTAGATGCTCTCAGTCTGTACTCACTCATTCCACTCTTATCCTTATCAAGTTCTCATCTATAATTTCCTTTGATAAGTTGTTTATGCTTTTCGTTTTGATATTGTTTTCTTCATCCGAACAATGTTTTAGTATCAAGTCCTGCTTATGTTCTAAAATAAATTTAGAATTAATAATGTTTATTAAGTGTGATAAATTTAGTAAGGTATTATTGTCAGATGTTTTAAAAATATATCATATTGTGTTGTCGTTGAGGGTAACCCAAGTTTTTTCTTTGTTTTTATAAAAAAAATATCCAAGATACGTGGTAAACATTTCGTTTAAATTTTTGGTATAATTTATCACCATTTCTTCACAATTTTGAGTTGGGGTAATTTTACTACAAACAAATGTTTCCATAGATAGAATTGGTTCTCCTTGATAATAAATATTTATATTTCTGCCAGTTTTTTCTGCACTCAAATCCAAGTCTTTTGAAAAATCAAAAGAAACTAATTCGTTTGTAAAAAAGTATTTATTATCTTTTACAATCATTTTGGAATGAGGCATTTTTATATTTGTTATTTGCAGAACGGGGAGCTTGTTGGAAAGTTCACTTATTTGTCAGTTTATTATAAGATTTTTATCTACAAAATTATTCAAATTTATTGTACTACTTTTTAATCAAAAAGATTGTTCTAAATCTGAAATACTGTGAGTATATACAGGGAAATTGTTGTCAGGAATTATCCTTCACTCTATAGTAATTTGATCTCAAACTTCATATATAATTTTAGTATAGTTTTTGATCACAAAAAAGAATAGAGCTAAAAGTATCGAAATTGTAACCAATATAATAATGGCCCACATAGTTCTCTTTTTTTTGTTTTCTTTTTTTTGACGAAGAAAATTTTTAATATCCATTTTTCTTATCTAATAAAATTTTCTAAAAATATATTTAAATGTATAAAAAAAGCAAGTATTACTTTTGTCCGCTGATGATATGTAGGTTTTGAAAAAAGATATTTGATTGAAAAATTAATATAATTTTATATTATACAAATTCATAAGGAATCATATATTATTGTTTGTTTATGTAATAAATTTTTTATTCATTAATAATCTCTTATGAAAACAAAAAAAACTCCAAAATTTGGAAGATGGATTTTACTGATTTTGATACTTATTCTTGTTCGAAGAGTGTTTTATAGCCCTATCAAAATAGATTCTACCTCTTCAAGTTTAGAAGTAGTCATAAAAAAATGAGATAATTTTCAATCTTTTATGGAAATTTTGCCAAAGACTAAACAATTTGCTCTAAAAATTTATTTATACTCACACAAAGATTCTATTGATTTATCTAAAATACAAGAGTGAACTTATGTTTTTTCTGGTAAATATTCAAAAGCTGAATTCTTAGATGTAATTGCTCAATGACCAAAACAAATTTACAAAAGATATACTGTTTTGGAAGGCTGGTCTATATACGATATTGATTTTGATTTATCTAAAAAATGACTGATAGACACTGGTGAATACATTGCTTTTGTTACAAATCCAAATATTATTTCAAAATATACTCAAAGATATGAGTTTTTATCATATACAAACAAAAACATTAATTCATTAGAATGATTTTTATACCCAGACACTTACCATTTGGATATGGAATGAAATTTAATTGATCAGTTGGTTTATTTGCAACTAGAAAACTTCAATAAAAAAGTTTGGTTGCCTTATTCATGACAAATATCCAATTTCACCAAACTTTCATTTTATGATTTATTGATTCTTTCAACAGTAGTAGAAAAAGAAGAGAGAAACCGCTCAAATAAATCAACTGTTGCTTGAATATTTTTCAACAGATTAGATAATGGAATGAGGCTGGATGCTGATATTACCTTATGTTACGGTCTAAAAGAACCGTACGAAACTTGTACGCCAGCTTTTATAAACAAAGCTATTTATGACAAAAGTAATTTATACAATACTAGACAAAATCACGGACTACCTCCACAACCTATTGCAAATCCCAGTGTAGAAAGTATTATTGCCGTATTAAATCCTAAAAAAACAGATTATTTTTTCTATTTACATGATCCAAAAGGAAATATTCATTACGGAAAAACAGTAACAGAACACAATGATAATAAAAATAAGTATTTGAAATAATAGTCCTAATCCTCTTACCACCCGGGTGCTGTTTTGACCCCGCCCGTAGTACTACGGGCGGGGTCTATTTTGCACCCGGGTGGTAGGATATGCGTACTCCTATCTAAATTGAACATTTCATAATCAAAAACTTTCATATTCATCTTCATCATCTTCATCCGTATCCAAACTATCTTTTGTACAATTAGTACATAATTTACTAAAAGGTTCTTCTAATCTGATTGCATTCAAAATCATTTCTTGAATATCTATATTTTCATTTTCAATCAAGTAAGTTTCATCATCTTCATCATCTTCTGGATCTATTTGAATTTGGAATTTTGCCTGATATTTCGGTACAAAAACCTCTCTACTGTAACTTTCAGTACATTTATCACAAGGTTCTACGATTGTGCAAGTTAAATTTTCTAGATTAACCAATAAGGATCAGTTATCAAAAGATTGAATAATTACTGTACCGCTTATGCCGTCTTTTGATAAATTTTCTAATTCTTCTAAATTTTCGTTTTCAAAAGTAATTTCATCTTTTTTGCCACCAGATATTAGCAAATCTGATACATTAATCTGAAATTTTGATTTTTTCATTGGATTTAGTTTTGAAATTAATATAAATAAATACGATAAAATTGTTTCAATACTATATTACCCAAAAATATAGTATATTTTATCAAATACTATATATCATTTTACGAATTGTTTTCAATGAAAAGTATTAAAAATATAAAAACACTAGATTTCAATAGCTTAGGGAAATTCCAAAATATTTTTGAACAACTGTTCAAACTTATTACTCCAGAAAAGAGAGTTTTGATAGCTGTTAGCGGATGAGCAGATAGTATGTTTTTGAGTTTTTTGATTTATAGTTTTTTTGCCAATAATAATTTAGATTTCAATAATTTATTTTTTATTCACTGCAACCACAAAACTAGAAAAGAGACTGAACAAGAACAAAAATTTATTGAAGATTTTTTTGATTGATTAAATTGGGATATTGCTATTTATAGCGGGAATGAAAAAAAAACAGAAAATAGTTTGAGGAATTGGAGATATAGCGAGTTTCAAAAGGTGATTGATAACAATAAAATTGACTATATTTTTACCTGACACAATTTAACTGACCGTATAGAGTCTAGCTTTATGAATATTTTTCGTGGATCTGGCTTAAATGGATTTTTATCAATGAAATTTATAGATAAATCTCCATTACTTCAAAATGTACAAACTGTCCGTCCATTGCTATCTTTTACAAAAACTCAAATAGAGGAGTTTTGTTCCAAGTTTAATATCCCATTTTTTATTGATCAAACTAATTTAGATTCTAGTACAAGTTTGAGAAATAACATCAGATTAGAGCTGTTCCCACAATTTGAGAAATTATCAAATACAAAAGAATCTTTTTATCAAAGTATGCTAAATATTTATTCAGAACTTGAAAATCTAGAAAATCTGGATTTATGAAACTTATTGGAAATCAAAAAATCTTATTACTGGAATAGTGATTATGCTTTTTTGCGAGATATCCCGACTCCCAAAATATCACAGAGTACAATTTTACAGCTTCTAAAAAAATTAAACTTATCATCAAATATTACTGAAAAAACATTAAATGATTTATATGATTTTTTTCAAAACTCAAAACAAGGATACAAATATATTAACGGGACTTATTTCTTTCTTTCTCACTCAAAAATCTATATTATCAAAGCCAAAAAAGACTTTTGGGAAAAGCATATTGAAAAAAGTATAATTATTGATAGATTATGAGAGCTGGAAGTTTGAAAAGAAACTGTTTCTATCGACAATCCAGATTATCTTTGACTAGAAATCAGATATCCCAAATCAGGAGATAAGCTTTGAAGTAAATCTTGGACTAAATATTGTATAAACAAAAAAATCCCTGTTTTTTGGAGAAATTTTATCCCTGTCGTTGTAGATTCAAATAGTATTATAAAGTATTTTTATTCATATTAAATTAAAAAATGAGTATTTTAGACAGTCTTGTATTACATTTTGATAGTATTTTTTGGTTTTGATTATTCAATACTAAACTACTGTTGTTCGCTGTTTTGTTAGCCATAACAATTATTTTCTCACTTCTCACAAAGTTTTTTAAAAATAGAAAAATAAAAAATGAAAAAAAATTAATTTATGAATATGATAATGTTATATACCTACTTTCTTGATATAATTATGCTACATCAAGTAATGATGTTTCTACAATGTTTTCCAAAATTTTTGAAAAAAAGAATCCTTCCTATATAACCAATCATAAGCAGATATTCAGCTTTATTAATAATTTAGAAAAAAATTCTTGAAAAACAGTCGTTTCAGAAAAGCGTTGGGATGATATCAAAAAGCTGACAAGAAAACTTAAGACAGCAAACTTTTTTTTAAAAACTTCAAAACTTATCACAATAATATTTTTGTTATTTTTGGTACTTGGAATAACTTATGCATTAGTACTAAACTAGTTTGGTTTTCTACTGTCTCAAAGTTTTTTTTCTCGTTTATCCATTCAAATAGAAATTTGATTTGATGCTAATTTTTGTTTTCATGATTTTGAAATGGTCGATTCTAGTGCCTTTTGTCATGGTTTCATGGATTTTGTAATAGGGTTGTCTATGGTTTTCTTTATTTCAGTTTTTCTACTTGTATCCATTTTTTGCTATAAAAATAAAAAGTATTTCTTATATTATATAAGAAAAACATAAAGCAATGTCAAGTTTATCTTGATTTTGTTCTCTGAATGATTAAATATAATATGTTAACAAAATTATTAACTAAAAATTAAAGAAAGGAAATTTTTATGAAAAAGATTGATGTTGAAGATGTAAAACATCCCGAAGTTGTTGAGTTAGAGGCAACATATCATGTTGAACCATTTTCGGTTCAAGTTTTGGGAAAAAAGGATGAAGAGATGTGTAAGCAAACGGTGTTTGTACAGTTACCGGAGAGTATTGTAATTAATGGTAAGCGATTTTTTATACCAACGAAAAAAAGAAAGCAATTAGCAAACGTTGGTAGAAATATCGAGCACAACATTCGAAGGGATGTACGGAAGTTCTTAAGGGAGGAATTTTGGATAATTGTTCCTTTCAGAACACAAAATGATACAATAAAAATTAATTACTTTTCATAAACATTGGCTGACATTTTGTCAGCCAATTTTTTATATTAAAAATTTGTTTTCAATTTAATACAAATATCTTTTGATTTTTTGTATAAATAAATTAGACTACAACAAATTAGATTTATAAAAATAATTATTTTTTACGATTTTAAAAATGATAAAACTTTTAAAAAATATAAAAATAGAAAGAATTGGATATTGAGGGATTGGGATAACTAAGAGTGATGATGGTAAAAAGATTTTAATAAAATGAGGAGCATTACCTGGTAGTATTGTAGATTGTGTGATCAAAAAAAATAAAAAAGACTATCTGGAATGACATATCACAAAAGTTCATGAATATGACTCTAAATACATCGATGGAGAGATTTTTTGTCCACATTTTTTTAGCAATATTGATCCAAGTTTAGGTGACAATAGTTCAATTGAAAAACATAAAATTTGATGTGGATGATGTAAATGGCAAATGATCAGCTATCCAAAACAAATAGAGTTGAAACAAGAAATAGTGGAAGATTGTTTTAGAAAAGTAAAAGAAAAACCAAGTTTTTTACCAATAGTTGCTTCTCCAAAAGAAAAATGATATAGAAACAAGATAGAGTTTAGTTTTTGAGTTTATATGGCTGCTAGAGAGTGAATAGAAAGCAAATGGAACCTATGATTCCACAAACAATGAGAATTTAGTAAAATTATAGATGTTGATAGCTGTTGATTAATATCAGACAAAGCGAATAGTGTTTTTGAATATATAAAAAAACTTTGTTTTGAATCAGGACTGCCTACTTATGACCAAAAATTTAATAGATGATTTTTTCGTCATTTGGTAATTAGAGAGTGAGTAAACACAAAACAATTAATGATAAATTTGGCTGTATATCCTTTGGATAAAAAAGATGAAATAAATATTAATAATCGGGAAAACTTAAAAAAAATATTTAAAGAAGATGAATTTATCAAAGAAAATATTACAAGTTTCGTGATAACTTATAACGATGGACTAGCTGATATTGTAAGATGACCAAACATAAGCACTGAAAATATAATCGGAGATTGATATATTTATGAAAAGTTAATTCTTGATTGAATAGGACAAGAAAAAGTAGAATCCACTTTTAGGATTTCTCCGTTTTCATTTTTTCAGACCAACACTCATTGAGCAGAATTATTATTTCAAACAGCGATAAACAATGTATTGGAAGTATGAGAAATTAAATGAAAAATATTAGATCTGTATTGTGGAACTGGTAGTATAGGAATCGGGTTTTTGAAAGCAGGGGTATGAAATAATTTAATCGGGATAGAAATAGTAGAAGAAGCAATTCAAGATGCCAATTACAATGCGGAAATAAATGGGATAAAAGACAATTGTAAATTTATAGCCTCCCCTTCTGAAAAAGTGTTAAGCAAAAATCCAGAAATAGAAAATGAATTGACCAATATATGATTGGTAATTGTCGATCCTCCTAGAGAATGATTACACAAAAATGTGATTGAACGGATCAGTCAGTTAAAAGAAGAGAACAATTTCAAACTCTTGTACATCTCGTGTAATCCTAGCACTATGGCTAGAGATATTGAATTGTTTATTGAAAAATGATTCAAAGTTAAATCTTTACAAGCTGTAGATATGTTTCCCCAAACTCATCATATCGAAACTGTTGGAGTTTTAGTTTAACATACTTCGTAAAAAACAGCGTTGTTTATTCTGTACTGAATATCATGTCTATCAAAAACATATTAAAAATAAGTTTCTTGTCTATTATGCTCATCGTAATTGATCAAGTATCAAAACATTTTTTTTATGATAAATTATTTTTGAGTGAACGATCCATAATCCAAACCGCCTTTAATACTGGGATATCCCGATCTATAGCCATACCTCAAATCATCACAATAATTTGAACTATTCTAATTTTGGGAATATTAATTTATTTGTGTTACAAAAAACAAATTTCAAAATGAGCTACAATATTTTTGATATGATGAGCTATTGGAAATCTTATTGATAGGATTTTTTTATGATGAGTGAGAGATTTTATTTTATTATTTAATCGATTCCCTATATTTAATTTAGCAGATGTGTTTATAAGTATAGGAGTGATTTTGATAGTTTTCAAGGAGCTTTTAGGAATATGACAAAAATCCTCTTGAAAAATAAAAAATTATTAGTATATAAAAAATACAATTTTATTTAATTACCAATTAGAAAATGGAATTTGAAGGAATTATTACTATGATGTGAATTGAAGAGGAAGTTTGAGCAAACAAGTTGCGCAAAATTACTTTTGTTTTGGAAGAAGAATCTGATAGAGAGTACAAATCTTCTATCGCTATAGATGCTTTTGGAGACAAAGTAGATCTAGTGAAAAATTTTAAACAATGAGACAAAGTAAAAGTTGGTTTAAATTTTAGAGCTAGAGAGTACAATGGTAGATGGTACAATGGGATCTCTGCATGGAAAATAGATGGTATTTGAACTGCAACTGCATCTACACCAAACCCTTCTGCACCAGCAGATGATGATTTGCCTTTTTAAACTTATCAGTAAATAATACAAAAAAATCTTACGAAATGTAAGATTTTTTTTGATATATTCATTATCTATTTCAAATATTATTGTTATTATTGCGAGCAAAGTTTAAATCTATTGGCAACAGCTTTTAAACACCTCTTTTTGCAGCCCCGCAATTCTGCGGGGCTACATTGTCTTGGTAGTATTGTGGCAAGCTTTTCTCTACCCATACTTATCTGCATACTTCATACTATCAATCAAACTTTGTTTTATATCAAAAGACATATTTGAATTTTTTAATATTATTTTTAATCAGCTTTTTAATATCGGTAATACAGCATTTTTGATAATCATAAACTTTTTTTCATCACCATTTACTTCTGTGAGTTCTTTATCTCGTCGAAGCTGAATCTCATTCAACTCCTGTATTTCTTCTTGAGATAATAGCTCTGTTTTGAAAAGAACTTTTTGTAAAATAGAGCCTTCTCGATACTTTCAAATACTTTGAACTGACAAAATAAAACTTGTCCAATTTTCTTTATCTTCTATGTATTTTTCGAATATGTTTTCATAGAATAATGCAGCTGAAACCATCTCTCTATCCGGTTGTCGAGCCTTTCTTTTATCTTCTTTTGTTGATTTTCTATTTACTTCAAATTTTCAATCTGTTTGTATATATTTATTTAACTGCAAAGAAACAACCTCATAAGGAAGTCAGACTTTATCTGCTAATAATTGTTTATAATGTTCTTGGATAGTATAATTGTCTACATTTACTATCAATCCAAACATATCATTGAAAAGTTTTTGTTTATCTATTGGCGAACTCATATCATACTTTTCTCTTAGCAATTCATATATTTGCAAAAAAGCATCTTTGGAATCTTTGATACAAGAATTGAATATTTCTAGTCAACCTGTCACATTCGCTAAATCATCTATATCTTTGAACTCCTTTGGTAAAAGAATCATTTTGGGATAGATGTTTTCTCTATAGGCTACTTTTAAGGCTCTGATAGTTGCATTTTTACCTGCATCGTCATTGTCGAATAGAATATATACATGCTCTGTATATCTTTTCATAAGTTTAATATGATTGCTAGTAACGGCCGTTCCACAAGTTGCAACTCATATTGGCAATCACAATCTAGCCAAAGCTATCACATCCATTTGTCATTCAACCAAAACTAACATATCGTGGATTTTTACACCATCTCTTGCAAAATTGAGTCAATAAAGAATTTTTGATTTTTCAAAAGCTGCATGTTCACTACTATTGAGATATTTTGGTTGATCGTTTGGATCTACAACTCTCGCACTAAATCCTACTATATTATTTCTAGTATCATGTATCGGGAACATAATCCTATTTCTAAAAAAACTATAGTAATCGCTTTGTCATTTTTTTATCAAAGATGCTTGAACAAGGTCTTGTTCGTTGAATCACTTATCTTTTAATTTTGTAATAAGATCATAGTTTGAGTCTGGAGCATAACCAATCCCAAAACTTTCTATGATTTGTAGAGAAAGCTTTCTTTCTTTTTGTAGGTAATCTAAAGCTTTTTGAGATTTTTTCAAATTATCTACAAAAAAATCTTGAGAAAGTTTGTGCATTCTTTTAATTTTTTCTTTTTCATCCACGAAATCTTTTGAATAATTGTAATTTTTTGTATATTCTGAAATATCTAGTCTGTGCTCTTCAGCAATAAGTTTGACAGCATCTCGAAAATCTATTTTTTCGTATTCCATAACAAAAGTGATAGCATTTCCACCTATCCCAGAACTAAAATCTTTGAAAATTTGTTTTTGTGGAGACACCATAAAAGAAGGAGTTTTTTCATGCTGAAAAGGGGATAAACCAGCAAAATTACTCCCAGCTCTTTTGAGATTTACTCTTCTGGAAACTATATCTACAATATCTACATTATCTAATATAAATTCAGCTACACTTGCCATAAAAACTTTGATTTTTATAAAAAATATTTTCCCATATTTTTACATAGAATACATATTCTACTATGTTTTTCAATTCTTAATAATTAAAAATAGCTTCAAAAATCTATTTTACTGAGCAAGGTAAAAATCAATATATCATATAACTTCGGAGACAATCTGATGTTTCATAAAATACTTTTGTTTCTCACTTATCAAATCACCAATTTCTGCAAGAATGGTAGTTTCACTATAGTTTTTTGGAATTTGGTTTTTTAATTCTAGTAAAAATGTCTTTAAAGTTTTGTTTGCTTTGGCTTTTATGATTTTTTCATTTATAGGAAATCATTCTTTAAAAAAGAAATGGACATCAAAAAGATCTCTATTTTTGTATCTATTGGATAAGGCTAACAGTTTGTTTGCAAATATTGCATCTTTGGTCATAGCTAGAACGTTTGTTCAAAATAGATTAATCGGAGTATATGTATCATAAATTATTTTATTTTTGTTTACTTCCAATTTTATATTTTTTTGATGTTCTCAATAACTTAACAAAAAGAAATAAGTATTCTGCTTTTCATATTCATCTTTTATTTTTAATTTTCAATATTCCAATATTAGATTTCTTAACTCTGACATTACATCTATATTGGATGATTTGCTTTCTAATAGGTCAAAATCCAAATCAGTAGAAAATCTGTTTAGATTGTACAAAAACATACATAATGTTCATCATTTAAATCAAAGACTACTTTTTAAAGGACTTTGGTAGATTTTTTGTATTAAATTGTACATATGCAATCTATGTGTTTTGATGTCTAACATTTTCTATAAGTTGTCAGATAAGTAAAGAAGTTTTTTTGTTGTAAATATCTTTTAGTTTTTCTAGTTTATATACATTCAAATTGCGTATATTATCGAAATATATATTTTTGTATAAATAAATCATATCACAAACCGCTCTTTCTGTAGATGCAATCATATAATTGTTTTTATAGTTTTTGATTCAAATGGTATTTGTAAGTATAAAATCAGATAATTTGTGATATTCAAAAACAAATCAATTTGCTTTTTTTTGTAAGGTATTGTCGCTGGCTAATGTGATGGTTTGGGAGTAATCCTGAAAAATTATTCAATCTTTTTGTAATACCGTTTCAAAAGAAATATATGATTTAGGTTTGAGTTTGGAGGCAAGTTCAAGTATGTCATAATTTGGCAATGCAAAAATGCCTGATTTGATTCTAGTCAAAATTCATCTTTTTGTCATTCTATATAAAACAAGTCTGGTATAATCTTTATTGCTTTGTCATAGCAATTGCTGTACATCGTTTATATTAAAGACAGTTTTACCAGATTTTAGTAATGGTATGATATCAGTCATCATCAATTTGTTATCTAAATTGATAACAATTTAGTGATTATTGATAAAATTGCAAGATCAAATATCCCACATGATCATCATTTACCTTCAATAGAAAAAATCAGAAGTCCAAAAAAAATCCCTACGATGTAAGTAGAGATTTTTTTGCATATATACAATAAACAACTAAGTATTCCTATGATGTGGTAGTAGTAGTTCCTCATCCACCACCTTCACCTGATGAACCTCCAATTACTCGGAATATAATACTTACTATAAACCAAGACAAACCGATAACAGCTAAACCAATACCAGCTTGCTTCAAGATTTTAAATCATTCTTTGAATTTCCCTTCATCTCCAGCTGCTGTAACCATTTTGAAACCTCCTCGTAAAACTATAACCAAAGTAATAAGAGCTAATAGTCCCAAAATTCGGTTAATAAAATTTTTGATTACTGATATTAAGTTTCCACCTTGATTCGCATTGGCACCTCAAACAGCTAATCAAACTCAACCTCAAGCACCAAATGAGTCTGCTTGAGTCCATCCAACTTGCTCAAGATCGGCACTTACTAACCCAATACTTCAAACTCCTAATAGTCCTGCAACACCAAGACCTAATAATAATTTTTTGAACATCTCTTTAAATTTTTAGAAATAAAACTTATGTATTCAAGATAATAATTTTTATACAAAATGCAAATCTATTTTATTTTTTGGATAATCGTCTAAATATCATAATAAATCACAGCAATCAAAACAAAAGTCGTCCGAATGTTGCAAATACAGAAAATCCAGATGAGTGTTCTGTAGATTCTGTTTGTGGTGCTGTAGATAATCAATCCAGATCACCACAACTCAATCTTTTGTTTATAGATAGTATTGTGTCTTTTGTGTCTGCCTCCGAACTTATAAATTGTCATTTCAACCATTCGCATTCCGAACTAGATCATTGATAATATTTTTCTTTGTTTACAAGTTTTCTAAATTGGATTGGATCTATTTCGTTTAATAAATTCAGTTCGTTGGATGTAGTGAATTTGTATTCTTTTTGTGTGGTATTAGCTTTTCAATAAACTTGTTTATCCGATACTTCAATATTAAATATTATTTTAGAATCCAAAGGTAACCAAATGTTTGGATATATAGTCAGAATATCACCGCTTCGTTCGTGTTCAGTATTTGATAAATCATATTTGATATCATCAATTGTGAAGTAAATTTTATCCTTGTTTACTCATTTTCATAAATCATAAATATTAAATTGATAATAAGAGTCTAATGCTATAAATTCTCAAGGTTGTAAAATAGGGAAAACCAATTCTATTGTCGGAGCAATAAGATCGGGATCACATTCTGGTACACTTTCAAACATAAATTCATAGCTGTCATTTAATTCTACCATATTTCATTTGGTATCCAACACATAACTTCCAGTAGAAAATCTGAAGTTTGTAGAAACTAACTGAGGATTTACTTTAAAAATCACTTTAAAAACAAACTTTTTGGATCAAACATCTTGGGTTTTTAGTTTGTTGAAAGTGATTTTGTTGGATTCTACAACATAACTTAAATTGTGTTCTTTTTCTCATTCTGGTAATACTTTTAATATTTCTACTTCGTTGCTATTGTATTCTAAAATTGCATTTATTCATATGATATCGGAATAATTGAGTGAAAAGACAACATCTAACTGATTTTCACATCCAGCATGAAACTTGTCTGATGGTTGAAATCTTTCAGGACTATAGACCGGATTTAATGTTACTTGTGCTTTTGTAAAAGATAGTAAAAATGAAAATAGAATAAACAAAAACAAATATATTTTTTTCATCTTTTTTTGAAAAATTAAAGATAAAATACTTAATTATTGTTTAGTATTTGTTAAGAGTTTTTCAAGAGAATTTACAGTTCACAGATTATTTACTCCCAGCTATTGCGGTTTTATTTCCTCCCTTCTGTGAAACGAAATGGAGAAGAGGGGATTTGAGCCACAAGTGGAATTTCCTCATACCACCCGGGTGCTGTTCGCGGAGCTAGTTAATTGCACCCGGGTGGTAGAGAGTGGTAGAGAGTGGTAGAGAGAAAAGGGGATTTGAACATTTTATGGGAATTTAAAACAAAGAAACTGTCTCCCTTCTATGAAGGGAGTTGTTTTCTCTCAGCCCTTTATTGCTATCTTTCATTTTTTTAAGGAGTGGCATGATTGATTATGGTTTTATTTCATTCAAAACAACACACAATTTCATTCCTCTAAAATAGAATATTTTATTAAATATGGATTTTTTCTAACAAATCGTTATGCTATCATCATTAATCTGATAGTTTTTAAGAAGTTCGTAATGTTTTAGATGAATTTTGCGAAATTTAAGATTGAGAAAGCTCTTCCCTTGCGAAGTGAGGCAAAGTCCCAAGCCGTCGGGAAGAAAGGGAGTAGAAGGTTTGAGCCACAAGCAAGACATTCTTCCCTTGGGGAAGTTGTTCGCAGAGCTAGTTGGGGGTTAGATCCCCTTTGCTCCCCTTATCTACGGAGTTCTCCGTAACGAGTAAGGAGGATTTTACCCCCACCTATCCCGATAAATCGGGAAAGCAGCCTCCCCCAAGGGAGGAATTCTAATTAAGAACTTTATTAACCCCGCCCCGCCCCGCAGTATTGCGGGGCTATGTGGCGGGGCAGGCTTTATAAACTTTAAACTACACTCTATGATTTACAATCCATACGATTATTACTTTAACAAAGCAAAACAAGAGTGATACAAAGCTCGTAGTGCTTTTAAGCTAGAAGAAATGCAAAATAAATTTAAACTGATTGATAAAAACACCAAAATTATTCTGGATATTGGATGTGCGCCTTGAAGCTGGATGCAATATTCATATACATTGCTACACAAATTTAATGTACAAAATTTCAAGATTGTTTGATTTGATATATCGGAAAGTACCGTTAATTTGCCCAATGTTCATACTTATGTACAGGATGCTACTGATATGGAAAAAGTAGATAAAATATTGGAATCGAATGGGATTTTACCATGAAGTGTAGACTTTATTCAATCTGATATGGCTCCCAATACTGTTGGGAATAAATCTGTAGATGCAATTCGTTCTATCTGATTGCTAGAAGAAACTTTGTGGATATATCAAAAATATCTTAAAAAAGATTGAAAATTTGCTATAAAAATTTTTATGTGACCGTGATTTGATGAGTTTGTTGCTACTTTGAAAGAGGAGTTTGGTTGAAAAAATATTAAAATATTCAAACCAAAGGCGAGTCGTAGTATCTCCAAAGAAACATATATTCTAAAAGTTAGTTAAATACTTTTCCGTTTGTTCACCCAAATTTATATTTTATAATATTAATTATGAAAATTTGAATTGTTTGATTACCTAATGTGTGAAAGTCTACATTATTTAATGCTTTGACAAGCTCTTATTCTGCGCCTGCAGAAAACTTTCCTTTTTGTACAATAGAGCCAAATGTAGGGATTGTAGATGTAAAAGATCCAAGAATAGAAAAACTGGTTGAAATATCTCAACCAAAAAAAATAACACATGCCAATATAGAGTTTGTAGATATTGCAGGTCTAGTTCGTTGAGCATGAAAATGAGAATGATTGGG
>Ga0116190_1001806_pt1 | contig 17865 bp, 19 predicted proteins | sample AD_JPNTR4_MetaG_FD_89808 | JGI IMG/M metagenome (GOLD analysis project Ga0116190, IMG submission 89808) | Active sludge microbial communities of municipal wastewater-treating anaerobic digesters from Japan - AD_JPNTR4_MetaG | ecosystem: Engineered > Bioreactor > Anaerobic > Digestate | place...
ACACTCCATAGTAAACTCAATGAGACCCTTGATAAACTCCCTTGGTCTAATGTCTTTTTCTGATAGTTGATTTGTAAAGCTTATTATCTGCTCAATGCCTTTATTATCCGCTCTATAGTACTCCATGTATATATCATTTGCAACGGAACCACTTTCGTGCATTACATTTTCTAATGTACATTTATTACTATTGTTCTTAGCAACATTTTCAAGCATTGTCAAGCTTTCTCTAGGGTTATTATCATTAACCTTAGCAATCATTCTAAGAGCTGACTTTTGTACTTGTATGCCCTCTTGCTGACATATATAGAGCATTCTGTCAGTAAGTTCTTCTATATTAGCAGGTCTAATCTTTTCTTTATACTGACATCTACTATATACAGGCTCTAACAGTTTTTCTGGATTAGTTGTTGCTAATATAATACATAGATATGTAGGAGGCTCTTCAAGCACCTTCAGTAATGCGTTCTGTGCATGCGGAGTTAACATATGACACTCGTCCAAGATTATTACTTTGTACTTCAATGGAGCAAGTGGAGGAGTTAACATTTCATCCATTAATTCCTCAATGTCATCTTTACCACCATCAGTACCTACGTTAATTTCTCTAACGCCCATGGTACTTGCACCAAACTCTGCTCCAATCAATTCTTCGTCTATCATCTTGCACATCTGGCACTCACCGCAGGCATGTCCATCTTTACGGTCTAAACATAAGTACTCTTTAGCTACTAATCTTGCTAATGTAGTCTTACCACCCCCACGAGTACCATAGAACAGAAATACTTGTGGGAAATTCTTTTCATCTGCTAATCTTGAAAGTAATCTTTTCTTTATAGCTATACCCATATAATCTTCCAGAGTATATGGTCTATATTTTCTAGCATACCCTATTTCACCCATGTGTACTTTACCACCTTTTAATTGCTTTATTTTATACTATAATAAACTATTCTGCTTCTATTATAGTTACACCTTTATCTTTTATAAAGCCTTTAAATAGTGACCATAGCCCATTTTTAATTCTTATTCTCTCTGTTCCCTTATTTGAAGTGATTAATAAATCCATTTCAGATGCTGAAGCTTTCTCAACTTCTATCTTATCAATACTCCTCAAGTCTATATCAATATCATAACTGCTATTGTGTACCGATAGATAAGTTCCATCGATATTTACTCCGTACTTCTCCATTGTGTTAGATACATAAGCACTACCACCAGTTGCCAGTGCAATTACTAATGCAATTATAATACCTATCTTTGCAACTTTCTTGATTAGTCCTATAATTACAATTACAGCCATTACAGCAGCTACTATCAGCCATACCTTAGTATCAACCTTGTTTACTAATTCCATTAACTGACCAACCATATAAACCCTCCTGCTTTCTCTTAGAATTAATCTTCATTGTAACAAGTGTCGTCGTATACTGTCTTATAGTCCGTTAGGTCAACTTTACCTTCACTGAACAGTTTTCTTAGTAGATACTCAAAGCTGTCCATGTCCACATGGACATTAATGTCACAATCTTCATTGTAAAAAGTACCGTATTTTTCTTCAACGTCATAATAACCACCGTCAACAGTCTCTACCATTAACCCTCCGTCAGTGGCATCTCTAAAAAGTACTATTAAACCTCCCCTGCTCATAACTGCTACCTCCATGGATATATTAATATTTATATCTAATTAGATTGACTGCTCTTTCACAAGTACCCCATTACTATTTTTTACACAATAAAAGCCCCCACTCTTTCGAGTGAGGGCTTTCTCCGGAAACCTGTCTATATCAATCAGTTAGGCTGCTTGAGACGGATTATTTAAGGTAACCCATTTCCTTAGCCATCTTGTTGATGTAGTTAGCATATACGTCGGTAGAGTCGAAGGAAGGCCTAGAAGCACCTTTCTTACCACCAGTTTTCTTCTCTGGAACGTTATTAAGGTACCCGAAGATAGAAGCATATTCTGCTTTAACAACCCACATAGGCTTGCCATCCTGACCTTTAACTTTCTTACCGATTTGCTCTTTAAGAGAGTCATCATTTACAGTAAGACCTTCCTCAGTGAACTGTACGTAGTAAGCTTCAAGCTCTGCTTCGTAAGCTTCCTTAGGAGTTAAGTTGCCTTTGATACGAGCAGATGAACGAGTCAATCTACCGTTAGCGAACTTGTTGGAGATTGCTGGCTGAGAAGCGAAAAGTGTTAACCACTTACGGCTGAATGGAGCAGATGCACCAGGAGCTAATACCTTAGTTACAGGAGTTCCAACCCAAACACCATCAGCATTCTGAGCATACTCTTCAATAGTGTATGTCAATTCCTGCTTAGTGTTGTTCTGAACGATGTAACCAACGTTCTCTGGAATTGGAATAAGGTTTCTCTTCATAACCTGTTTGCCGTCCTCGTCAAGGATAGGATTACCATCTTTATCAGTAGCTGGTATATCCTCGCCACGTTTGATGTTTCCGCTATCGCCGAAACCAAGAACCTTAGCTATCACGATACCACCGGATAAGCTGTTCTTAACCTCAAGGTATGTAGGGTCGTTTTGAACTGTTTCCTTAATTGCCTCAATCATTGCAACCTTACGAGATGAAGTTGCGTTAGTAGTTGTTGCTTGTGCAGGTGTTTGTTCACCTAAGTTGCTGAAAACGTCTAATTCTGACATATGCTATGTCCTCCTTATAAAATATTATAATATTTTATCTCAAGCCCCCACATTCTCAATATAGGGCTAGAAATCGTTACTTAAAATACTACCTAAATTCTTACTAACTTTACATATCTTTCTTACAATCTTATAATAACGCTAACCAACTAGAATTGCAAGTACTTTTTTATAAATTTTTAAAGTTATTCTTTTTAGGTTTAGTATCCTTTATTATCTCATAATTTATTAAATGGTTCTACACTTTTATGGACAATTTATCAAATTGTTTATAATTTTAATACAATTCATATTTATTATCTCATAATTCGTTTTCAATTCACTTCAATAACTTTTCAGTTATTCTTTTAAATAAATTATATACTTATATAATTTTAATGCTCTTAAGCTAGTCCACTATTTTTATATACTAGATACTGGTTTTTGCTTACTGTTACGGTCTTATCCCAGTCACTACTTTATACTTACCTGAGTCAGCTATCTTATAGTAGCACTTAAAGCTTAAACCTATGCTGATGTTTTCCGCTTTATCGTAAGGCACTTCCATCATATACGTACCAACTAAACCGCTTATATTTCCAGTGAGAACTGCTTTTACACTCTTATCATTATAGCTGTTGCTCACTGTTGCATAGTACTCTATACCAGTTACAGTGAAGGTACTTTCTATCTCATTGCTAAATTCAAATGAACTGTAGGACTCAAATTTAGTCCAGCCACCACCACTAGTATTGCTCTCGCTATTATTTGTACTGCTTGTCACTTCACTGTCCTTATTATAGCCATCTTTATCTTTAACAGTAGTTACCTCTCTCTTCGGCTTAGTATCTTCTCTTTTACTAGAATCTAATTTTCTTATTCCTGTTGTTACAATAAGTAATATTACAAGTCCTATAATTGCTATTATAGCATACTTTAATACTTCCTTACCTTTTTCTTTTTCTTCTCCAGTACCTAACCCTACCCCGCTGTCACTAGGACTATCTGGTATCATCAAGTCATCTAAATTATAAGACTCTCCACTAGAACTTCCATCGTCATCGCTATCACTATCGTCACCACTTGTACCAAATATGTCACCACTACTGAAGAAATCGTCATCGCTATCAAACATACTCTCCATCTCCTTTATAAGTTAGATATTCTTCTTATATAATTAGACTCTAACAAGTCTAATAAGTCCGAAGCTATTTCACTTGTAAGTTCATACCTTAAGTCTATGAGTTCCTTAGTCTTATACCCTTCCCCTAAGAACTCTATAAAGCTTAATAACTTTGAAGCATCGTCCATATTGCTCACAAGCTTGCCTATTCTATTAAACTCTATATCTCCCTCTCGTACTTCACGTAGCCCGTCTAACATTTCACCAGTATAATACTTACCAAATCTTTTACTTAAAATCTCTATATAAGTATTACTCTTAGGTACCTCTGGCACATATCTTCTAATAGAATGAACTTTATCACTATCATAGGTAACATCGCTATCCAGATATATGTCTATTTCCTTTTCTGCTTTAAGTTCCCTAACTACATGAACGAGACCAGTTTTTACAAGAGCGTTTAAATCGTTTTCTGTTACTTTTCCTGCCATTAGAGGGTTACCATCTTCTTTAATGTATTTCTTCTTATAAATTCCAACTTTTAGCTTTCTAGGTTGTGCCCCATCTTTTATACTACAGCCTATATGTTCCCAACCGTTTTTAGTACATACTATACCATTACCCATTTTGGTAATGTCAACTATGGCACTTTTTCCTAGTCTCCAATATAATATTATGTTCCTTGCCAGTACATTCATATGATACCCTCCGTTATAATTTGTACCCTATTCTACATAGCATTAATCTTTCTTCCTTAATGTCATAGGCATATTGTTTGACTTCAACTACTCCACTTTCTTTTCTAGTCTCTCTTTCAAGGTATATCTTACCTTTTTCCATAGCCAACATTTTTATATTTTTGCCTATCATATTCAACCTACCACCAAGTTGACCTACAAATATGCCCCTACCAATTTCCATAGCGATAACATTTCCGTCAGTAATGCCACTATACTTTAATGTTTCAACATTATCAGTATCTTTTCCATAATCTACTATGGCTTTAAATACTCCTATGTACAGTATTTTCATTTTAGGCATCTTCTTCCTACCCTCGTTGGTGCCTACTTCATAAATATCATAGTTGTATTCTTTTTCATCTAATGTCTTAACATCACAACTGAAGCCTGATGTAAGGTCAAAAGTAAGTTTCTTCTCTTTTGTACCAGTAGGCTTCATTTTTCCAGTCCAATACACATCTATATTGTATCTCTTACCAGTTATGCTGTCTGATATAATACCAATAGGTAAATCTACAGCTTCTGGCACGTAACCAAACTCCAACATTCTGCCAAGTTCCCACTTAAGTACCATGGTTTCCCCTAAGCATGCTTTTTCAAAATCAGGCATAAATTGCTTATAAAATCTGCTTAGTGATAAACCATCAAGTAGTCTTGATAGACACCACATGAACTCCTTATACCCAGCCTCGCCCCTATACATTTCTATGTCTAGTGTGTCTAGCTGTTCTTCGGTTAACTCTCCGTTAATTGGAATTACTGCCCATGTTTGTCCTACTATCTTAATAGCTTCATTATCTGTTATTCTTACGCATAACCCGCCATCTACCCAACAATCTACACCTTTATGGAGCTTATCAGCAACTTTACAACGTATATACTGTGCCATAATAGCATATTTTAGATTGGACTCAACACTATATAGAGGAAATGGCAGACTTCGTATGAACCTAGCAGACTCTTCTATAGCAACCTTAGCAACTTTGGACTCCCCATCATACATTGTTCCTAGCTTACTCGTTATCTGCTTGTTTAATACCATGCCCTCAAATGCTTCTTGGAATAGTTCTATGTTCGGTATGTCTATAGTTTTTCCGTTTACCACTTTTAACAAAGTACAACACCTCCACTATTTACTTCTTACCCTTTCCTTTAAATAAGCCTTCAATACGCTTACCAACGTTAGCTATAGTGTTAAATGTTTTCTGTGTCTCGTTATTAGTGAATACCCCACCATTCTTATTTACCACATTATTGCCTTTATTGTTGTTTTCAGCCTTTAAAGGTATATTATTATTTATAGCTTCAGATAGCGACCTACTGTTAGAGTTATTGCTATTGCTTGTTACACTATTGAATAGAGCATCAAACTGGTCCTCTGGTTCACTATCTAATAAAGAGTCAAAGTTTATATTGTTATCATCCATGCTGTCATCTTCAATTAAAGAGTCGAAATCAACTTCTCCACCATCTTCATCTTCTATCAATGAGTCGAAGTCTACATCACCATCTGCTTCATCTTCTATCAATGAGTCGAAGTCTGGTTCATCACCACCAATAGAGTCATCGAAGTCATCAGCTAGGAGACTATCAAAATTTACATCGTCACCGTCCTCAGTATCCATGAAGTCATCACCTAATAGGTTGTCAAAGTCTGGCTCGCTGGTGTTATCCTCACCTGCCAATAAAGCATCAAAATCAACCTCGTTATCTTTGTTATCTTCGCCATCTTCTAGTAGGCTATCAAAATTTAAGTCGTCGCCACTTTCATCTTCTTCAATGTCAAATTCATCATCTTCAATGTCTAATTCATCTCCAGACAGCAATACACCAAAATCTGGTTCAGTATACTCAAGGCTGTCTAATCCGTCTATTTGTATATTACCACTCATAAGGTCATCTAAATCGAAACCCTCTGAATTTTCAAAATCTCCGAACTGCTCCCCCAGATTTTCTACATCTGCACCCATATTGAAGTCATACTGTTCATCATCTGGTATATCTAAGTCCATATCATCCAATCCGAAGTTATTAATATCACTATCTTCTTGAAACTCAATATCAAGTCCGTCCTCGTCAATTTCTATATTGTTGAAAGTGCTCTCTATGTCATCTATTTCATTGAAAGCATCTTCTAATTCTACACCAAGTTCTTCTTCTACATCCTGCACTAAACCATCTTCTACATATCTCTCATGTTCATCTTGCATCATGCTATTGAGAAGAGAATCTAGGTCTTTCTCACTTTGTTCTGCTTCTACTTCGTCATAATACTCTATCAAGCATTTCTCTCCAGGTCTGACCCCTTCTTCTGTAACGAACCCATCTGGAGTATTCTGCATTCTAGCCGCCATTTCTCTAATGACACCTGCCATAATCTCTGTTTGCAGTTCTTCATCATCACCCATTATGAGTTCTCTAACATCGAATACATCGTCTCTCTCAACTTCTCTATTGCTTAAGTCTATTGGGCTATCTATACCACAGAAACCTTTAAGTACTTCGGAAACATTTGCTAAGTCGTATCCCATATCTTTAAGACGCTTAACAATATTTACATTGATATATTCAATATATCCTACTTGTAATTCAATGTCTGCCATATGCTTTAATTCTTCATAATCAGAGCAATCATCAACCATACTACAGTATAGTAAGTATGCTTCTTCAGTGATTTGCTCTCTAACTTTAGATAGCCTATCTTTTATTAACTCACGCATGAATTTAATTTTATCAGCAGCCATTATCCTCACCACCTATTCTACTAGGCTGTTAACATAGTACACATAATTATTTTCAAATGTCCTTCTATTAACAGTACTAATTACTGATAATATATTATATATTTTTTCCATTGTATCAGCTAAATCATATTTGTCTAACTTATCAATCTTAGTGATTTCTCTATTTTCCATAGTGTACTTTAAACCACCATACTCTTCATCTTCTTCAAGTACTATTGCACCAGTTTTTACACTAACGTCATACATTAAATCTTCAATATCTATATTACTGATATTTACTAATGTTAATTTAAGTCCGTCAAACTCTTCTTGGTTTATATCACTATCTTCATTGCCATAACATAATACATAACGTACTTCTTGAGGTAATTTATCATAGCTTTCATATTCCCAAGTCTTAACTATACATTTACTGTTTCCTGTTATTTTCTCTATGTATTTATATAATGTCTTAGATGATACACCAATCTTTAGTGTTTCGCTATCTATAGACCAATATTCTTTCCCAATCTGTTCTTCTTCCTTGAATTGTATATTTCTATTACTATATTGACCATCCTTATTATCAACATTTCTACCAGACAGTAATACTATGATAACTAAAATTAATAATGATACTCCAACAATTAATAATCTCAATAAACGACAATCATTTGCTTTTAACTTATTCCATATCTCACCCATTTTCGTACCTCCAACGAAACAATTGTATATAAAAATATAAGGCGTGCAAGATACTTAGCCTACACGCCTGCATATTATTTCATGCTATATTATATCTTCCACTGTACAACAACTATTCTATTCGTGTATACATAAAACCTTAAGCAGGTAATACAAACTCAACAACTGGTATATCATGTATGAAGTCCAATATCTCCATATCGTCAGCTTCCATAAATACTTTTGCTGACTCTCCGCCTTTTGATAAGGCATATAATACTAATTCTAACATTGTGGCTCTTACTACTTTTATACCTCTCCCTAACTCGAACATTTCTGCCACCTTACCTTTCATCACAAGCCATACTTGCTCTTATCGAAGTTAACTACACATCTTCCCATCCCAGAACCTTTTTCATACTTACAATGATACTCTTTTGGAAGTTCAGGTAAGTTTACTACGTTCCCATCTAACACTCCAAGTCCTACTAAGTTCATTAATTGCACTCTGTTCAACTTCCCGATGCCTCTCATTCGGTAATATCCAATGTTACCGTTTGGCTCTATTACTTGCACGATACCATTGTATACGCCAACACAAGTTACTTCTATCTGCTTACTTTGTCTACTTCCAAAGCCGAAGTTTCCACTCGATTGTCTATAACCCATCATCACTATCACCTACCTCCTAATCTTTAGCTTCTGATAATGTTTTAACTCTGAGCTACTATTTTTATTAAGTAGCCCAGAGTCTTGTTAATTTATAATCCTATAGTAAATTTACATGTTGTTTCATTTCCTGCTTTGTCTCTTACAATTATATTGTGTGTGCCAGCGGTACTTATATATTGCTCTTTTACTGATTTTACATCTGCTTCTCTACCATCAATCAGTACATAATCTACATCATCCATGTTATCTTCCCAAGCCAGCATCCCACCAGTACTGTAAGTTTTACCATTTTGGAACCCTATAATTACAGGAGCTGTATAATCAATCCAGAATGTAATCTTTACAGTATTATTAGCGTTGTCGGTAACTATTAATGTATACTCACCTTCTTCGCTTATTCTAATACCAGACTTGATATTACGTCCATTTAATGTAGCACTCTTAATTCCGCTATCGTCACTAAGCTTTATGGTCTTGCCTTTCTTATAGGCTTCTCCATTTGCTACGCCAGTTATCGTAGGTCCTTCATTGTCTCTATATGCAGTGTTATATGTTGCTAAATAACTTTTACCGTTCTTTCCTATAACTCTTACTGTATAAGTTCCACCAGTTTCAACTTCGAACTTGCCATTTACTACTGGCACTCTCTTTTCATAAGAGTTGTTCCAAATCTCATTAGAGTTTATGAACATTTCAGGAATTTCTTCGTTTACACAGTTGATTTCAGAATAATCAAATTCTGTTAACACTTGCACATGTGTTTTACCAGTCTTTTCATCTGTAGTCTCTCTGAATTTAATGTCATAATTTGTAGTATCATATTTAATTGATGTTCTACCATACAAACCTGACATTTCAATAATATAATTACCTGCCTTTAAAGTTCCTAAGTCAAGGCTCATGTCATTATATCTATTTGCTGAGTTTCTATCAACTGTAGTCTGTTTTATAACAGATATTCCATTGGAGTCATATACTGTTATATTACCAGAACCATTATCGTTTCTAGAACCATCAAAACTGTATGTTAATGTTACAGCTGTATTATTTGTTACAGTGAACAAGTAATAATCTCTACCAGAGTTGTAAGATATAAACCCTTTAGTTGCTACACCCTTTGTTAATATGTTAGGTGTATTCTTATCATTAATTGGGTTCATTTCTTCACTGTTACCATCTTCGTATAAGACAGCAACTGCAAAATCATCATTTGCTATAAATTCCTTTTCTGCAATTCCAGACCAGTTTAGTACACAGTAATATACTTTTCCACCTTCTAGCCAAGCTGATATAGTATTTCTAGTTGAGTCAATGTTATAAGTACCACTGTAACTACTATAAATATTATAGTTGTCTGTAATTCTTGCTTGACCGCCACCACTTATTTTACTATTGATAGCGAACCATACTTTAACAGTTCCTCCCCTTAAGTTTGTTAAGTCTATCGGAATTACCAAGTCCGTACCATTATATAAATAATAGCCAAAACTTGTATAAGTTGATGGGAACTTTGCTGTATCCAAGTCGGATACAATCACTGTCTTAATGTTTGGTATCTGTAAAGCTGCCGCTTTAACAGTGCTGGTGCTAGTAAATGTTGTGAGCAGTAGCACTAAGATTAGAAATAACCCAATAAATCTTTGAGTAACTGATTTACATCCTTTGCTAATGTAGTTCATATTTTAGCTCCGTCCTTTCAAATTTACTTATACTATTATTAAATTTTTACTAATCTATCATTTACTAGCACCTGTTACAGTTCATTTAATTTTATAACTAGACGTCTTATATAACTATTTCTTAAAGACCTCTTTTACTTCAACTCTGAAAGGCTCCCAATCGTCAACCTTATGTTCTGTAATGTTTTTCAGAATGCTAGCCACTTCATCTGCACCTGCTTCTTCATAGAAGTCTCTGTCAACTTCAAAAAGAATTTCATCATGTCTAGTGTAGTATATTGTAATAACTTCACTAAGACCACGTTCTTCAAATTCCTCAATACAGTGTTTGATTAATAATGCAAGTATATCAGAACCAGTACCTTGTATCTGGATATCCATGAGCACTCTTTGTAATCTCTTACCAACTTCATCGGCATAAACCTTAGTACCGAAGTATGTTCTAACTTCTTGTACTCCTGCATATGCCAACTTGATACAGTTATCTCTGAAGTCTTTCAACTCTTTAATACCCATGAATTTCTTGTATATTCTAGCACCGTCAACTGCCTTGCACATTTTCACTACTGACCTCTTAGAACAGCCATAGGTTAGTGCGTTCCATGCAGTCTTTGTCTCATTGTACTCTGTTTCATTCTTGCAACCTCTCTCAAATATCTCAAAGAATAGAGCACGATATAAACTTTCGTCATCACCAAGTGTTGCCATTACTGATTTCAAGGACTTAATCGCTAGCATGTTAATCAATATCCATGGCTCTTGGTTCTTAATATCACAGCTGAATAGCACATTTCTTGGATTTCTAGGTCTTAGAATGTCAAACAACATATCCTTATTGACGTTCATTAATGCAGGCTTGCTATAGTTAATTCTGTTCGATTTTCCTAGAGAAACAATCGGATGAACGAAACCATACTCATCAGCCTTAACATCCATACCATTAAGCACGTCCATCCTCTGTTTGCACTCTCTGTACTCTAACATGAGGTCTGCAAACTCAAATCCGTAACCACTTAGTCTAGTTAAGGCATCTGCATTGGTTGTCCATTTGTCCTCTTCTTCATCATAACAGCACTCTTTTACTCTACCATCTGCAAATCTGTCCAGTACAGCAAGTACCTGTTTCGGACTGTTAGGATTTTCTAAATGGTATCTGCTCCATAATTGCTCTATTACGGCATTAATCCTTTTGTTGTATTTACCTTTTAATTCAGTAAGGTCTGCAATTCTGATACCCTGCTCCATGCAGTCCATCACTATCTCTTTCATGTACTCTATATCTGGTGTCATTACCATGCTATCTATCCAAAACATACGCTTTTACCTCTTTTCCTCTATTGTCATTTCCCTACACCAACATTGCTCACAAGTTATCCCTCTGCATCCTCTCTCAACGTCGGCTATTTATCAAAGAACCTACTCTTTATATATAGTACTGCCACAGCACATCCAATAAGAAATATCGTAATCTTCAACCAGAATACCTTAATTATTATAGCGACTATAAATAATATCATTGACATTATTGCCCCAGTCATGTTGATAATCTCTCTTGTCATTACTCTGCTTTGATTTAATTTTCTGTTTCTTTCAATTAATTCTGCTTCAGCCTTTTTCTTCTCGGCTTTCTTCATTCTTCGTTTAATAGCATTACTCATTTTTACCAGCCTCCGCTATTTATTTCCCAATGTACTATGGAATACTGTATAGTTCTCCATATCCCTTCCTGCTGGTACTGCAAATACTACTTTCTCAAAGTCATATCTGCTTAGTTTGTCAATAAGTTCACGCTTAAATAGTTCGGCAACTACTGACGGGCTATGTCTGAATACGCCACACCCAAAAGCACCAAGTACTAATACTTCTACACCTTTTGCTCTTGCAACTTGCAAAATGCGGTTAATTCTATTTAACATTGCATCTTGCACTTCTCTTTCGTCTATACCGTTTTTCATAGTTGCTATTCTGTTAGGAGCTGCAGATGATAAACAATCCACATAGTACCAGTCCTCTTCATTTAAGAGGTTGTAATCCTTATCACGGATTACTGTTACATCTGTACTGTATATCATATTGTTGGTATATAAGCCTCTTCTCAAGTTCGCTCTGTTCCATTGGTACACGGCTAAGCACTTTCTAAGACTCCAAAATAGATTGGAACTGTAACATAAGCTTTCTTCTTGTGCTTTACTGCCACTTGCCCACAACCCACCGGGGTTTTTAGCACTTGCAAAGTTCAGCATACAAATCTTCTTGTCTTTGCCATATTCTTTACGAAGTCTTTCAACGGCTCCAATTGTTGTTTCGTCAGTTACTTCAATGATGCCGGCTTTATCTTCGCTATCTCTAACACCTAGCAGTTGCCACTCATAAACTTCCGAAGAGTTCTCATTCTGAAGTCTATTTGTTCTTTCAACTAGACTTGGTATCTGCATTACTCTTGCAGTTGTATCTGCGTATAATCCTATTAATCCTTTGTCAAACATGCTCATGTTGTCTCTTCCTCTCTGCCTTTAATTCTCTTATTCCTCACACTGTTCTCTACTCTCATTACTGTCAGCTGTTACATCTGGTCTCGTAATCAAGTCTAAGGTGTTAGCCTTTTTATTATACTTCAGCTCTAATGGTGTATTTCTAACAGCTTCACCATGTAACTTAAATAATGCTGTTAAACCGTTAATTCTATAATCTAACAAGTCACAAGCAACAATGTTAAGCTTGTCACCATTCACCATTACGTTAATGGTAGTTCTACCAGTTTCCATAATCTGCTCAACTGTTGGATGGTTCTTTCTTAATAACATATAACCATATTTAATTGAAGAGTCTGGCAATACTACAAATTCTCCAATGTCTCTCTTTCTCTGATATGGTCTTTTAGTCTTTTTGTCGGTAATTTCTAACTTACCATGTAGGTCGTCTGGCAAAAGTTCATGCTTGCTAATTTCAATCTGTGTTGTATCTAAACCAAACTCTTCTGCCAGTTCATCACATAGGTCGCTCTTGCCATCTTCATAGTTGCAACATTCACAATCACAGCCATGCTCATGCTCACATTTTCCAATCTCTACACATTCAGTTCTTAGTTTTTCAAGAACTTCGTCAGACATACCTAGAAGTTCTTTTATTTCTTCTGGTGTCAGACCGTCTACATTTTCCTGTGCGGCTAATGCTATCGCTAGTCTATGTAGTAATTCGTCAGTAGTATCTTTGACATTTACCTTGCTTTCAACTCCTAAACTCTCCAATACCCCTAGAGTATCAATGTTTAAATGTTTTGGTAGAGCACCTTCTTTTAGTTCTTCAGCAGACTCAATGCTAAATAACTCTTCCACTTTCTCAACTGTTCCATTGTCAACTACCAATAGTCTCTTTCTTGCTTCTGTGATTACTATAAGTTTACTCATATCGTTCCTCCCTAATTGTATTTTATTATTCCCAGTCTTTTACTAGACTTGCTAATCCATATTCAGCTAACGCTTTTTCTATTATAGATTTTACTAATTGTGTATTGACTACTTTTTGTTTCTTTAAGTCTTTATACAGTTTTCTTGTTGGCTCATTGACTTCATCTTCCCTTTCCCTACATATATTTATTTGCTCATTTATAGGAACTCCCCCACATATTCCAGCTATTCTGTCAGCCTCTTTAGATATTTCTTGCCTAATAACTTTTGCTAAGCTGTCTATTGTGCTAGTTAGACCTGTATCTATTATTTTCTTTATTTCCTGTGGAGCATCCCATAAATTAAATGTGACTATCTTAACTCCATTTTCGTCACTTATACATCCCCCAGTAACAAATATTGATACTCTCGTATTTTTGTAGTGTTCAATTATCTTATCTCCACAATCCCATATATCAAATTTGTCTACTATATTGTTTCTTACGTATTCTTTGTGTTTGCTTATTCCACCTAATTTAATTACGTATTTTATCTTATTCTCCCCACAGCTTTTAGTCATTATTCTGTATGGCTTACAATCAATCTCTGTAACATCATTCATTCTTTTAGTAACATGATTAAGCACATAGTCAGATATAGTTTCTATATAGTTATCTTTAAGGCTTCCACTAGTGTTACTTCCCAGATTCATTTTTTCTCTCATTGATATACTACCACATAATAATGTATTATCAATTACATATTTAAGCGTTGCATACTGTAACTCATATTTTAACATTTCATCATCATTTAGTTCGCTACACATTTCTTCTAGGTATTTTTGCCATTTATCAGTTGCCTCCCATTTGTACCTTGCCAATTGAGCCTTGCATACTGTTCTCCACCCTACGTTTTCTATGCTATTTACCCACTCTACTAGGTTATCTCTTTTAAATAGTTTTAAAGCTGTAAAGAATGAGCTGTCAAATACTTCTTTGAATGACATTATCTCTCCAATTTCCTCCACACCTTTTATATCCTTTGCTAATAACTCTGCTGTATCATCTTTATTTAGTAATATATTATACTTAATAGACTCTCTCCCTTTTACTGGAGCTACAATCTCTACTCTTGTGTCTATTTTGTTAACCGAAGTGTCTATTAAGTCGCTTATACTGGAAGCACTAATATCATTACTCATATCTTTGATTAGTTTAATTAATTGTTTATTCAGCATACTCCCTTGTTGTTCTCCAAGGTGGAACTTTACACTAATACCTATATAAATTTTTTTAAGCCCCATACCAAAATATATGTTTTTCACTAAGTTGCAATCTGAATTTATTCCGCCTATAATGTTTATATATTTGTTAACTAATTGCTCACCAGCATCCTCCAATATCAACCCAACTATTTCGAGACAGTCGCACTCGAATGGTATACTCAAAACATTACTTTTAATATAACTTTTTCTTTCTGCACTTATTCTGTTTAATATAAAGTCCTTCTTTTTATCATTCATTCTCTCACTCCTAACAAACTGTCTTATTTGTCACTCTTATAAATAAATCCCCTTTATCTTTATCTATTTTAAATAATAATATTGCTATTATTAATAGTCCTTCTTCCTACTAAAGTGTATTATATATTGCTTTCCAATATTTACATGAATAAAATCTCATTTTTAGACAATACTAATCTTGCAACTATTAATACTTTAACTGTAAAGGAGCTTATTTTATGGCTAATAATAACAATAGAACAGCTGTACCAGAAGCTAAAGAGGCTTTAAATCGTTTTAAATATGAAGTGGCATCCGAACTCGGTGTTCCTTTAAAACAAGGTTACAATGGTGACCTCACAGCTAAACAAACTGGCTCTGTTGGTGGAGAGATGGTTAAGAGAATGATAAAGTCTCAAGAACAGAATATGTCTAGATAGACATAATTGAACCCGTACCTTACTTCCAGTACGGGTTACATAATTTATTATCCCTTATTTTTTCATTGCGTATTCATACCAATTTTCCTCGTTTAATGCAATAGTTTTACCGCTATTCAATTCTTTACAGGAGTAATAGTCTAAACCATCTCTGCCTTTATATAAATATCTTTCTATCACTATCTTTCCTTTGAAGTCAGTTCCTACTCTGCCTTTTAGTCCTCTTCCCTTTAAACCTAGAGCTTCTTCTTTCTCCCACCCAGACGCTATTCTTCCCCTATATGTTATTGGGTTAATTTCGAAGTATTTACACATATCTATTATACTGCTATAAGTTACGCCTAATATGGTCACCTCAAAGGCGTTAGGGGGCTTCAAGTGCATATTCTAGGCTTTTCCCAGAATCTAGACGTCCTTTTACTGTTGCCGCTCTAACTCCCCAGTGCCTGCACATTGCCTCAAAGCTTTCAAAGTGGTTTCCTCTGTGGTCATCCCACCCCACAGAATGCTTGTCTGCCCAACTTCTGTCTGTAAGAGCTTTCCCTTGTTCCCAACCTCTCTTCATTCTTCCTCTATAAACTTCTCTTTCTATCCCGTAATGCTCACACATGGCTCTTTCACTTCTAAATCCGTTACCTAAATGGTCTGTACATTTCCCTTCACTGTAACCATATACACCAGTTAGTATATCTTTTTTACTATATCCTGCCTTTACTCCTGCCCTATATCTGTGTATACTGATATTCCAGTGCTCACACATTTCTTTTTGTGAGTTGAATATTCTACCAGTGTGGTCCTTACATTTCTTAGAACTGCCTGCGTTTTCTAATTTACCATCATGCAGTGCTTTCTCTAGGCTCATACCACTCTCTAATCTGTTTTTTACAGTTGAGTAATTCAATTCATTTTGTTTGCATAGTTCCCTTATGCTATTATACTTTACCCCATTAAACACAATCTTTTTATTTTTAGTCACTACTTTAGCTGTCAAAGCTTTCTCTATACTATATCCCCTAGCGACTCTCATTCTGAATGTGTTCTTTTTAATGTTCCAGTATTTACACATATCCTCTACAGTATTAAAATACCTTCCAGTGTGGTCTTGTACCATTCTACTCACCTCTCAAATAATTTTACAGTATGTGTACCAGTTACTTTCGTTTAATATTACTTCCTCATCTGTCTCCAAATCTCTACACTTGTAGTAATCTATATTATCTCTGCCTCTATATAGATATTCTACAAATTCTATCTTCCCTTTGAATGTTGTTCCTACTCTTGCCCTCAATCCCTTACCTGCTATTTTTAGTGCTTCAGCATCTGTCCATTCTTTATCTTTTAACTTGTACTGCTTGTCATTTCTTCTACCTACCCTCAACGCATAATAATCGTCGCTCACCTCCCAGAATTTACACATAGCTAATGTACTCCTATGTACTATCCCTATCGGGTCAGTTACTTTCCTACTGTTAATCTTTAAGTTTGAACCAGTTAGAGCCTCTTCTAATGTATACCCTCGGTCTATCCTATTCATAAAAGTACTATAATTTACACCCCAATATGCACACCTTTCTTTTTTACTGTTAAAGTCTTTCCCTAGGTGGTCTTTGCATTTCTTCGGCTTTTGCTTTCTTAACCCCTTACCAGTTAATATCACTTCCAATGGAAGCCCCATTGCTTTTCTTCCTTCGTACTCACTATCAGTTAATCCCCAATATGTGTACCTTTCTTTTATACTGTTAAAGTCTTTCCCTAGGTGGTCTTTGCATTTCTTTGAATTGCTAACTCTCGGAATTTTCTTTAGTCCAACCATTTCTTCAAATGACCTGCCCTGCCTTGCTCTCAATGTTATTGTGCTTAGCTTGACATTGTATTTCTGTGATAATTCCTTTAATGTTCTGTATACACCGTCTACATCCTTGTATCTTTTGGCATACTCTGTTCTCACATTAACCACTCCCTATTTCCTATTCTTTAGTTCCTGCATATAGTTTACATAATCAGCCTTTACCATATCCACTGTTAAATCATCGCATTTTACTACCTCTATATTTCCACCAACTGTAATTATCTTAGTCAATCTGCCACTCTCTATTAATTCTATTATTCTTTTAGCTAAATACTTTGGTCTTACTTGGAATTTCTTCCAACACTCACCAAATGGCATATAGTAACTTACATAATATTCAACAGCCTTGTTTACTCTATCTCTCACAGATAGTTCTTCTACTCTGTCTAGAAACTCCTTTACCTCAACTGTCAAATCGTGC
>Ga0116190_1001807_pt1 | contig 17865 bp, 20 predicted proteins | sample AD_JPNTR4_MetaG_FD_89808 | JGI IMG/M metagenome (GOLD analysis project Ga0116190, IMG submission 89808) | Active sludge microbial communities of municipal wastewater-treating anaerobic digesters from Japan - AD_JPNTR4_MetaG | ecosystem: Engineered > Bioreactor > Anaerobic > Digestate | place...
AAGATGAGAAGAAGGTCAGAATTTCTATTTTGCCGTGGCTTTAAAAGATTTAAATGGTTATTGGATAAAGCTATCAAATAATGTTAATTTTTTAAATACCAAAAATAATAAATCTTTTGTTAAAAATTTATCGTGGCATTGATTTGATAAAACAAAAAAGAAAACAGTTTTAGAATTTGATGTAGAATCTTATCCTTTTATTCCCTCATCATCTAAATATACAGATAATTTATGGCGAGTGATGGTATTTTATTTAAATAATGAACCACTTTCAGAGATTGATCCCCTGAGTCATTATAAATCGCAATCGCCTTGAGGAGTATCACTATTTGGTTTTAATTATCCAAATTGAGAAACGCTGCTTTTAAGCTATCCAACCGAAGATTTATATAATAATAAAACCACTTCTTTAATTTTGTCTCCAATTTATGATGCCAATGGCCAGCCGTATGATTGTAGTTCAAATTATGCCGTTCCTTGCAAAAAAGGATTTCAGATTTCTTCGATCTCAATTAATAAGGATAATGGGCTTAAACACTTTATTATTGAAGTGCCAGGCAAATATACTAAGCAGAATGGCTCTCAAAATGATTTTTATGATTTTACTGAAAATGATTTTATTACTATTGGCTATTATGCCGGTAGCCCAACATTTGCAATGGATAATGAGTGGGATAATATGTTTTTAGTTACTGCTGAATTAAATAAATATTATTTGGATGATAATAAATATTTTGAAGTCCCAGTGCCAACAAATTTCTCTGTTGTTTTTGACGATCAAAACTATACTGTTAATATTTCATGGGACAATATGAGTGATGATAATAAGTTTGTTTATGATGTTTGCTATTCTCAAGATAAAAATCGAGTTTTTTCTACTTATTGTATTTATAACAGTGACAATCGATATCATTTAAACGAGGCGACTAATAAATATGAACTAACGTTGTATGATGACGAATTTCCAGTTTATTATAGCACCTACTATATTTCTATTAAAGCTCGAGATATTCAAACTAAAGTTGAATCTTTAGATAATCCTGTATTTTCTGTCTCCATACTTCAACAACCTAAGGTGATCGATTTCTTTATTGATAATATTAATTGACACTTTAAAAACATTGATGGGGTGGATAGGATGGTGCTTGATTTTAATTTAAAACATTTTGTTAAGCTTTGACCGCCAGCTAATTTTAATGGGAACGATAGGTTGTTGATATATTGAGGTACAGCTGAATATCCGCCTAATTTTAGTGTATCAGAAAGTAATAATGGGATCATTAATAGTAAATTAAAATGCGATAATGAATTTACTTGTTTAGCTTGTGGTCAAATTGATTTTGCTTCCAATGAAATAAAAAGAGGGCCCAACGAAATTATTATTCGAAAACTTACTCATCCTTTGCTCGATATCTTTATAGAGAATAGCGATGGTATTACGCGAGAAGATTTAGGGATTTTACTGAATGGAAATAAATCTGACGTTTTAAGTGCCATGAGTTCTGGTTGTTGCAATAATTGTATTCTCGATGAACATAATTTAGAGGATTCATTATTAAAGGAAACTCAACCTTCCACCACAACCATTTCAGATCCAGCAATATCAATAGTTAATGAAGAAAAGATCAATGATGATTTAACGACAAATCAAAAAATTCAGCAAAGTGAAAACGAAGATGAAACAGCGTTGCCGAATAAAGAAAACGTTTTGATACAAAGCGCTGATTCTGATTTTCAAGAGGAGACCTATTGAGAAACTGCGAAAGACCAAAATAGTAGTTTAACCGAAGGAAATTCTTTACCATTATTAAATAATCAGCCGAGAGAGCCTCAAATAGAGATAGATAATAAGCTAAAATCAACAGATCCTATAATAAAAAGTTTAAGCGATCTATATTTGATTGCTTCTTATAGAGTTTATAATGATTATTATTATCCATGATGTAATAATTCTTCATATTATACGCCAGTTATTTATTTTACTCAAGATTCAGACTTAAATCCTCCCAAAATTTATTTTAATAATTACTAAATTAGCAGTAGGCTATGAAAAAACTAAGAGGTTTCTTTTCGTTAGTTTCTTCAACTCACTTTGGTTTGGTATAAGATTATCTGATATAAGATTATTAATAACGACACCCCAGCATTTTTACGAATGTTGGGGTGTTTGTAAACTTTATTATCAGTTATTTACTATAAAGATTTTTGTACGTACGGCCGTACTACGTACAAAAATATTAATATTTGTTTTGGACGTTTTTCAATCACTTAGTTAATATTTTTTATGTGTCATTTTTAGTCTGTTTTATTCTGTTTTTAAACCTTGATTTTTTTAACGTTTTATGCTATAATATAATAAATTTTATCATTATGAAAAATTTAAAGTCATTTTTTATTGAGTTTGGAGAAGTTGTTATTATTGCGCTTTTGATCGTTATACCCATTCGAGCCTATGTGATTAGCCCTTACTTTGTTAAAGGTCAAAGTATGGAGCCAAATTTTCATAATGGTGATTATTTGATTATCGATAAATTGTCTTATAGGATAGGCGAACCAAAAAGAGGAGAGGTAATAGTTTTTAAAGCGCCCGATGGAGCGAGTTACTATATTAAAAGGATTATCGGTTTGCCTAATGAAACAGTGGAAATTCGCGACGGCAAAATCATAATTTATAATAACGATTATAAAAACGGTTTTGTTTTAAAGGAGCCTTATATTCCAGCAATCGATATCACTCAAGGTAACATTAAGATAGTTTTAGGGGATGGTGAATATTTTGTTTTGGGAGATAATCGGTTATCTTCTTATGATTCAAGATCTTGGGGTAGTTTAGACAGAAATAAAATTGTAGGTAGAGTATGGTTGAGATTAATGCCTATTACAAGTGTTCAGGCTTTTTCCGCACCAAAATATTAATTTTATTAAAAATTTATGGCTAAAGTAAAAAAATCTATTCGCTTTGTCGATATTAAAAAAAAGCTTAATAAAAATCGAGGCAGTAAGGAAGCTCAAGTGTTGACTCGTAAAATTTTTCTTCAAACTCCTCGGGGAATGAGAGATATTTTATTTGAAGAGGCAGATCTTTTTGAAAAAGTAGAAAAGGTCATTAAGAACCTTGCTTCGTTTTATAATTATAATAAAATTGAGCTACCTTGTGTGGAATATTCTGATATTTTTACTCATGGGATAGGGCAAGAAACTGATATTGTACAAAAAGAAATGTACTGAGTTAAATCAAAAAGCGATGATGATAAAAAAACGTTAGTTTTAAGACCAGAGGGTACAGCTGGAGTAGTGAGAGCTTACATTCAGCATGGTATGTTTTCTTTGCCACAGCCCGTGAAACTTTATTATTATGGCCCAATGTTTAGGCATGATAAACCTCAACTTGGCAGATATCGCCAGCTGTATCAATTCGGTTTTGAGGTGATAGGTGATAACAGCCCCATTATTGATGTTGAGCTGATCTTTTTAGGCAAAATCATTTTTAATACTTTAAAACTCAAAAATTTTAAATTAGAGATAAATAGTATTGGTTGTCAAGAATGTCGTAAGAAATACATTAAAGATTTAAAAAAATATTATCGTACTCGTAAAAAGAAGTTATGCGACACGTGCAGATCTCGGTTGGAAAATAACCCCTTACGAATATTAGATTGTAAGGAAGAGCAGTGTGAAAACATTAGAATGGAGGCACCCAATATTTTAGATTATTTATGTGTTGAGTGTAATAACCACTTCAAAACTGTGTTATCTTATTTAGATGAGTTAAAAATTAATTATTCTCTTAATCCCTATTTGGTGCGCGGTTTAGATTATTATACTAAAACGGTTTGAGAAATATCAAGCGAAGATAATGAGAACTTAGGTGCTTTGATGGGCGGCGGTAGATATGACGGGTTATTAAAATTATTTAGTGGACAAGATCGGCCAGCTTGTGGTTTTGCTATAGGGCTTGATAGAGTTGTGGAGGCAATAAAATCTCAAAAAAAGGAATGGAAAGAAGAAAAAAAACCCGAAATATTTTTGGTTCAAGTTGGTGAAACTGCTAAGAAACAATCGTTGGAATTATTGGAAGAACTGAGAGCTAACAATATCAGAGTGTCTTTTGATTTGAGTCGCGATAGTTTAAGGTCGCAAATGAAATTGGCGGATAAATTAGGAGCTAAGTACGTTCTCCTTTTGGGTCAAACTGAAGTCTTGAGAAATGAAATTATTTTACGAGATATGCAATCGGGACTTCAAGAAAATATTCCGTTAAATAAATTAATAAAAATGCTAAAGACAAAAATATAAAATATGGCTATAAAAATTCAGAGGAGAAATAATGAATCGGCTTCGGCTTTTTTGTTTAGAGTATCGCAAGTTATTCAAAAAAGTGGTGTTTTGTTAGAAGCTATGAAACACCAACAACATATTAAAAAGCCAAACGAGAGAAAGAAAAAGTTGTCAGCTTTGCATAGAATCAAAACATTGCAAGAAATAGAAAGGCGCAAAAAATTGGGGTTGCCTATTAAATAAACTAAAAATTTTAAGGTATAGTTATGAAACAGATTGAAATTTTATTTTTTAATACCACGAAAAAACCATTTTTTTATCAAAACCAAATTAAGAAAACAGCTATTGCGGTTTTAGAACAAGTGATGCCCCAGATTAATAAACGTATTAAAAATGTTTTTCTTTCTGTCATTCTTTTAAAAGATAGCGATGCTTTAAAACTCAATAAATTTTGGCGCCATAAAAATGAAGTTCCCTTGATGCTTTCTTTTCCTATGTTTAGTAAAAAAGAGTTGCAATTATTTCAAAAAAAGGATATTATTTTAGGTGATATCTTTATTGCAAGAAATGCTGTATCAAAGCAAGCGAAGATTGTCAAAAAAAGCGAGTTGGGTCTCTATCAAGAGCTGATAATTCATAGTATTTTACACTTAGTGGGATTTCAGCATAAGACAGATAAAGATTATAAAGAAATGCGCGAGCAAGAAATAAAGCTTCAGAAGCAGCTAATAAAACCATTTAATTAAATTTTTTCTAATAAATTTGTATGAGGAAAAATCTTCTTTCATTAGATATCGGAACGAGCAATATTCATTTAACAGTAGCAAAAACAGATCCATTTCAGGTGCTGCTAAATTTAAAAAGACCATCGGCTGGTATAAAAAAAGGTATTATTGCTAATAATGATGAAACAGTAACTGCTTTAGATAATATTTTGGAAGAAGCAAGCTCGTTAACAAACCTCAATATTCAGAAATCGATTACAACAGTTGGTGGCAGTCAACTGGAGACAAGAAAATCTAAGGGTGTTGCTATAATTGCTAATGATAATAATGAAATTACTCAAGATGATATTTTAAGAGCTCAGCAATCATCACAATCATTTTCTTTACCACCCAATCGCACTCTTTTGCATACTATTGCGCAGAAATATATTGTTGATGGTAATGAAGTTATTGATAATCCTTGTGGTATGACAGGAATGAGGCTTGAAGTCGAAAGTTTAATTATTGACGCCTTTATGCCCAATATTAAAAATTTAGAAAATGTCTTAGATGGTGTTGGATTGAAAAATGAAGCTTTTGTTGCTAATCCCTTGGCTGGATCTTATGAAGCCTTAACTCAGCAGGAAAAAAATTTAGGAGCTATTGCTATTGATTTAGGAAGTGGTACTTGTAGCTTTAGTGTTTTTGAAGATGGAGTATTAGTTTATTTGAAAGTTTTGCCCGTGGGTAGTAATTATATTAGTAATGATATTTGTCTGTGATTAAAAATTGCTCAAGAAGATGGAGAAAAAATTAAATTAAGTGTTGGTGATGCTTATCCGTCAAAAGTAGATAAAAAAGACATGGTTAATTTAGGCAGCTTTGTTCAAAACGAAGATAAGACATTTTCGCGCCGAGAACTAGCAGAAGTTATAGAGGCACGTTTATCTCAAATTTTTGAATTTATTAATGAAGATTTAAAGCAAATTGGTAAGTATGCTAAATTGCCGGGAGGGGCAATTCTTTATGGTGGAGGCGCTCAAATTCCTCATTTAGTAGACTTAGCTAAAGATAGATTAAATCTACCGGTAAGATTGGCTAAATATGAAGAAATAGAAATGTCTGGAGAATCTGATCTGAGTTTTATGAATACTCTTGGAGCCATTAAATGGTATGGTGATGCCGCAAATTTAAAAGAAAGTCAAGCTTTAGGAAAACAAGGGGGAGTAATGGATAAATTTAAACAATTTTTTTCTAATTTTCGGCCATAAATATTTTAAATAATTTATAGTTTATTTAAGTCACTTTATTTTGTATTATTTTAATAAATAAGTTTTAAGTTATGGCAAAGCAGAATAGCACCTCAAAACAGGAAAATAAAACGGAAGTTAAAGCTCAGCCGCATATTAATATCAAAATTATTGGAATTGGTGGCGCTGGCGGTAATATTTTAACGAGGATGTATAAGAAAAAAGTTGAAGGCGTGGAATTTATTGCTTTGAATACCGATATGCAAGCCCTACATTATACTCGCGCCGATAAGAAGATGAACATCGGCTTAAATGTAACAAGGGGTTTAGGGGCAGGTATGGATCCGGAAATCGGTCGCCGGGCTATTGAAGAAAATATGACCGAAATTGAGGAATTATTAAAGGGTGCTGATTTGATTTTTATTACTTGTGGTTTGGGTGGTGGTACGGGCTCAGGGGCCTCACCTTTAGTGGCTGAAATAGCCAAAAAGTCAGGAGCAATAGTAGTGGCGGTGGTCACAAAGCCATTTTTCTTTGAAGGAGGCAAAAGAATGGAAATTGCCAATGAAGCTTGAAATAAACTTTATAATAATGTGGATGCATTAATCACTATTTATAATGATAGGATTTTTAATTTAATAGATAAAAATACCTCAGTTTTAGAAGCCTTTAAACAAATTGATGAAATTTTAAGACAAGGAGTACAAGGCATTGCTGATTTAATTTATTCTCCAGGTCTCATTAATCTTGATTTTGCCAATTTGCAAACCATTTTAACTAATACTGGTGAGGCGATTATTGGTATTGGTACGGCTTCTGGTAAAGATAGAGCAATTAAGGCGGCAAAAGCAGCAATTGCTTCACCGCTTTTAAATTTAGCTGTTGACGGCGCTACAAGAATTCTATTTAATATTAGTGGGCATCGCGATTTAACCTTATCAGAAATTACTGATGCTGCTAGATTAATTACGGAGACAGCTGATTCAGGAGCAAAAATAATTTTTGGCGCTTCTTATGATGACGAGCTAAAAAAGGGTGAGGTCAAAATTACTGTGATTGCTGGTGGCTTTGGTAAATCTCGGCAACTTCAAGAAGATTTGTTTATAGATTCTCCCATATTTAGCGCTTTAGCAAAGAAAGAAGAAGTAGAAGAGCAAAAAATGCCAGTAGATGAATCAAAAAATAAAAAAGAAGCGAAAGTTTTGGTTGATGACCTCTCATCATCTCAAGAGTGGAATGAGCAAGAGCTCGAAATTCCGGCTTTTTTAAAGAAAAATAAAAACAAATAAACTTTTGAGAAATTTCTGTTTTGTCAATATTGACTTTTAGAGGTTTCTTTACTAAAATGGACTTATACACATTAAGCCCATTTTTTATTTTTATTAATATTTTAAACGTTTACTATGCCACCAAAATCTAAGTCTTTGTCTAAATCATCAGTAAAATCGGTCAAATCTAATAGTTTTAAGAACAATATTAAGAGCGTCATTAATAGAAATGGCGTGGTAGTGAGGTTTGACGCCTCGAGAATAGAAAATGTTATTCTTAAAGCCCTTTTGGTTTCTAAAGAAGGTGGTAGAAAAGAAGCCAAAGATATTACTAAAAGGGTAACTTTTATTTTAAATAAAAGATTTAGAAACGGGGAATTGCCAACAGTAGAAAATATTCAGGATATTATTGAAGAATGTTTAGTTTCTTCGGGATTCAGAGAAACAGCTAAGAGATATATCCTTTATCGCGAGCAGAGGAGAAAACTTCGTGAAACATTAGTCACCACAGATGAGTCAATTAAACTAGTTGGGAGTTATTTAGATTCTTTAGATTGAGAAGTTAAGGAAAATAGTAATATGGAGTATTCTTTACAAGGACTTAATAATTATATCTCTAGTCAAATAGCTAAGAGATATTGATTAAATAAAATTTATCCTCAAGAAATTCGAGAAGCCTACCAAAATAATTTATTTCACATTCATGATTTAGGAGTTTTAGGAGCTTATTGTTGTGGTTGAGATTTATACGATTTGTTAACCAAAGGATTTGGCGGTGTGCCGACAAAAGTGCAATCAAAACCTCCGAAGCATTTGCGTAGCGCCTTAGCGCAAACCTTTAATTTTTTTTATACTTTGCAAGGAGAAGTAGCTGGAGCTCAAGCTTTTTCAAATTTTGATACTTTATTGGCTCCATTTATTCGTTATGATAATTTAAATTATCAAGAAGTGAAACAATTGCTTCAGGAGTTTTTGTTTAATTGTAATGTGCCAACTCGAGTTGGCTTTCAAACTCCCTTTACTAATTTGACTCTAGATTTGAAAGTACCGACTTATTATAAAGATATGCCAGTAGTTCGAGGTGGTATTCCTCAAAAAGAAACCTATAAAGAATTCCAGGACGAAATGGATATGTTAAACAGGGCTTTATGCGAAGTCTACAGCGAAGGTGATGCTAATCAAAGAGTTTTTACTTTTCCTATTCCTACTTATAATATTACTAAAGATTTTGATTGAGATAACCCAAACTATGAAGGTATTTGAAAAATGACAGCACGTTATGGTCTGCCTTATTTTAGCAATTTTATTAACTCTGACATGTCTCCCGATGACGCCAGGTCAATGTGCTGTAGATTAAAAATTGACAATCGGGAGCTTTATAAAAGAGGTGGCGGTTTGTTTGGTGCTTCTCCTAAAACTGGCAGTATAGGAGTTGTCACAATTAATTTACCCAGGATTGGTTATTTATCAAAAACTCGCAAGGAATTATTTGAACGCATAAGGGAAGTTATGGATTTAGCTAAAGAATCGCTCGAGATTAAAAGAAAGACCGTAGAAATATTTACAGAAAAAGGGTTATATCCTTATTGCCGCTATTATTTATCTGATGTTAAAAAATTAAGAGGCAGCTATTGAGGAAATCATTTCGCCACTATTGGTTTAATTGGTGGAAATGAATTATGTGAAAATTTCTTAGGAGAAAATATTACTACACGTGAAGGTAAAAAGTTAATGGAAGATGTGCTAGATTTTATGCGCGGCGTTTTAGTTAATTATCAAAAAGAAACTGGTAATTTGTATAATTTGGAAGCTACGCCAGCAGAAGGTGCTTCTTATCGTTTAGCTCTGAGAGATAAATCTGATTTGCCCGATATTATTACAGCTGGAGAGAAGGTGCCTTATTACACTAATTCTAGTCAATTGCCGGTTAATTATTCTGATGATTTATTTGCCGTTTTAGATCATCAAGATAGCCTACAAATAAAATATACAGGAGGAACGGTTGTTCATGGTTTTATTGGAGAAGAAATTGCTGATGCTTCGAGCGTTAAAAGCTTACTTAATATCGTCTTTCATAAGTATCAGCTTCCTTACTTTACTATTACTCCAACGTTTAGTATTTGTCCCTCTCACGGCTATATTCCTGGCGAGCATTTTACTTGTCCAAAATGTGTGGTTGAACAGCCATGCGAAGTTTATTCGCGAATTGTTGGATATCTAAGACCAGTGCAAAATTGGCACGTTGGTAAGCAAGAAGAGTTTAGAGAACGCCTTGAATTTAGTTGAAAAAAGACCCTGGAAAAACATTAAAATAAATAAATTGCTAAAATTATTTTATGATTTTTGGCGGTTTTCAGCCCCTCTCTCTAATTGATTATCCTGGAAAAGTTTGCGCCATTGCTTTTACGAGCGGTTGTAATTTTTACTGCTCTTTTTGCCATAATCCCGAATTAGTGTCACCAGATCTTATTAAAACACAGCCTCAGATTGCCGAGGCTGATATTTTACATTTTTTAGAAGAAAGGAAAGGAAAGCTTGAGGCTTTATGTATTTCCGGTGGCGAGCCAACTTTACATAATGATCTTATCGATTTTTTAAAGAGAGTAAAAAACCTAGGATATTTAATAAAGCTAGATACTAATGGCACTAATCCTAATGTTTTAACAAAAATTTTTCAGAAAGAATTAGTTGATTATGTAGCCATGGATATTAAAGCCCCTTTAATAAAAGAAAAATATGAACAAATCACTCGAAGGCCAGTTGTAATGGCAACAATTATTCAATCTGTTGAGCTTATTAAGGAACAGGCTCCAGATTATGAATTTCGTACCACTGTTGAACCTTTGCTGAATAAGAAAGATATTATTAATATAGCTAATGCTTTAAAGCCGGCGAAAAAATATTTTTTGCAAGAGTTTCACTCAACAAAAACATTAAATAAAGATTATTTAGGTAAAAAGGGTCTAAGTAAGGAGGAGATTGAAGAAATTAAGGAGTTAATTAAAAATGATTTTGGTATCGTTGGCGTCAGATAAAATTTTTTAATTTTATTTTAGCATGGCATATCAAAATACTTTAGCGATGCGTTTATTTATCTTATATTTCATTTTTGGCATTTTAAGTGTATCTTTGAGTTTTCCAATTAATATTTTTTGATGATTAGCAATTAGTTGCGTGGCGATTCTAATTGTGAAAAAGCAGTTTTGAATTTATTTTATTTTAATTTTAGGTTTTTTGGGGGGATTTTGCTGAACGCAAAAAATTTATGCGCGCTATAGTTTTCGTCCCGATTTAGCCTTAAAAGAAATTACTGTTAAGGGAGAAATTATTCGCGATCCAGTAATTAGTAACTCATTTCAATACTTAGCAGTTAGGTCTTTAGATTTTAAAAAGTATACTTCAGAAGACGTATTTATTACGCAATTGCCTTTTTATTTGAGCCCCGAAATAGGAGATATAGTTTTAATTAAAGGCACTATTGACAAAGCCACTTATAATCCCTTTGACATCTTTTTAAAAAATAAGATTACTTATTCGGTTAATCTCTTAAAGTGTGAATTTTTGAAAAAGAAGGAAGGATTTAATGTTTTTTTAGTTTTTTCTCGACTTCGCAATTTTATTATTACAAAGATTAATAATGTTTTTCCGCCCAATGAAGCCTCATTAGCATCAATGCTGCTTTTAGGCAAAAATTTCAAGGGGTATAATCAAGAAATCTCGCAAACTTTTAATAAAGCAGGTATTAGTCACTTGATTGTTATTTCTGGATTTCATTTAACACTAATTGCTGATATTTTAAATTATGTTTTTCAATTTCTCTTTTTAAGTAGTTTTGGGCTATCTTTTTTGAATATCGTTTTTATGGGCTGTTTCGTGATTTTAGTAGGATTTTCTGCTTCTTTAATTAGAGCAGTGATTATGAGTTTGTTAAGCATAATAAGTCGTTATTTTCATAGAATTTATAATGCTACTAATTCTTTACTTTTGAGTGCTTTTGTTATTCTTATTATTAATCCTAGCGTTTTAATCTCAGATTTAGGTTTTCAACTGAGTTTTCTCTCCGTTGCCTCATTAATTTTTATTACTCCTTTTATTAGCAGCTGTTTATCTTGAATACCTCAAAAACGTTTTTTAGGATGGTTAAAAAATGCCTTAGCTACTTCGCTGGCTATTTTTGTGGGCTTAATGCCGTTTCTAATTTATAAGACTGGAAATGTAACCTTGACAATGCCCTTAGCAAATTTAATTCTGGTGCCTTTAATATCAATACTATTATTTCTTTTGTTTATCAATGTTTTATTATTAATTTTTATTTATCCCTTAGGAAAAATTTTTAGTTTCTTTTCTTATCTTTATTTAAATTTAATATTACAGCTTGCTTCTTTATTTGCTAAGAGTAAATTTTCTCAATATCCATTGCCATTAATTTCAATATTCTGAGTTTTAATTTATTATATTATTCTCATTTATGCGCTATCTCAATTTTATAAAAAACATCGGGAAACAACTTTATATTTTTAGTTATTTTTTAATAATTTTGTCATTTTAAAACGATTTTAATTATGAAAACAAAGTTTAATCAAGCCATCAATATTGCTTTATTTCTAATTGTTTGCTGTTTGTATTTTGCTATTTTTAGCTATTTATCTGTCAAAACAGAAGTTTTGTTTTTGCCAGTAGGGGAAGGAGACAGCGAGTTAATTAAGACTAAAGCAGGCAATCTTTTAATTGATGCTGGTCCGAAAAATTATGTTTTAAATTCTTTATCCGCTGCCTTACCATTTTATGATAAGGTTTTAGATGTGGTTATTATTTCGCACCCCGATGCCGATCATTTTAACGGCCTGCTTTATTTACTCGATTATTATAAAATTAGAGTAGTTGTTCTTAATAATTTTGGGTCTCAGAATGGTAGTTATTTGGAGCTATTACGCTTGATTCACAATAAAAACATCCCCATTGTTTTAGGAGTTAAGGGGACAGAGATACAGTTAGGGAATCAAAAAGAGAGATGTAAAATTATTTATCCCGAGAGCTCAGATCTTGCAACAATAAAAAATGACAATGATTTTTCAATTATTAATACCTTTGAAACTCCTTATGGAAATTTTCTTTTTACTGGCGATGCTGCTGCTAAATCCTTAGAAAAGATTTCAAAAGAAATTTCCGATAAGAAATTTATAGCTTTGAAGGTACCTCATCACGGCGCAAAAAAGACTTTATCTCGGAATATCATAACAAATTTACATTGAGATTATAGTATTATTGAAGTTGGAAAAAATAGCTATAATCATCCTACTCAAGAAATTTTATCTTTGCTTCAAGAAGCAGATATTCCTATTTTAAGGACAGATTTAGATGGGCTGATTAAATTTCAAGAATCACGAGGCGATTTTATTCTTAGAAAATTACAGCACCCACTGTTTAAATAGTTAGTCCATCTTGCTGCTTTATTTTTTTAAATAAATATGTTAGAATATTAATTAAGTTATAAGCTAATTAAATTTTTATAATGAAAGAAACTTATATTAAAGACACGGTGAATTTAATAGGCAAAGAAGTCATCCTTTATGGCTGAGTAGCCTCAAGGCGAGATCACGGAAAAGTGATTTTTATTGATCTTAAAGATTCCACGGGTATTTTACAGACCGTTTGTAGTCCTGAGTGCGGTTCAAGTTATCAAGTCGCTGAAACACTGCGCGATGAATGAGTGATTGAGATGAGAGGTATAATTAAAGAGAGGCCTGAAGCCATGAAAAATCCCAAAATTTTAACAGGAAATATTGAGTTGGAAATTCGCGATCTCAAAGTTTTAGCCGAATCTCGCACACATCCTTTTGATATTAAATTAGATGGTTATGAGATAAATGAAGAACTAAGATTAAAGAAGCGTTATCTCGATCTTAAACGATCTCGTTTGCATCAGAATTTAAAACAGCGGCATCTAGTGCTTCAATTTATTAGGAATTATTTAACTGATAAAGGATTTATGGAAATAGAAACTCCCTATTTAAGTAAAACAACGCCGGAGGGGGCAAGAGATTTTTTGGTACCCTCGCGTTTAAGTCCGGGACAATTTTATGCTTTACCTCAGTCGCCGCAGCAGTACAAGCAATTATTAATGATTTCTCAGTTCGAAAAATATTTTCAAATTGTGCGTTGCTTTCGAGATGAAGATCCAAGGGGCGATAGACAGGCAGAATTTACCCAATTTGATTTAGAAGCAAGTTTTTATTCACAAGATCAGATCTTAGAGCTCATTGAGCAGTTGATTCAACAGTTGGTTTATCAACTTTATCCCGCAAAAAAAATAACTCAAGTTCCTTTTCCGAGAATTACTTATAAAGAAGCAATGGCAAAATATCGTTGCGATAGGCCAGATATTAGAGTAAATAAAAATGACGTCAATGAATTGGGGTTTGCTTTTATAGTTGATTTCCCGATGTTTGAATGGCATGAAAAGCAATATAATGAAGAAGCTCATTATAGCGCCACTCATCATCCTTTTACGAAAATAAATTTTGATCTAGATCTTATAAAAGAGGATAAAATTAGATTAATCAAAGAAGCTCCCGAGTCTTTAAGGGCGTGGCAATATGACATTGCTTTAAATGGTATAGAATTGGGGGGCGGTTCAATTCGGGAGACAGACCCCGATATTTTGGAGGCAGTCTTTAATCTTTTAGGTAACAATCACGAAGTTTTTGTACAAAAATTTGGCCATTTAAGGGAAGCTTTTCAATATGGAGTGCCTCCTCACGGTGGAATTGCTTTGGGGATAGATAGATTTTTGATGATTTTGCAAAATGAAGAAACAATTAGAGAGGTTATTGCCTTTCCTAAAACCGGAGATAATCGAGATTTAATGATGGATGCACCATCAGCAGCCGATGAAAAACAGCTTAAAGAATTACATTTAAAGATTATTGATCATTAGCTAAGAACGTTTATTACAGAAAAAGGTCGCTTTGGTTTTTAATTAATTTAATTTATTTAATGAATAAAATTGAAAGAACATTGGTTTTACTTAAACCAGATGCTGTACAAAGAAATTTAATTGGTGAAATTATCTCGCGTTTTGAAAAAGTTGGATTAAAAGTTATTGCAATGAAATTTTTAATTCCTTCAAGAGAGATAGCTTATCGGCACTATGCAAAGTCTGAAGAGGAAGTTGAAGCTTTAGGCCGTCGTTCGCTCGAGGCTAACAAAAAGAATGGCATAGTTACTGATGAAGACCCCAAAGTAAGGGGACAGATTATTATTGATCGGCTTGTTGATTATCTATCTTGCAGTCCAGTGGTTGCTTTAGTATTAGAGGGACACAACGCTATTGCTATCACTCGCAAATTAGTTGGCTCAACAGAGCCTTTAAATTCTGATGTAGGTACAATTAGAGGAGATTTTACTTTGGATTCTTATACTTTATCTGATGCAGATAAAAGAGCAGTTAGAAATTTAGTGCATGCTTCTGCTAATGAATTTGATGCTCAATATGAAATAAAGCTTTGGTTTAAAGATGATGAATTATTTTCTTATCATAATATTAGAGATGCCATTTTATATGAAGATCATTTTTAGTGGGCTATATTGGTAGCTTATACAACAAAATAATATGTGTGTCAATTTAGTAAAATATTGAGAAATCGTTTGCATTTATGCTTTTCTTCTGCTAAATTTAAAGTAGAGGTTCTTTATATAAGAATACGGAATAGAGCATATTATTTTTATTTGGGAGCTCTAATGGTTATATCCTGTGGGATATAACTGCGAGTGCCCACTTGGTATTTTCTATTGCCGATTCTATATAAGGACCTCTTTTAAAATATTTATTAATATCACTAATATTAAATTGAGTATTTTTATTATGAAACCGACTCAAATTTATAAAAATTATAGCAACTCGAAAATAAAAATAGTAGTGGGTATGTCAGGCGGCGTTGATTCTTCGGTTGTCCTTTGCATTTTAAAGCAGCAGGGTTTTGAACCGATTGGAGTTTCTTTAAAATTTGGAGTTTGAGATAATCCCCAGAATGCTTTAAATGAAAATGTTTGCTGTTCTCAAGCAGCATTTAAAATTGCCCAGCAAATTTGTTCCCGTCTAAACGTTCCTTATTATATTTGAGATGTATCAGATAATTTTCAGAATAAAGTGATCAAATATTTTATTCAGGAATTGAGTCAAAAACGTACACCTAATCCCTGTATCGTTTGTAACTATTCAGTTAAAATTCAATCGTTATTAGAATTTGCTCGTAAACAGAATATCAAATATGTTGCCACGGGCCATTATAGCAAAGTGATTTATAATTCAAAAACTAAAGAGGTTGAATTGCGACGAGCCAAAGACCATCTTAAAGATCAAAGTTATTTTTTAAGTGGTTTAAATCAAAAACAATTAAAATACCTCGTTTTACCTTTAGGCAATCTTGATAAGAAAGAAGTCTATCAATTAGCAAAAGAATTTCATTTAGAAATGTTTTCTTATATAAAGCAAAGCCAGGATTTCTGTTTTGTTGCCAATAAATCTTTGCCTATTTTTTATCAAAAGATATTTGGTAATCAACAAGGCAAAATTCTTGATATTAACGGAAAAGTTTTAGGAAAACATAATGGTTTGTACTATTATACTTTAGGTCAAAGAAAGGGAATTGGATTGCCTGGTGGTCCGTTTTATGTTTGTCGGCTCGATTTAAAAAATAATAGCCTTATTGTCACTAAGAATCAAAGAGATTTATTAAGACAACATATAGTAATATCTCCTTATCATTTGATCAACTCAAAAGAGCACACTCGTATTGAAAAAAAACAGGTGTATGTTAAAGTAAGGTCTCAAGATCATTTATCAAAATGTAAAATAAGATTTTTAACTCAAAAAAGGGCTCTCATTGTTTTAGCTAAGCCAAAAATGTCTGTTAGTTCAGGTCAATTTGCTGTTCTTTATGACGGACAAAAATGTCTTGGCAACGGCAGAATTATTGATAGTTATTAAAATTAAATTTTATAATATGACAAATAAGAAAGAACAAACAAAAATTATTAAAAAGATTTTACGTAAAGTAATAGATCCTGAGTTGGGAATTGATATTGTAAGCCTCGGTCTAATAGATAAAGTAGTTATTCGGAATAACTATATTGAAGTCCAGATGGTTTTCACTTTTCCTGGCTGTCCCTTTATGAGTACGTTATTAAGCCAGGTACGGGACATTCTTCAAGAAAAATTTCCTGATTATAAAATAGAAGTTAAAGTACTTGAAAAAGAGTGAAAGTCTCCAAAGAATTTAGCGAAAGTTATGAAAGCGCAAAATCAAAAGTTATTGCGGAAAGATCAAAAATCAAATAATTAAAATGGGTAAAAATATTATCTTGAAAAAGAAAAAATTTTGATCAAATGAAACAACCAAGCATAGTTTTACTTTAGTTTTAGAAGAAAGATTATTTAATTGAAAAGACTCTGGAAAAATCGTAAGATTTTTAAAACATTCAGCGAAAATAAGTTTCAACCGTAGGATTAGCGCCTTTTAATCAATTATATCGACACTGAATTTTTATATTAATAGAGTAGGTAAAAAATTACCGTCTGCTCTAAAATTAATTTTTGAGCAGACGAAAATTGAGTTACGTAAATTGTTTCGCAGAGTTTTATAGTGAGGTTATTATTTATGGTCGGGGTGCCGGGAGTTGAACTCGGACCGCATCCACCCCAAGGATGTATACTGCCGTTATACTACACCCCGCTGAAGAATAAAAAATGAAATAGCAAAAATAGGATTAGCCAATATTTATATTTTTCCTTCTTGAATTAATTTTTTATGGCATTTAGCACAAATTGTAATTTTTTTGCCATTTTGTAACTTAACAGTTTTTAAATTAGGCTTTTGAAAATAAGTTTTCGTTGGGTCTCATTTAGACATTATTTTCTTTCAAGAATTAACTTTCTTTCTACCTTTGTGACAAATTTCACAAAATTGAGCCATATTTTAATTTTATTTTTAATTATTTAAATAAAGTAACATCAAGCCTTTATTTAATGAATACCAAATTAGATTTTATCACATTATATTTTAATAGTCAATAAGTCAAAAGGAAGATTGATTTTATTAGCGATTTTTGCTAAAATAAATATTAAATATCGCCGCCATCGTCTAACGGCTTAGGACGTAAGATTCTCAATCTTAAAATATGGGTTCGATTCCCGTTGGCGGCACCAAAGATAAATAAAAAATAATACTAAAATTAGTTGCGTCATTAAAATAAATTTGTTATACTATTAATATAATAACTAATATCTAAACATTATGTCTCATAAAACATCTAAGGTATTAATTGCTTCGGTAATAATTTTATTAACTGCTTTTTCTTTTACTT
>Ga0116190_1001814_pt1 | contig 17838 bp, 15 predicted proteins | sample AD_JPNTR4_MetaG_FD_89808 | JGI IMG/M metagenome (GOLD analysis project Ga0116190, IMG submission 89808) | Active sludge microbial communities of municipal wastewater-treating anaerobic digesters from Japan - AD_JPNTR4_MetaG | ecosystem: Engineered > Bioreactor > Anaerobic > Digestate | place...
CCCTCCCCTGTCGCTTGCGTGTCACCGGGAACGGTTTTCGTGGATGGTGACACCGCCCCTGTTTCATCGTGTCACTGAAAACCTTTCTCGCCGGAGCACCCCCACCTCCCGGCCGCTCCGCGGCCTCTTCCCGCCCCCTCCAGGGGGGGCGGGCAGTCTGTGGCGATAGTCCGGATACAGTGCACGGGGGGCAGGGAAGGGATTCCGGTGAGGGCGATCACGTTGACGGCAGAGAGAGGATCTCTCCCATGGCACTGTATCTATGGGATATCGCCCCGCGGGGGGAGGGGCCGACGGGGAGGGGGGTGGAACATCCCCCTCCCCTGTCGCTTGCGTGTCACCGGGAACGGTTTTCGTGGATGGTGACACCGCCCCTGTTTCATCGTGTCACTGAAAACCTCTCTCGCCGGAGCACCCCCACCACCCGGCCGCTCCGCGGCCTCCTCCCGCCCCCTCCCGAGGGGGCGGGCAGTGAGTGGCGATAGCACCGGATACCGTGCATGGGGAGCAGGAACAGGATTTCAGTCAAGGGTGTTCACATCGAGCCGCGGATCTGCTCATCCTGGCCGGGACACTGTATTGATGGGATATCGCCAATCGGGGGAGGGGCCGACGGGGAGGCGGAGACGGCTCCCCCCGCCCCTGTCTTGACGTGTCACTGAAAACCTCTCTCGCTGGAAAGACCCCCACCTCTCTCCTCTTGCCGGGATACCATCTCCCCGGGTGAGGCAAAATCCATAATTCATGCAGTATTGGAGAAAAGCAGCGGGCTTGGGGGGATTTGAACCCCCGACATTCAGCTTAGGAGGCTGACGCCATATCCTGGCTAGGCCACAAGCCCACGCACTGGACTAAGAGTGTTGCCCATGAGAAGGTATAAGGGTATCGAGCATCCACGTTTCCCGGAAAATATGGATCTCGTTGAGGCTGCCGAAGGGAGAACCCGGTTTTTTGTGCCACGGCAGGACCCGGGCCTCCAGTTCCCGCCGGGAAACGCCCCGGTCTTTTACAACCCGCGCATGGAGTTGAACCGTGACACCACCGTCCTGCTGCTCACACTCCTCCGGCCGCGGGATTACCTCGACGCCATGGGGGCTTCAGGCGTCCGCGGGCTCCGGGTGGCGGGCGAGGCCGGGATACCGGTGACGATCAACGACCGGAGCGAGAGAGCGGCCGACCTGATCCGGCATAACGTCAAGACCTCCGGCCTGGAGATCGAGGTCACCTGCCAGGACGCAAACGTGCTTATGAGCGGGAGGAGGTTTGATGCCGTCGACCTCGACCCCTTCGGCACACCGGCGCCCTTTACCGACTCCGCCGCACGGAGCGCCGGGAACTACCTCTTCGTCACCGCCACCGACACCGCACCGCTCTGCGGGGCCCACCTCCCGGCGGGGATGCGCCGCTACTTCTCCCGGCCCAGGAACACCGAGTACCACGCCGAGGTAGGTCTCCGGACGCTGCTCGGGTTTGTCGTGCGCGAGGTGATCCGCTACGACCGCGGCGTGGAACCGCTCTTCTGTTACGCCCACGAGCACTTCCACCGGCTGCACCTCCGGCTCCGCAGCGGTGCTGCAGCGGCCGACCGGACGCTGGCACGGATAGGCTACGTGATGCAGTGCCCCGGCTGCCTCTACCGGACGGAAGAGGCCGGGATTCTCCCCGAACCTGCAGACTGCCCGCTCTGCGGCGCCCGCCTCGTCGCGGTCGGCCCCCTCTGGACGGGCAGGATCAACGACGACCAGACCCTCGCCGCGATGCAGGAGGCCCTGCCGTCGGTCACAGCGGGGACGGCCCCCCGGATATCGAGGCTGCTCTCAACCTGCCGGCAGGAACTCGACACATCCAGCCACTACGACCACCACGTTCTGGCAGGATCGCTACGTGTCTCCCCGGCCGGGATCGAGAGCGTGATCGAGCGGCTCAGGTCTCTTGGCTACAGCGCAAGCCGCGCCCACTACTCGGGCACCGCCCTGAAAACAGATGCCCCGCTGCCCCTCCTCCAGGAGGTCATCAGCGGCGGGTGACTATGGTCAGGATGTCGCCGTCAGCGAGCCGGTGGTTGAGCCCGACACGCTGGGCGTCGTGTTTGGCGGATCTGCCCCAAACCTTTGCGTAACGGAACTTATCCGCAAAGTCGCGGTGGAGACGGTTGCAGACGTCCTCGACCGTCGCCGGGCTCCGGATGATCAGCGGCTCGTCCAGGTCGGCGGGGCCGCCGACCGGTTTCAGGTAGACGCGCATGAACCGCAGGTTATCAAAGATGGCGTCCCTGAGCTCCTCGATGTGGTAGCCGCTCTGCGCAGAGACCATGATCGGGGGCTCACCGAACCTCTCGGTAAGGTTCTTCTCGATCTCCTGCCGCATCCTCTCGTCGACCAGGTCGACCTTGTTGACCGCGATGAACGCCGGGACGTAGACGCGGTTTCCAATCATAGCATCGATGAAATCATCCTGGGTGACTCCTTCACGGATCAGGACCTCGGCGTTCATGATCTTGTTCTCGGCCAGGATCGAGCGGATCTCCTCTATATCGAGGTCAACGGCACCGACGGTGTTCAGCCTTATCCCGCCGCTGCCGGTCTTCTTGATGGTTATATCGGGCCTCTCCCGGTTGATCCGGATACCTGCATCGTGGAGTTCGCGGAGGAGGACGTCTGTGTGCTGCTGGTTAAAGACGTCGACCAGTATCAGGATCAGGTCAGCGCTCCGCACGACAGCGATGACCTCCTTCCCGCGGCCCTTCCCCATGGCTGCGCCGGCTATCAGCCCCGGGATATCCAGGATCTGGATCTTTGCGCCCCGGTGCTCCATCAAGCCCGGTATGACGGAGACTGTCGTGAAGGCGTAGGAGGCCGTCTCGCTCAGGTTCTCACCGGTGAGACTGTTGAGCAGCGTGCTCTTACCGACAGACGGGAAACCGACCAGGACAACGGTGGCGTCTCCCGATTTCCTGACGGAGTAGCCTTCCCCCCCTCCGGCGGAGGCCATAGCCCGGGTCACAGCCTCGTCACGGATCTTCGCGACTTTCGCCTTGAGGCGGCCGATGTGTTTGGAGGTCGCTTTGTTGTAGGGAGTTTTCCTGATTTCGTCCTCGATCTCCCGTATCTGCTCTTCGAGACTGTTCATTGCTGCCGGTATAGGTTAGATGGGAAGCTACTTATGGGTGTCTGTGCCAGAAATCGCGAAGAAAGAAGCCCGGATCAGGCTCAGATCGAGTGGTTGCCGTCAGAAATCGGGACGAGAATGGCGGGACAGGTTTAAATACCATAACAGACAACGTTTTAAGGCACATTGGTGCACTGCGCTGCTATAGTGTAGACCGGCCAATCATGCAGGACTCTCACTCCTGCGACTGGGGTTCGAATCCCCATAGCAGCATACTGTTCTTTACCATTGCACACCCCTCGCCGCCACCCCTGATCGAGACGTTTCCATGCAGAAGAAGCAGCGATATCTCGGCGAACGGGGCATCATATTCCTTATCGCGCTGCTCTCGGCGTTCGTTCCGCTCTCGACCGATCTCTACCTTCCCGCCCTGCCGGGGATGGCAGATCTCTTCGGCGTCCCCGCCAGCCTGACCAACCTGACCCTGATCCTCTTCTTCCTCTTCTTCAGCCTCGGTCTCCTCTTCTGGGGGCCTCTCTCCGACAGGTACGGCCGTCGTCCGGTCCTTCTCGCCGGGCTTGCGGTTTATATCATCGCAAGCGCCGGGTGTGCCGCGTCGTGGGGCATATGGCCGCTGATCGCTTTCCGGATCCTCCAGGCCGCAGGAGGCAGCGCCGCTTCTGCTGTATCGATGGCGATGGTCAAGGATCTATACGAGGGTAGAAGACAGGAGTCCGTGCTCGCGATCGTCCAGTCGATGGTCGTCATAACCCCGGCGGTTGCTCCGATTCTCGGGGCGTCCATGCTCCCCTACACCTCATGGCGCGGTCTCTTTCTGGCGCTCGCCCTCATCGGTGCTGTCTCGTTCATCGGCGGCCTCCTGCTCGAGGAGACTGCGTCCTCCCGCTCGACCGGCGGCGTGAGAGAGGCGGTACACAGGCTGGGGATCGTCCTCTCGAACCCCCGGTTCACGTACCTTCTTGTTATATTCTCGCTTGTAAGCACTGCATCGCTTGCCTTCGTCTCGGCGTCGTCTTACATATACCAGGAGGTGTTCGGGCTCTCTGAACAGGTATACAGTCTCTACTTTGCCCTAAACGCCGTCGCTCTGATATCGGGGCCGTTTCTCTACCTCTGGCTCACAAGGCACGTAAGCCGCAGGAAGATCGTCGCTGCCGGTTTTGCCGTCATGGCGGTCAGCGGCGTGCTTGTCTGCCTCTTCGGGGGTCTGGGGCCGCTCGAATTTGCGCTCACCCTTCTGCCCGCCTCGCTCATGGGGAGTTCGGTGCGGCCGGCGGGTGCGTTCCTGATGCTCGATCAGCAGAGGGGGGACACCGGTTCTGCATCCGCCCTGATCAACTGCGCCGGTCTCGTCTTTGGCAGCGCCGGTATGGTTCTGGTCTTCCTTGCCGGAAGCAGCCTGGTGTGGGGCCTGGGGGCGATCAACCTGGCGGTTGGGGCGGTCTGTCTCGCAGCCTGGATGATGATTGGAAAACGGGGAGGGGCCAGAGAGTAAAAAGGAGGGGGGTCCAGCGCTCAACCGCTGCCATACTGCTTCAACCGTGCCTCGAGGGCGCGCGGCAGGAGCACGCGGTCGATGATATGGTATATACCGTTTGTGCACTCGATGTCGGGCTTTATGACGGTGGCTCCGTTCAGCCGTATCCCGGGAGGCGCCCCGGAGATCTCCAGGTGTTCACCCTGCAGCGTCTTGATCGCCTCCATCCCCGCCAGTTCGTATGTGGTGAGTTTGCCCAGGATGACGTGGAACCTGACAAGGTTTGCAACCTTCGCCGGGTCGGCCCTGACGGAGTCCAGCAACTCTTCCGAAAAGAGGGAATACGCATCGTTCGTCGGGAACAATACGGTGTACTCCCCCGGCCCGAGGAGTGTCTTATCCATCCCTCCTGCCCGCAGCAACTCAACGGATATGCTCAACTGCGCGTCCTCCCCTGCGGTCTCAACGATGCTCTTCATGGATAACCCTGAATCAGCCTGAGGGGTATATATAACTTAAGTAATTGGGCTTGCCGGCCCTTCCCGGGAGGTAATAAAGGAGGCCGTTTCACGGAATTCAAAAAAAGCATCCCCGGGGACTTAGATGGGGAGAACCCCTCACTTCCCCGCGATATACTCCTCAAGCAGCCTGAGCGCCTCGTGCTCCCTGGCACCGCCGCACCTCCGGGCAAGGGCGGCGTGGTGCTCGATCAGCTGTAAGAGCCAGGGGTCGTGTTTCCTGACGTAACGGGTTGCATGGACAGCGGCCTCAATAATACTTGCAAACCCCCGGTTCACCGGATGCAGCCGGAGTTCCAGAACCTCTTCCTTCACGGGAGTGAGCCGGACGACAAGCGCCTCGGTGTTCGACCGCTCCACCTCGGCGGTGAACGCAGCCCAGGCCTCCACGTCACGGAGACGGCAGAAGACCTCTTCTCCGACCTTCTCGGTGACAAAATCATCGTCCGGGAGGTCGTCAAACGCCGTCCGGACGTAGATCACCGGGTCAAAGACGAAGTTTGCCACCACCCGGCGGTCCCGGGCGACGTTCCGGGCTGTATGGCTCCCCCGGAAGAGGACCATGTGCATCGAACCGCCGCGGTTGATGATCCCGATGGGCGCAGCGTTGCGGCAGGTGGTCGCGATCACCTCGTTGATCCCCTCGCTCAGCAGTCCCACTGCCACCCCTCCCCCAGGGCCAAGTAGATCCCGGCTATGGTGATATCGGCGATAGAACCGGGGTTGATCCCGGCTGAGACACAGTCGGCGTCGAAAGCCGCCAGGTCGCGGCTGCCCGCAAGCACCTCGGCCGCCTGCCGCATCGTCCTCTCCGCCGCAGCCATCCCGTGCTTCTTCGCTATGAAGGTGTCCGGCTCCGAGGCCAGGATCTCCATGAACGCCGCAACGATCGCCTCCCTCCCGCAGCGGTGGGCGTGGAGCAGGTCGGCACACCGCCTCGTCAGGGCAAAACCGTTCGTCCACTCCCGGGCAACCATATCCCTCGGCGCCGAGTGGGCCATGATGTCGGCAAGGGTCATACCCCTCTCCCGGATGGCGGCAACCGAGGCCGGGTCGTTCACGTCAAGTTCGTCGCTCTTTAGCACCCTGACGCTCGTGAGAGCAAACGCCGCGTAGAAATCTACAGCGTCCTGGACGTCCGTCCCGGCGATAACCCGCCGCGCCCCCTCGATATCCCCGCCGAGAACCAGGGGGACGAGGAGGATGAACGCACCGAAATGGGTGTTTCCGCCGGAGTGGCCGTTCGTCCGCATGACCGCATCGCGGATCAGCCTCCCGACGCGGCCGCCGGTCTTCTCGGCCTCATCAAAGACCGGGCGGACCATGATGGCCGAGGCCAGGAAGTGTTCGAGCCGGGTATCGGGGTAGTCATGGCAGCGGTCGACGTTCCCGGGCTTCGGGTAGGCGCAGACCTCAAGCATCATCGCCATCTGCGCACGTTCAGCCCGACCCATCACCAGATTCTGCTTCATCGAATATCCTGTGCATGATCGTCTCAGAGAGACGGCGTTTGCAGCGCATGTAGTCCTGCGGAGAGAGGTTTATACTCTCCAGGGTCATGTTCCGGAACATGCAGGGGGAACTGGTCTTGCAGCACCATGCAAGACTCCCGAAACATGTGGTCGCGCCGCCCTCAAGCGGCGTCCCCTTCACCGCCTCCTGTTTCAGGTTGAGGTAGTCCTCCGGGGAGAGACCGACCTTCTGGAGGGTCGGAATGAGCGGACAGGGTTTCACCGGCATGCAGCAGAAGGTCAGCGCACGGATATCCCCGCCCCGGCAGATCTGTTTCGGGGCGTTATACCAGCCGCCCTCCTCGGCCGCCCGGGTGATCGCGGCATCCAGCCCCGCAAGTGTCCAGGGATCGGACTTCCGGGCAACCGAGATCATATCCGCGCCGTGGGAGAAGGCATCCATCACGCGGTCGAAGGTGGTCATGGAGTTGTTTGCGATCAAAGTCAGGGGGGAGGCGTTTCTGATCTGGCGGACCTTCGAATGCCCAAAGTCCATCAGATCGACGTGTATGATATCCGCCCCAGCCTTCCATATGCCCCGGGCAAGAGCGGCATCGTCTGCGGCGACACCGGCCCTCATCTTCACCGAGACGGTGACGTCCTCGGCCTTCAGGGCGCGGATGATCTCAAAGAGTTTTGAAGGGTGCTGGAGGAGATGCTCGCCGCAGCCGGCCTCAAGCATCGGCTGCTGCCGGCAGTGGGCATCGATCTCGTAGACCACACCGTCCTCAAACGCCTCCGCAACACCGGCGTATGACTCAGGGCTGCTGCCGCGGAGGTTGATCCCGAGAACAACGTCGCTGCTCTGGATGGCGGCGATCTCGCGACCCAGCGCTTCCAGGGGGTCATCGTATAGAAACTCTTTTCGGCCGGCGGCTGCCATCTGCCGGCTTGCCTCCATCGTGGGGCGGTCGATCGAGTAACCGCCTATGAAAGCCGCACCAACATGCTCCGCCCGTTCAAGAACGTAGGCCGCATCCACGATCCCGGCCATGGAGGCTATTGCTACAGGCGTCCTTACGATCCGATCGTTTATGATGAGTTCAAAACGATCAAAAGCTTCTCTCATACCTCTCCAACCGTTGGCGGTGATAGAGGATATTGATTTGCGTCGCGTCACAGGGAGGCGCGGTGAAACGTCTTCTGCGGCTGACCACGCGGCCGCTTGAGGGGGCGGGCAGTGCGTGATGATTTGGGCGGTGGAAAGCCGTGCCAGGGACGGAGAGAGGATCTCAGGGAGCGTTCGGTCGAGGCCGCGAAGGGACTGCCAGATCCCGGGACACTGTATCTATGGGAGAATCGCCCCCGCGGGGGAGGGAGATGGAACATCCCCCTCACCTGTCTCCTGCGTTTCAACCAGACACTCTTTTCCACGTGAGGTGGAACCACCCCCACCACCCGGCCGCTCCGCGGCCTCCTCCCGCCCCCTCCAGAGGGGGCGGGCAGTCTGTGGCGATAGTCCGGATACCGTGCACGGGGAGAGGGAAAGGATCTTTCAGGAGTATCAGGTGAGACCACGACGAGACTGCCAGATCCCGGGACACTGTATCGATGGGGTATCGCCCCCGTGGGGGTGGGGCTGACGGGGAGGGGGGAGACGGAGACGGCTCCCCCCTCACCTGTCTCAACGTGTCACCGGGAACGGTATTCTAGGCGGGAATCGAACCACCCCCACCACCCGGCCGCTCCGCGGCCTCCTCCCGCCCCCTCAAGGGGGCGGGCAGTCTGTGGCGATAGTCCGGATACCGTGCACGGGGGAGAGGGAGAGGATCTCGGTGAGGATGATCGCATCGAACCGCGGATCTGCTCATCCTGCCCCTGGCACTGTATCTATTGGGAATCACCCCCGTGGGGGTGGGGCTCGCCGGGATGGGGGGAGACGGAGACGGCTCCCCCCGCCCCTGTCTCCTGCGTCTCAACCAGACACTTTTTTCCACGTGAGGTGGAACCACCCCCGCCTCTCCAATCTCTCCGCAGCGGCGTCTCGCAAAAAGGTGCACGCCGGTGCCGCCACCCGGAATCCGTCCATGGAGGGGCAGCCTCAACCCCGGATGCGGGCGGGAGCCTGGAAAACCGCTGCTCGAGAAGGATCAGTAATTATTTTAATTGAGTATCGTAGTACCTTGTAACATATGGCTAAAAAGGGCATGCTACTGGTCGGCCATGGGAGCAAGCTCCCCTACAACAAGGACCTCGTGGAGACCACCGCAAAACTCATCGCCGAGAAGACGGACGAATACATCGTCAGGACGGGTTTCATGAGCCTCAACACCCCCACCGTGCAGGAACAGCTCGAGGCGTTCCGGAAGGAGAAGATCGAGATGCTGGTCGTCGTCCCGCTCTTCCTGGCAAGGGGTGTCCACATCGAGAAAGACATCCCCGCGATCCTGGGGCTGCCCGAGGGTGCCCGGGCCGGCACGTTCCACATGAACGGAAAGGACGTCCCCCTGGTCTACGCCAGCCCCATCGGGAGCGACCCGCTGCTGGCCGAGCTGATGCTGAAGAACGCGGCTGAGGCAATAGACGAACTGGAACGCTGACCCGGAATGCGCATACTGGTGCTGGACACCATCCACGGCGGGGCGGACCTCGCCGCGGCGCTCCGGGATGCCGGTCACCGGGTGGACGAGGTGGACGTCTACCGGGGAGAGGTCGGCATCCCCGTCGAGGAGGCGCTCGTCCGCACCTACGACCTTGTCACCGCGCCTGTCCACCTCGACCCTGACCACCCGCTCCTCCAGCAGCACGGCCCCGCGGTCTCGCACCACGAGGTTGTGGGGCTTCTCATCGCCGGCGGCGCGGGGCGGCCGTTCATCGAGATCACAGGGGCGCGGGGGAAGACCACCACCGCCCACGCCATCGCCGCGCTGATGCCGGGGCCGGGCGTCCTGCACACCTCGACCGGCACCTACCGCTACCCCGAACGGGAACTCCTCTGGAAGAAGAGCATCACCCCGGCCTCCCTTATACCGGCGGCGCGCGAGGCGGAGCGGATCGGCGGCTGGCTGGTTGCCGAGGAGTCGCTCGGTGTCACCGGCGCCGGGGATGCGGCCGTCCTGACATCGGCGGAGGACTACCCCATCGCCGCGGGGAAGAGACGGGCTCTTGCCGCGAAACTCGGGTTGCTCGCCCGTGCACGGACGGTCGTGCTCCCGCAGGGGGTTGACCTCCCCGGCTGCGTCCCGGTCGGGAGCGTGGCATCCGTCGAGGGGGAGGCCTGCCGCTACTCGGGCTACGGGATCGCCGGGTCGTTTCAAAACCCGCTCTTAAGCCTTGCGGGCTACCGGACGGCGCTGTCGCTTGCGGCCGCGACCGCCTGCGTCCTCGGGATCGATCCCTCCCCCCTGGACGGGTTCACAGCCATACCCGGGCGGATGGCCGTCCGCCGGGACGGAAGCCTCCTGGTGGTCGACAACGCAAACAGCGGGACGAACATGGCGACCACGGTTGAAGCCGCCCGCTACGCAAGAGAACTTGCAGGCGACGCCCCCCTGACACTAGTCATCGGCGAAGAGGCCCGCGCCGTCTGCGAGGGGTTCCCCGCAACCGAGATCAGCCGGGCGGTTGCGGCCGTCCGGCCTGATGCAACCGTCTATGTCGGCGACGGAGAGGAGGCGGCGACGCTTGAGGAGGGGTTTGCCGCCGCCCGCGAGATCACGCCGGAGGGCGCGATAGTGCTCGCCGTAAAAACCTGGAGATGAGATCATGGACTACATTCAACCAAGGCCGAGTTCCATCGTTGCGGCTCTTTACACCGCCCGGGACCTCGGCGTCGACGTGGCCATCCTCCACGGGCCGTCGGGCTGCTCGTTCAAACACGCCCGGCTCCTTGAGGAGGACGGTATGCATGTCCTTACAACATCGCTTGCAGACAACGAGTTCATCTTCGGCGGCCACGACCAGCTGGTGCGGGTGCTCCGGGAGGCGGAAGAGATGTTTGCGCCCCGGCGGATGGCGGTTGTCGGGACGTGTGTCGCGATGATCATCGGTGAGGACCTCCAGTCGGCTATCCTGGACGCCGGGATAGCCGCACCGGCGATAGCGGTGGAGATCCATGCCGGGTTCCGGGAGAACATCGATGGGGTGGTTGCGGCCCTGGAGCCCGCGGCAGCGGCGGGCTGGATCAGCGCCGGTGAACTGGAACGGCAGCGTTCGCTCCTCCTGAAGGCAAACGAGGTGGAGCGGCTGAGGGGAGCGGCTTCCCGGGCCTACATCGAACCGTCCCGGGGGGACCTCAAACACATCGCGGCGGAGCGTCTCCTCGAACTCGCAGGGAGCGGCGCCACGGGTGCTGCGGTGATGAACGCCAAGAAAGAGACCGCCTACATCTTCGCCGACGAGCTGATAGCGCTCCATGATGCCTGCCCCGAGGCCGCGGTCACCTACATCGCGAACCTGGAAGACCGCGGGCTCCCGAAGGTCAGGGAGGACGCCGCCCGCATACTCGCCGGGATGAGAGGCCGCGGTCTCGAGCCCGAACTCGTCGGGGCGCTGGACGAGTACGGGGCAAACGGCCAGGCGATCGGGGAGCGGATCCGTGAGATCGACCCGGATTTCGCCCTCCTGGTCGGGGTTCCCCACGCCGTCCCCCCGGAATACACAGAGGGGATAGAGGTCTTCTCGATCACGAACGGCCCCCGGCAGGTCGAACCGCTCCGGGAATTGGGGCACCGCCACGTTATGGTCGAGATCGACCTCCACCCAAAGACGCTGGGCGTCCGTGAGATCGTCGAGAGCGAGTTCGGGGCGGTTCTGCGGAGCATGCGATGAAGGCATTCCTTGTTGCCGGCGACCGCTCGGGGAGCGGGAAGACGAGCATCACCCTGGCTCTCTCGGCGCTGCTCTCGACCCGGAGGACTGTCCAGACGTTCAAGGTGGGGATGGACTACATCGACCCCTCATACCTTGCTGGGGTGACCGGGCGGCCCTGCCGGAACCTGGACGGCTACGTGATGAGCCCGGCGGAGAACCGGGCGGTCTTTGCCCACGGCTGCCGGGGAGCGGAGATCGCCGTCGTCGAGGGCGTCCGGGGGCTGTTTGAGGGGGCAGAGGCTCTCTCAGACCTGGGGAGCACGGCGGCGATAGCGAAACTGCTCGACCTTCCCGTGGTGCTGGTGGTGAACGCCCGGAGCATCACCCGGAGCGCGGCAGCGATAGTGAGAGGGTTCCAGGGGTTTGAGAGCGGCATAGATATCCGGGGGGTCATCGCGAACAACGTCACTGGAAGCAGGCACCGGGAGAAGGTCGTATCCGCGATCGAGCACTACTGCGGCATCCCGGTTCTCGGCGCCATCCCCCGTTCGCCGGAGATGGAACTCTCTATGCGGCACCTGGGTCTTGTCCCGTACCGCGAGGGCCGGGAGCAGGAAGAGTTCAGGGCACGGATCGAGGCGGTGAAACGGGTGGTTGCCGGGAACGTCGATCTCGAGGCGCTGCTCTCGATTGCCCGTGAGATTGAGCCTCCGGTGGAGGATGAAGCGGTGTTTGCGGCTCCAGAGGAGCCGGATGTGAGGATCGGGGTCGCGCTGGATGAGGCGTTCAACTTCTACTACGCCGACCTCTTCGACGTCCTGGCATCGCTCGGGGCGGAGGCTGTCCCGTTCTCCCCGATCCACGGCCGCCTGCCTGAGGCGGACGGCTACATCATCGGCGGCGGTTACCCGGAGGTCTTTGGAGCGGAACTCGAGGCGAACACCGCGATGAGGGAGGGGCTCCTCGAGGTCTCCAGGAACGGGACGCCGATCTACGCGGAGTGCGGCGGTCTCATCTACCTGACGGAGCGGATGGTGCTCAAAGCCGGGTTTGGGGGCCGGGAGAGGGAGGAGTCCTGCGACCTTGTCGGGGTGTTCCAGGGCGAGACCCGGATGCCCGCGAGGCGGATGCTCGGCTACGTGGTCGGGAGGAGCGCTGCAGAGAGCCCTGTGGGCGAGGCGGGGTTCCGGGGCCACGAGTTCCACTACAGCAGTGTTGACCTGGCGCCGGGGACGCGCTACGCCTACAGGCTGAGCAGGGGGAGCGGGATCCGCGGCGGGCTCGACGGCGCCGTCCGCGACCGGACGATCGCGAGCTACACGCATCTCCACCCGGTTGCAAGCCGGGGGATGTTTGCGCACTTCGTTGACGCCTGCCGGGAGGGCTGAGAACGGGGTGCACGAAACACAAGACATACAAAGAAATCGATACCACACTACTCCCATGATAATTTACCTTGACGGCAGGTTCGTCCCGGAGGAGGAGGCCAGGGTCTCGGTCTTTGACCACGGGCTCCTCTATGGTGACGGTGTTTTTGAGGGGATACGCGCCTACAACGGTAAAATTTTCCGTCTTGACGAGCATCTCGCACGGCTCTACGACTCGGCAAAGGCAATCGATCTCGCCATCCCGCTCACGAAGGCGGAGATGACGGAGGTCATCAAGGAGACGCTGCGGCAAAACAGTCTGCGGGACGCCTACATCCGCCCGATCGTGACGCGGGGCAGGGGCGATCTGGGGCTTGACCCGCTGAAATGCGCAAAACCGACCGTCATAGTCATCGCCGTCACCTGGGGGGCGATGTACGGCGACCTCTACGAGAAGGGGCTCCGGGCGATCTGCGTCTCGGTCCGGCGCACGCCGCCGGAGTCGATGCCGCCGAACGTGAAGAGCCTCAACTACTTAAACAACATCCTGGCAAAGATCGAGGCGAACCACCGGGGGGTCGATGAGGCGATCTTCTTCGATACGAAGGGTCACGTCTCTGAGGGGTCCGGGGACAACATATTTGTCGTCAAGGACGGTGTGATCATCACTCCGCCGACACTGAACAACCTGCGCGGGATCACCCGGATGGTTGTGCTGGAGATCGCGGCATCGATGGGGATCACCCTCCTTGAGCGCGATCTCGGGTATTTCGACCTTTATACGGCTGACGAGGTCTTTGTCACGGGGACGGCGGCGGAGGTTGCGCCGATCCGCGAGATCGACGGGCGGGTGATCGGGAACGGAAAGCCCGGACCCATCACCAGGCAGCTGATGGCCGCCTTCAGGACGGCCACCCAGAAGGAAGGCACCCCGATCGAGGGGTAGGCTTCCACTTTTTTTCCTCCCGGCGAGGCTGCAGGTATAACTACCTGAAGGCTGAAGAGTTGATCATCAGGAGGTGTGCCGCTTTTTATGGCGGGCAGCGCGGTTAAGATCCCGAGGGCGACGTGCAAGGTCTTTGGCGCGATAAAAGCGCTTTCTACGGTGAAGCGGTGCGCTGTGCTCGTTCACGGCCCGAAGGGCTGTGTATATCATATCAACTACATCCTGGGGATGCGGGGCGACCGGCCATCGGAGGTCTACTCGACCTGTCTTGATGAGCATGATGTCATCTTCGGCGCCGAGGAGAAACTCCGGGAGGCTATTGAGGAGATTGATGCGAGCCTTCACCCCGACCTGATCGCGGTGCTCTCATGCTGCGTCTCAAGCATCATCGGCGAGGATCTAAACGCCGCGGCGAGGGCCGCCTCGACTTCTGCACGGGTTGTCGGCATTGAGGCCGGCGGGTTTGAGGGGGATTTCAGGGAGGGTTACAGCGAGACCCTCTGCAGGCTGGTCGAGGAGTTTGTCCGGGGGCCGCCGGGCGAGGTCAGGGATCGGTCGGTCAACCTGGTCGGTCTTCTCCGGGGCGGGCCGGACCTGAGGGAACTTCTGCGGGTCCTGGGTCTCATCGGCGTCCGGGTCAACGCGACGCTGACCGCGAACGCAACGGTCGATGACCTTGAGCGCCTGGGGGAGGCGGCGTTAAACATCGTTCTCTGCGAGCCGGCCGGGCTTGAGGCGGCGAAGTTGCTTGAACGTGTCTGCGGCACGCCGTTCATCGCCGCCGATATCCCTGTGGGTCATGCCGCCACCATCCGGTTCCTGGACAGCGTTGCCGACGCCCTGGGGATTGGGCGTTACCCTCTCCGGGATGAGGGGGGCGACGAACTCTGCCGGGAGGCCCTGGCCGGGAGGCGGGTGGCGATCGTAAGCGGGCCGACGAGGGCGATCGGGATGACCCGGTTCCTGGCGGACCTGGGGCTTGCGCCGTCGCTCATCGTTGTGGACTTCGACCCGGGCAACCTGGAGCGGTTGAGCGGCCTGGCCGGGCCGGGGTGCGAGATCCTGGTTGAACCGGAGCAGGAGGTGATCCGGGAGAGGCTTTTAGCCGGGAGGATCGACCTGATCTTTGGCGGCATGCTCGAGCGGCCGCTGGCCGCTTCGCTCGGGATCGAGCACCTGGATATGATGCACGGCAGCCAGAGGACGCTCGGGTTTGAAGGCGCAAAGCATATTGCCGAGGCGCTGACGAGAGAGAAGCCGGGTCACAGCAGCAGGTAGAGGCGGAGCGGTTTTGAGATCCGGCCCGGGATCGCTGCGGCACAACTTTTTTATTTATCGGTGCCCAAGTTGTATGACACATTGCACGGGCTGCTATAGTGTAGGGGCCAATCATGTCGGCCTTTCACGCCGACGACTGGGGTTCAAATCCCCATAGCAGCATTCTGTTTTCAGGCTCAAATCTGTCGCCAAATGTTTTTATACCCTCGTTCCGACCTCCTTTGTATGGGAGCGTTCACAGCACCAACCCAAACAGACAGAGAGTTCCACTGCATCGATAGAACCTATGCCAGCACGGCCGTCCGGAAAGCCCTGACCAGGGCCTCCTCACTCGCGACGACGCCGACCTCATCAACGAGTTCGTGACCGAACTCCAGGCATCGCGTGGGATAACCCTGATCAAGGTGAACAAGATCGTATCGCACCTGATCAACTGGCGCCCCGCAACAACCGGCGATCTCTTCTCGGCCATAGCAGCAATCAAGGAAGCTAAAAACCAGCGCGGCAGGCCGTTCAAGCAGAACACCCTGCACGACTGCGTCATGTTCCTCAAACGGTTCTACCTCTGGCTGATCGAGAACGGAATACTCGGACGTCCCGGAAAAGAAGGTCCGAAAGATCAGACCGCCACGGATAGACCGTTGCACAAAACTCCCGGATCAGATGCTAACGCCGGAAGAGATCGAAGCGCTCCTGCGGAAACTGTTGAACGAGCTGATCGAGGAGAAGAAGCGGAAGGGTGAACTCTGATACTCACCCCCCCTGCCCTCTGAGGGGGGACAATCACTATGAAGTACACCGAAATTAACAACTTTGATAAGGTTGGTGTACTAAATGTGGAATGAGAGAGGCGGCACGTGACAATTGAGATCCTGAAGTCAATCGCCCGCCACGGGCAGGTATTCACCCTCGAGCAGCTGCACCGGCAGACAGAGATCCCGAAAAGCGTACTTTCGGTGATGCTCTCCCGATGGGAAGATCGGGGCTTCGTCGAGCGGATCGAGAGGGGGAAATACCTGATCATCCCGCTCGCAAGCGAGAAGGGCAGATACACGCTCCACGAATTTGTGATTGCATCGCACCTCGTCCGACCATCTGCGATAGCATACTGGAGCGCGCTCCACTACCACGGCCTGACAGAACAGATTCCGGCAACGGTCTTTGTCCAGACGACGGCGCGGAAGAAGAACAGCCAACTCGAGGTGTTCGGCGTGAACTACCGGATCGTGCGGGTAAAGCCGGAGAAGTTCTTCGGCTTTGCGAAAGAATGGATCGAGGAGACACCGGTCACCGTCACCGATAGAGAGAAGACAGTGATCGACTGCCTCGACAGACCCGAATACGCAGGAGGGATCGTCGAAGTCGCAAAGGCGCTGGAGAACGCATCGCTGGACCGCGAGAACCTGAGCCGGTACGCCCGGATGATCGGGAACAACGCCGTCGTCAGGAGGCTCGGATATCTGAGCGAACAGATGGGGATCGCACTGGACCTGCCTCTCCCAACATCCAGGAACTACCTCCTCCTCGATCCTACGATGCCGCATCAGGGAGAGAACGATCCGAAGTGGCGGCTGGTCATCAACACCGAGATCGCACTTCAGGAGAACTCCCAGTGATACCGATTGTGGAGATTAAAGAGGCCGCCCGTGCCTTCGGGGTTCCCCCCTCGACAATCGAGCGGGACTATGCACAGAACTGGCTTCTCGCTCACCTGAGCACGCTCCCCATGGCACTGAAAGGAGGGACGGGCATCCGGAAAGTCTTCATCGAGAACTACCGCTTCTCGGACGATCTCGACTTCACCCTGCTGGAACCATACGAGAAGGAGATCCTGCAGGAGGCGGTGGAGGATGCGGTATCTCGCGCGCGAGAGGAGAGCGGCATCGGATTCGAGGATGATATCGGCATCATCGAGACGGCGACTGGATTTCGGGCGATAGCCCTGTTCAGGATCATCCCCATGAACGCATCCATCCCGACCAAGCTCATCATCGATCTCACGACCATGAGTAACGAAAGCGTTCTGCTCCCCGTTGAGAAAAGACAGATCTACCACCCGTATTCGGACAAACTTACCGCCGGGGTAACCAGTTACTGCCTGGAGGAGATCATGGCCGAGAAGATCCGTTCCCTCTTCCAGCGGTTACGCCCCCGGGATATCTATGACATCTGGCACCTGGCCGGCCGCGTGAACCCGGATGCCGTGACGTGCATTCTCCACCGGAAATGCGGATGCAAGGAGGTTGTTCCGGACGGTTCCGTGCTCGCGGGGAAGCGTGAGCAGTTCTCAGCATCATGGAACGCATCCCTCCGGCATCAGATGAAAGTGATCCCGAATTTCGAGGAGGCATTCGAAAGGGCGCTGTATTGTGTCGAGATGTACACTCAACGGTCCGGTGAGGTTCCGCAGGATCGGTGCGGTGATCGGAGTGATTGAGATGCGACAGAGTTATGCAATCGAGATCTTCTTCAGCGACGAGGACGAGGGGTTCATCCCCACCGTCCCGGAACTTCCGGGGTGCTCCGCGTTCGGCGAGACCGAAGAGGAGGCGCTCTCCGAAGTGAAGGTGGGCTATCGGCCTCTGGCTCGATACCACCCGGCAGGAGGGACAGGAGATCCCGGAACTGAGCGGCCGGGAGCATTTACGGGATATTCTTCCTACATTCCCGCCAATTCATAACGAGCCAGATTCAAAATGGTTGTATCTTGACTAAAATCCTAAACGGGGTAAATTCTGTTGACAAATGCAACTGTTCTCGTTATGTGTTAACACATAACGATGGCTAAACCTATTACTTTGATTTTGAAGAGCGATGAGGATTTAAAGGATGATAATAAGGCCGATTATTGAACTCATTA
>Ga0116190_1001817_pt1 | contig 17806 bp, 22 predicted proteins | sample AD_JPNTR4_MetaG_FD_89808 | JGI IMG/M metagenome (GOLD analysis project Ga0116190, IMG submission 89808) | Active sludge microbial communities of municipal wastewater-treating anaerobic digesters from Japan - AD_JPNTR4_MetaG | ecosystem: Engineered > Bioreactor > Anaerobic > Digestate | place...
ATTTTCACTATAAACAAATACAGAATCTGCTCCATATTTACTTCGAATATCGGCAACTAACTTTGCTCTTTCTTTATCATCCACAGGATCACCTCCTTGTTTTATTTAATAATTAATCTTCATCACTACCAAGTCTGCATATAGCTCTTAGATTTTTCTGTAGGTTGGTTAGATAATCTAACTCTATTTCCATCTGCTTAACTGCTTTCTCTAATTGTTTTACTTCAGCATCCCAAGTGAGATACTCTTCATCTTTCTCTTTTAATTCTAGTAATCTACCTTGTCTCTTAGCATCATTGCTGTATACTGGCTTACCCGCTTTATCAACTTCAGATGCTATATCGCTCATTTGTTTTAATTCCCAATCTTTAATATTCTTGCGTATACTCTCTGCCTCATTTTGAAACGTAAGTATATCTATCTTAAGCTTTCTGATTGAGGCTGGAAGTTCGGTAAGTTTTTGTTTAATATTAATACTACTCATCTACACTACCTCCTATTTTTCACTCTTCCCATTTAATACCTATAGTAATTTTCCCACCTCACTTTTTACATTCTGTATCAAATACACTCCAATTTGCTTTACTTTTTTCGCTATTTGGTTCCAGTGTATCTCTGCATTTTTACATTTATCTTTACTTCTTCCTAATGGTTTTATGTTAATATTGCATCTAATCCCCAGTATCCCTTGTCTTATAGTACTTTTCATAGTATGTTACAAGTACAGCGTATGCTTGCCATATATCTGCTTTAAATCCAAAGAACCAATCCGGGTTATTTTTTGTACCTCGGCCATTCTTAAAGTCGTGCTGTGCAAATCTATTAATAAGGGCTTGTCGAATATTAGAATCTTTAGCTTTAGAAGAGTGGCATATCTCTTGACATACATCACTTTTACGGTATATAAAAGTAGAAGAAACGTCAAAAAGAGAAGCTCTTTCTGTAAACCTACCTACCCAAACACAAGTTTCAAAAACAGTATCTCCAACAGGCATACCATAACTCTTAATCATTTCGATAGGGAAGTGTATACAATTATAAAGGAAAAAGTAATTGTTTAGAATCTCTAACATTTTAGTGTTTGGTACTTTTCCAAACGCTATAGGTTTAAGATCTTCAACATCTGCAAATACATAAGCAGACTCTGTATTTCCGGGATCTATAGCTAATATAAATTCCTTAGTTGATTCATTAAGTAACTTATCGCAAGGGGTAGTATCCATACTTGTACCGTCGTCAATTACTTTCTTAAAGCAGTATGTTATACCACCATCCTCCGCTATTTTATAAACGCAATCCATACAAGATGCCATTACCTATCACCCCTTTTAACATCATTTATTTCATTTATTCTTCTTGTTATCTCCCTACTTATAGCTGCGGCCCTCTGCTCATAACCTTCCCTCAAACTCCTAACTGCTGTGTAAACTGCCTCTTTTTCAACGTAATTATTCTCCCACTTGACGTATAAAGGCTCTATTGTTACTGAAGCCGCACGTAATTCCCTCCCACCATCCTGTAAAGTATATAGTTGGTTTTTTATAGTGTCTCTGATTTCTCGGGCAGTAGCCCTCTCTATATCAGCAGCAGCCTCCACCCATAAAGCATAAGCTATAAGGGAGTTCCACTTATCTAAGTACTCCCCTAATACTTGAAATGGAATATTACCTATGCCGCCATACTTCTTTTTCATTTCTTCCCACTCATTAAACAAATCTTCACTATATTCTGGTCGTGGCGGTACAATCAACCCAGCATTTTTTATGGAGTTTATTACTTTCTTCCTTGATTCCATATTGGAAATATTGTTTTTTATATCTTCTCGTGTCATAAAATCCCTCTCAAACGATTTTCTGCAATTTCACAATACTCTTGTTGCATTTCAAAACCTATGAAATTTCTGCCTGTTTCTTGACAAGCTACCGCTGTAGTGCCACTACCCATAAATGGGTCTAGGACAATATCTCCTTCTAGACTAGAGTTAATGATGAGATTTCTTACAATATTTAAGGGTTTTATTGTTGGATGTTTATATAGTTTTTTGTCTTTTTGGTTTAGTGGAGTAACATAATAAGTAAACTTTGTCTTAAACTCCCCATGAATTTTAACACCCTTCTCTCTAAAGAAGAGAATAAATTCAGTATCTGTTAGATACTTATTACCACAAGCAGGAACTGGGTTAGTTTTATGCCACGTTAAAATATTGTAGTTACACTTTCTCTTGGTTACGAAGTAATCCAGTAAAGGTATTATCTGCTTCTGACTACAGAACATATACAAATTAACCTTCTTCATGACCCTACATAACTCTGTTAAAATATCTTCCGAAAACCCGTCTTTCATGAAGTCTAATTCTTTCACGTACTGCTTATCTGCTTGTTTGTATATACCTGCTCCTGATGTAGTTATTTCGTAAGGTGGGTCTGTAACTATAAGATCGATACTTTTATCAGCTATTTGTCTAAGTCCATTTAGACAATCCATATTGTGTATAGTGTTTAACGATAACATTCAATCACTTCCCTTCAACACTATATACGAACTAAATCAATAAAAGTGCAATTAAACCTTCTCTACTACTGCAAACCCTTCGGAATCTTTTCCAAACTTAGTACCTGATACATTGCTTTCACATAAGTGTTTGTATTCACAATACTTACAAAAGTTATCAGGTTCTGCTGGTGGAAGCTTTAAATCAAGAAGGTACTCTTCGAGTATTTGAATTCTGGTTAGAGCCCAAGTAATTTGATCATCACCGTACTTTATTAAATATGCTTTCATTTCCTGACTATCTTTGTTGTAGTAGACAAACATAACATTAGTAATTTTATAACATAAAGCATACAACGCTCCTTGTTTTATGTGATCCGATAAAGGTTTTCTAAGCGATTTAAAATCGCTTGATTTTATCGTTTTAAATTCAAATAACATAGGTAATCCTTCAAATACAAAGGCGCCATCCACCATAGCCGACACTGGGTATTTAGAAGTAAATCTATAATCTCTTATTTTTATTTCCATATCTGGAGCTGAGTGTTCTTTTATAAACTTAACACCTTCTGCACCGAATACAGGTAAGTCTTTAGGGTACAGTAATCTTTCAATGCCCGTACCGTTTAAACACATAGGCATTAATACTTTTGTCTGAATCCACTCATGGAGAGCAGTACCGCACTCTAAGATACGTATAGATCTAGCATACTTCTTAACCTTTTTAGGGAACCTTAATAAATTATACCAAGTCTTGCGCATACACTTATAATAGGAAGATGGTTTTATAGATACACTATCCCTATCTTCTCTAGAATCCATTAAATACCTATCTATAGTTTTTAAAAATCTTGCTTCGATACTGTCATCTTTCTTTATTTGTGGTACCCCGCTTATTAAATCGGCTTTTGGATACCCTAAAAATTCATATACTTCATCAAACAGATGCTCGTTACGATTATCACTCAATTAACTCATCCTTTCTCGGTTCAATTCCAGTTTGAACTTCTCCACCTTACGCTTCGCTTAGAAGGTGGAGATTCTCGCTTCATACGCCTCGCAACCTACTACGTCCACGAGCATCACATCGGGTTGTTCCAACCCTAGTTTATATTAAGCACCAATTCATCTCCCACCTAAAGAGGTGGGAGTCTTCTTGCTTTATTTAAGATAAAATCACGTGCTTTTAACTCTAAACTTAATAATGTACTATCGTTAATAATGATTGTGTGATACTCATAATTTAAAACACCTCCATCTGAACTGTTAGATTTTATATGCCTAACCCTAAGATTCACAACCAACAGAGTAGTACAACCATATCCCTCAACAGCGCAGTAATTTACTATCTTATTGATTTCTTCCGGTTCTCTAATGTGTAAGAACAAAACCTCAGCCTTTGTTGATTCGATACACTTAACACAATAATTAAACGGAGCATCATTATATTGAATAGATAGCTTCTTTAAGTTCGATAGGAACAATCTATCCTTTTCAGTCTTGCCTCCTCGCCAACCAACAATAGTTGCAGCTTCTTTTATTAAATCAATAGAAGATTTATTCTCTACTTTTACATATTTTGAGCATAATTTTATAAACGTGTCTTTACCAGAACCTCCAGAACCATTAATTACAACAATATGTGGTCTACCCATAATAACCCCCCTAGTTCTTTTTCCACTTCATCCATCCCTCAAGATTTAAAAAACTATAAGTTAGAAACATTAATGCTTGAGGGTAGTTTCTAGATACCCACGCTATATAAACCCAAAGTACATTAGCTATGTTCCAAATAATGAAACCTATACGATTCTTTCTGTTAACAAATATATTTCCTGTTATAGATAAAACAGTGGCAATAATACTTATAATCAACCTTATCACTCCTCAACCATCTCTAAATCAAAGAATTTTCTAGAATCCAAGTAATCAATTAAATGAACAAATTTCTGCATTTCTGTTTTCGGAAGGGGTAGTTTAGTTTTAGAATACTTATTAGTATTCCGTTGTCCCATATGGGCAGATATAACCTCAGCAACATCTATAAAAGTTGTTTGTTCATTAATTTCAATCATCTCCTTTTTTGCTATGAGAAAATTTGCATTGAAGTTCATTGACTTTTATGATAGTTTAACTCCAGAACAAAAGGCAATTCTTAAAGACAGAATAAAAAGACTAATACAAGAGTAACCAGTAGAAAAACTGGTTATTCTTTTGTTAATGAGAAATACAATGCCCTTGCAATGTACCATCCAAGAACAGGTGGGACAGCATTTCCAACTTGCTTGTATGTGTTTGATGCAGCCCCTTTAAACTCAAAGTTATCTGGAAAAGTTTGAAGCCTTGCACATTCCCTCACAGACAACCTTCTCCATCCAGTTATGTCATTAGGATTATCTGGATTGTAAGTTCTATAATGTCCCTCAATGTTTCCATGATGTTCTGCTCTTATAGTGACAGAGGGTTTATCTGCTGCAATCCTGCAATTCCCCTGTAGCTTCTTTCCTTCATAGAATTTGGCTTTGGATACATCTTTTGTAGTATGATTGAATATATTAGGGTCATCCAATTTATCCCACAAATCATCAATAGCTTCCTGTGCTGTCATCCAAGGACTATCAGTTGAATATTGCTCTCTTACAGGCTTAGGGAAATAGATATTCTTGTTTAAATCTTTTCTAATCCCAATTATAAATACCCTTTTCCTTGTCTGTGGCACTCCATAATCACAGGCATTGAAAAGGTTGTAAGTGACATTGTAACCACATTTGGCAAAGTCCTCTTTGATTATCTCTATTGTTTCATTACTGCCATTTATATTTGTAAGTCCTTCCACATTTTCAGCTATAAAAGCCAATGGTTGGCAATGCTCAACTACTCTTTTCATTTCTAAATATAATTGACCTCTTTCAGCATTTAAACCCTTCCTGAGTCCTGCAACACTAAAATCCTGACATGGAAATCCACCAATAACAATATCAGCTTTTGGGATGGTATTTATATCTACATTCTTAATATCAGCACAAACAATATCATGCTTGAAATTATGTCTATAAGTGGTACAAGCATGTTTTTCTATATCATTTGCCCAAATTATGTCAAAATTATTCTTCTCATAGTGCCTACCAAAAACTGTGAAATCCCCTCTAACTCCCAAGTCTTTCCCACCACAACCACTAAATAGTGACACAACTGTAAAAACTCTGTCTGATGGAAGGGGTCTCTCAACATCTATAAAAGTTGTTTGTTCATTAATTTCAATCATCTCCTTTTTTGCTATGTAATGTGGTTGACATACACTTCTGAATCGTGCAGATGATAGAAAATGATTTTTTTTAGAATTTCAAGTAATTTTTGACTAAAAAGCACATTCACAAGGTTTATTATCAAAATCGTCTGGTAATGCTTTTCTTACATCTGCCCAAAACTTCTGAAATCCAACCTTTTCAGTTGGTACTATACCTAACTTCTTCATAGTCTTGAATTTACATTCTAAGTCTTTAAGGTACACACCTTTGAGTATTGAATATCCTATTGCTTCCTCTGCTCTTTTTGCCTTTTCCCATAAGTCAGGTCTTAAACAAAATACTATATACCATTGTTGTTTACCAGATTTAAGACATCCGATGCAGTTGGCATGTTTGAATATCTGATAGGTTTTTGGTCTTTGTATACCAATTTCCTCTATATTTTGGATTGTCCTTTCCCAAAAAGCCAACGGAAAATCAGTTTTATAACCTTTACTTAACATAACCCCTATTCTACGCTGTATACGGTCAACTTCTTCCTTGTCAAAACCGTAAAGAATGCAAATATCTTCCCTTGGTTCAAACGGCTTAGAAGGGTAATTTTCGTTTAACCATTTTATAAATGGTTCTGTTTTAAGTCTGTTGGTACATAAAGCCGTGCCATTATCAACTTTGAAAGCAGAAATTTCCATACATACATCTAACTGGTCTTTTTGCTCCCAACCATCCATATTAGCGTATGTAATTTCAATACCCAAGTAATCTGCTACTTCACGCTTAAAACGTTTAATATCTGCATCTTCAACATTTGGACTTATATCATGATTTAAGAGTATTACATTTTCCTTCCCGTATTTTCTGGCTGCTTCTATTGCCACTAAAGCGGATGAATGACCGCCTGAAAAACAAACTATATATTTCATATGATCTTTCCTTTTCTCCAAGCATGAAAACCGCCTGTTGTAATCGCAGTAATCCTTCCAATCGAAATAGCATTCCAAGCATGGATTATCTTTTTTATTCAACGCTATCACCTCATAATCACCATCAAAGTTGTTTACCCAAATACTCCAGAACTTTACTTAATATGTCTTTAATAACCCCCCCCCCCTAAACTCCCCACATTAAATATTTGAAATTTCTTTGTCTAGTATTGAAATTATACTAACACTCCTTTATATTGTAATCTCAATACTATATATGAATCAAAAACGTAAAAAGGCAAAAAGAAGAGTAGCTTTCACTACTCTATCTCTAAATCAGATTTGTCTGGGGAGTAGAATTTTCGCTCTTTAAGTTCCTGCTTTCTCTCTTTCTTATAAGAGTCTTGCTTTACCATATACCCTACTATCTTTATACCGTAGGAATCTACTTTCTCGCTACATATAGGACAAATATCCCCAAAGAAGCTATGATTATACTTACATATACTTATAAGGCTTATATTTGAATAATACCCCACACCTAATTTAGCGAGTCCTATAGCAAATTCCCAAGCGTCCTCAAAAGTATTAAAGTTCTCCCCAAGATTAAAGTGTTGTATAGCTCCTCCACCACAGTACTTATCAAGCTTTGACGTTTTTATTCGGTTCATTAAAGAGCATTTTTCTCTTAAAGGTATCCACTGATTACCATAGATATGACAGTCTTCTCCTAGCAATTTATTTATTGTCTCGTTCCCAAAAACAATCCTATCTTTCTTACATAGTTTTATGGCTGCAGACTCTGCGGGAACCTGCTCAACATTAGACATGAATCCATATAAATCTATTGTTGAATCATTTTCTTCTCTAATTATTTCAAACATCTTTTCTGCTACACAGAAACCCCAATAATTATAGTGAACCCCTGTTTCGTCTTGTTCTATACCTCCAAGGATTTTTATTGCTTCAAATAAACCATTGATACCTACGGTAGCAAACTGATCTTCTAAGCTCATCATTCCATAAGTATACAAAGGAAGCAATCCTTTATCTATAAGCTTTTTTATACATCTCCTCTGAGCTACGTGGTATTTATGAATAAGTCTAACCTCTTCCCTTACTAGGTCACAAAACTCAATAGCATCATTACTTAATAAAGCTAAACGTACAAGGTTTAAAGTAACTACTTTAGTAGAGCCTACACTTATATCACTACCTCCTATAGAGTTAAATACCTTATATTTATTTAATTCCATTTTATTAGATGTTAGCCTACAACAAGATGCTAATGAGGTGGCTTCTGGCACATTCATAATGTTGACATCATTAAACCCCCACCGCCAGTTGTGATCCACAACCATCTTAGCAGTTTCCTCGTCATTATACTTACCGTCGTTAAATATAAGTGAAGCAGAAAGTACTGGGAATGTGAACCATTTTTGTTGTCTAAGCTCTCCAACATAGTATAGGAAGTCTTTCTGGAACTGTTTTATACCATCTATATGGTCCAATATATAAGAACCATCTGGATAGGTTTCATCTGCAAAGAATTTAGCGATGTGTTGCTCGTCCAGTATTGAAAAGTTGGTATAAGCTGATTGTGTACTGTTTTTCAAATATGGTTGATTAAGGTTAAATATCATCTCTTGGAATTTCTGTACTTGGTACTTTTTTGCGTCATTTGGGGTCATTTTAATAGTGTCCTTCTTGTAGAAGTAGTAAGCATAAACCAAATAATCAGGAACACCAACTGCACCAGCTAACATGTTAGTAGCATAGGATATAAACTCAAGTACATGATGGTTAAAAGTGTCCCAATGTTTTGGTGCTTCTGCCTGCATTTCCTGTAAAAAGTAAAGCCCTTTATTTACTATATTCTTTAAAGAAAACGCGAAACAGTAAGGTAAATAGGACGAAAGTTGACTATCATGTTCATAAATAACACCGCTTACAGCGTCCTCTAAAAACTTATCTGCAATATCTTTCCCAAATCCTTCACGCATTTCAATATAAATTTTATTCCTTGATAGTAACTTAAGAAATGGTTTATATGCCTCATTTATCATTGTAGGTACTGTCTTAGACGAAACATTGGAATTATCGTCTATAGAAGCATCTGCTACTGTTCTTGAAGCTAAAAAGTTCTTAAAGAAATTGCAGGTATCAAGCTGCGTAGGAGATAATCCCTCAATCTCCATTAAAGCATCTCCATATTGATTGTGGAGATCTTCAAGTTTGTTTTTAAATTGTCTATCTAGTGTAATCGGAAAACTGTACTCCAAAAATATCACCCTTCTTTAATATATTGTGAACTACCACCGCTTATAGAAGCGGATGGCTTCTTGGTCAAGGTAACTTCTGTTACCAGATTACCCAAGCTCAAAGGGCTGTTCCATCCCCAGTTTTACCATTCATATGGCTAATTTTAGTAGTTTGGTTTTCACTACTTTTTAGCAACATTCATCACCCACTTCTGTAAGTGGGCGACTTCTGTTGCTGCATTTATTAAATACTAGGAAGATGGGCTTCCTAGTATAATTTAATAGCCTTTAGTTTTGTGTTATTATTAAAATCCCAAACAACTTGATTAGAACTTGAAGGTAGTGTGTCAGGCTTAAATTTACTTGGGTCAAAGCTCCCTAGCACACCGTAATCTATAAATGTTGTATCTATTAACTTGTTAACTTCTTTTAAACTTCTCCAAGTATAAAGTATATTTTCTACATCTGGAAAAGCTTCTTTCACTTTTTCAAATACTGTCTCTGTAATCTCAATGTTCCAAGGAGCTAAAGGCTCCCCTCCTAAAATGGCAAGCCTTGGTTGATGGAAGTTAACAAAGTACGCTAAAGTAGCAATAACTGTAGGTAGTATTATAGTAGTATCTTTATTCACAGGCTCCCAAAACTCAGGGTTATGGCATCCTTGGCATTTTTCTAGCTTATCACATCCAGCTAAATACAGTGATACAGCAGGCTTACCTAAACCATTCTTAGCAGAATATTCAACATGAAACCGCATAGCAACACCTCTTAAAATATTGTTTTCGAACCTACGTAAAAGATAAAAAAGAACGCAAAAGACAAACACACAGAATTAACAAAGTCCTCAGTTAAGAGACAAAATATTAATATATACAAAGCAAAGACTGCTAGATATACCTTAGTGTTAGTTTTCACTCTAGCACCTCCCGAACCAACTCTGTAGTATTAGTATAGACCGATGATGATAAAATATCTAAACTATAATAGATAGTAATTGCTATCATAACTACAACAAAAACTAAAAATACTACTAGACACAACCTTAAAAAATCTTCCATATAATTACCTCCCAGATTTAATACCTAGGCATACAGCAAGCTTATCATCTAACTCTTTAACCCGATCTACAGGTAGTTGTGCTAACTTTTTCTTTAACCGCATTTTAGATATTGTTTTAATTTGCTCTAGCATGATGGTGGACGGTTTAAGTAGGTCAATGTACATGTGAGAAGGTAGGTCAGGTTTAGTAGATGAAGTAATTTCAGCTACTATAACATTAGGACTATATTTGTTACCTATATCGTTCTGTATTACAATTACAGGTCTATTTCCGGACTGTTCTGAACCTACTGCTTTAATACCGCTTAAATCCGCTAGATAAATATCTCCACGTTTAATTAACATGCTAACCCCTCCCCCTACTCTTCCTCATTATCCCTACTCAATGCTTTTAGCTGGTTACGTATTTCTCCTTTTACTGTGTCCCAAGCCTCTCCAAACACTTTGTTTACATCGTCACCATCCTCGACAGTTACAGTAACCCCAGCCATTGGGGAGAATGATTGGTAGTTTCCTAGGTTTTTAACGAACTTTACATCAACTCTAATTTCTTTATATTTCATATCTATCACCTCACCTTCATATACGAACTAGATTAACAAAAGTGCAAAAAAAATAAGTAGTCTAAAAGACTACAATTTGGACCTGAGTGGATTCCATCTAACGTTATTCTTCCATTATCTCAGTTTAATGGTGAACTACTCTCTGTTAGTTAAGCTCTGCAAATTCCTCATCTTCAAATTCTTCAAACAACTCACTAAGATCATCCTCAGACATCTTCTGTCCCCACTTCTTGCCGGGCTCAATATCAACCTTAATACCACAATCTAGAGGCAGAGCATTACACATAACATCCCCAAATTCTTTAAGCGCTTCCATACCTATATTTTCTGGAACATCAAAAACTATCTCATCGTGTATCCACAATACAATATGAGAATCATATCTCTCTAAAAGTGGTTGGAGCTTTATACTAGCAATCTTCACCATATCCGCGGAAGATCCTTGTATTACGGAGTTAGTACCCATGCGAACGCCTTTACCTATTTTCCACCTCTCTCCGGAGTCTATTTCATTGTGTACCCTTCTTTTTCTACCTATTAATGTCTTTGAGTATTTATTTTTCAATATGAATTTTTCCATATCTAACAACCACTTTTTAACCCCCGGATACGTTGTATAATAACTGGTTATATATGCTTTAGCCTCTTCTTCTGAAATTTCAAGAGTATCTGATAAACCTAAAGCACTCATACCATACACTATTCCAAAGTTAACGGTTTTAGCTTTTTTCCTATACTTTTCAAATACTGCCCCTAACTCTGCCCAGTACTTAAGTCCTTCGACACCTTCCCGTTCATATTCCTCTCTTGTTAATTTATTTGCCTCTATAAGATGGTTAATATAGGATTCTTCAAAATGTGAGTCTATTAGATTACCGTCAGCATCCCTAAAAACGCTACTAACTACTCTCCCAAATTCAAACTGCTCATATGTCACAGTGTTTTCTAGATGTTCCATGTTATAAATACCTACTGCGGTCATACTATGGACATCTTTACCTGACGCATAAACGTCCATCAGCACTGGGCACTTACTAACGTGAGCTAGGACACGAAGCTCCTGTTGGCTAAAGTCTATACTTACAAGCAATCGCCCTTCATCAGCAATGAAAGCATTTCTTATTAGGGATCCTACTTTTGCAGGAATTTGTTGCAGGTTCGGATTACTACAGGACATTCTACCTGTTACTGCAAGAGTAGTATTGAATGTTGTATGAATCCTACCGTTTAAAATTTCTTTTGGTAGTTTATCAGCAAAAGCAGTTGTCAGCTTATTTTTCTCGTTATACTCTAAAAGCAAACCAGCTACAGGGTGATACGGCTTCAACTTTTTCATTGTCTTCTTATCCGTTGCGTTGGGGTTTTTCTTATTGACTCTAGGTAGTTTTAATTTATTGTATAATACATCTGCTTTTTGTTGCCACGAATTAAGGTTTATCTGTCCTGTGTATGCCCATATCTTCTGTCTGAGCTCTTCCACCTCTGCGTGAAGTTGTTTTGCTACTGTATTAACTAGATAATCTCCATCTACACGAACACCGCGCTCTTCAGCACTTGCGGCTATTCTCAAGAAAGGCATTTCAATATTAAAAACAATATCTCGAATCTCTTTAAGCCTGTCTTTTGATAAGTGTTTCATATGGAACTCGTAGAGCTTATAGGTTAACTCAGCATCTTTAGCAGCATACATTGTAGCTAAGTTACCTTTGCGTGTTACTGGATCTATTAGAATCGGTATGTTGTCAAAAGTAACATTCCCAAAAAGCTTAGAGAACGTATCAGCCTGTATACCTAAATAAGTTCCTGCTAAGTCTTTTAACTTTCTTGATACATTTTCGTCTAGTAATGGTTGTGCTACTAAAGTATCATAGTAACAACCTACTCTTAATCCCACACGACGCAAAACATGAAAATCAAACTTATAGTTATGCCAAAGTAGTTTCTTTTTGACATCTACAAGAACAGACTTTAACTTTTCAACAACAAGAGGTATCGGTAAACATTTAACATAATCTACCCCAACCATCTTACCCTCTACGTGCTCTGCCACATTTTCCTTATGCCTTAGAGGGATATACCAACTAGCATGTGGTGCATATAAAGATATACCAACAATATCGTCTTTAAATGGGTTTTTACCTGTAGTCTCCGTATCTATTGCAATAATCTCATGGGTATCTATCCAAGCACATAGATCGCTTAGGTCTTTCTCTGTCCACACTGTGCGATAATGATCAGGAAGGACCGTATTTGCAGCCATGTCAAGTATCTGTCTTTCTTTTTTAGTTAGTTTTTTTTGTTTATCAGCTATTTTAGCTCTTTCTTTTTTCTTTTTTCTCTTTTCCTCTATAGAGGCAAGTAACTCATCCATATTAACATCTGCAACCATGCTATCCCCGTTACAGAAAACTTATAAAACTCTATAAAAACCTTATAAAAGTTTATGTTCCCTTCCTTGTTCATCATGTCCAGTTTCACATAAGCTACTCCTGCTTGTTTGACACTCCAAAGGCTTAAATTCCCCACTAACGTATGGGTACACATCAATAACTGCTTTAAGTGCTACGCTATTGATTTGCCATAATTCTTTAGGTTTATACTTGCGTTTAAATCCCTGTCTATTTCATAACCGCACTCATCACATATAAAAGTTCTTTCTGATAGAGAAAGTTTATCCTTTATAGCACCACATCTGCTACAAGTTTTAGACGAAGGATAAAATCTATCTGCAAGTATAAACTTTATTCCATTCCAAGCACACTTATACCCCATCTGCCTTTTAAATTCATGGAATGTCTGTTCTTGTATTGCCTTAGATAGCTTTCTATTCTTTAACATTCCACAAGTATTTAGGTTTTCCATTACCACATACTCTGGCTTGGTTTTCACCAAAGATGTAGTTATTTGATGAATATAATTGTACCTTATATTTTTAAGCCTTCTGTGTGTCTTTAAAACAAGGAATTCTAACTTCTTTATATTGTTAGTTTTTCTGTAACGGAATTCACCTCCTTCTATTTGAATTTTGTTTAACTCATATTTTTTAGATAACTTACGTTGTAGTCTTTTAAGTCTTTTTTCTAACTTCTTAACTTTGCTTAATTTGTTTATATTTTTAAACTTCTGTCCACTGCTTACAACAGCTAAATCTTTTACTCCTAAGTCTATGCCTATACCTTCGGTATAATTTTGATTTTTTGCCTCAACTTCTTCTACTCCAATACTTAACCACCAATTTAATCCATCAAAGGTTACTCTTGGATTAGAATATTTAGTGTTATTTCCTATTGGTATTCTGCATTTTTCAGCAAGTTTAATATAGTTAAGTTTTTGCTTATTACTCTTTTTAGAAGTAGTTAGTTTCTCTAATTTAACATGCGTATCTGTTATTTTAATTTTTGCAGTATCAACATAAAAACTTGGTCTACTTCTCTTTTTAGATTTAAACTTAGGAAACTTTGTTCTTCCCTCAAAGAAGTTTTTATAGGATTGACAAGCGTCTTTTATGGCTTGTTTTGTTATATTATTTGAGTATTTGTTAAGCCAATCGTATTCTTTTTGTTTCTTTAGCTCAGTTAGCCTTTTTCTTAGTTCTCCATCGCTTAGAAATTTGCCACCGTTTTTGTGATTTTCCTGCTGTGTAGCTAAAGCAAAGTTATATGCCCATCTTGCTACCCCTGCACACTCAAATAATTTTGTTCGTTGTTTATTGTTGGGCAGAAGCATTACTTTATAAGTCTTTATCATCATTAATTAACTCCGTTACAGAAAACTTATACAACTCTATAAAAACATTATAAAAGTTTATGTTTCCTTCCTTGTTCATCGTGTCCGGTTTCGCATAAGCTACTCCTGTTTATTTGACACTCCGAAGGCTTAAATTCCCGACTAACGAATCGGTACATATACGTTATAAAAAATCAAGAGTTTTTTATAGAGTTTTATAACTTTATTTTAACTGTTACTCACCTCCAAAATACTTATTTACTATCGCCTAACACGTGCCTCTTGAACCCCCCTCAAACAAATAACCTTTATCTACTATAGTAGCCTCTCCAAACATTCCAAACTTGGTACTCTTTTTGATACTCTAAAACCCTATCCACGTAAGGTCTATAAATACCTTTCTTTTGCACATAATATGGACCTCTATTATATGCAGTAAGTAATTCTGGAACTGTAGGCTCACGACCCAAACTATCTATTAAGCACTGTTTAAACGTATCTAATATGAAAATCATTGAATCAATATTCTGCCTGTAGTCTAATATATCAAAGTAACCGTACTTTTCTATAAGTATAGGTTTAAGAGTTTCGTGGTTACATATATTTATTTGACATAATCCATAGTCTTGGCTATCTATAAAACTTGGATTCCAAGTCCCTTCACATTCCAGTTGTATTATACCTTGTAATAAAGATAAGTCATATTCAAAGCTAACAGATTCAAGATATTCAAGTATATTGGTCCGTATATTTGTGTTTACAGAGAGTTCTGGAAGTAATTCAACTATAAAAGCTTCTCTAGCAGCTAGTGTTGTGATTAATGGGGGTACTAAACTTACGCAACCAACAGCAGAAGTTCCTTGGTGAGCTGCTGCTAAAGATATATCTTGAGTATTAATAATGTTATTATTATTAACTTTACTTGTAAAAAATAAAACTACTAACATCACCACTACTAAATTCCTGATATTCATTGCTCCTCCTAAACTTTATACACATACCTATAAGCATCTTCTACCTCATACTGATAAGCAATAAATATAACTGGACTATCTGTGGGAACGGCTATTTTATTGTCAATAACCGGAACCTTAATAAGTGCACTATTGCCTATTTTAACACTTACAACTTTATCTATAGGCTTCATGTTTTCGGGAAAAATATATACATTGTTTTTCAGTACAACCTCATCCATAAACCACAAAGTAACAGGTTCTCTTTCCTTAATAACTTCTACGGATTCCGATATATTAGACATTTTTATAAGCCTTGCATCTTCTTTAGCTTTTTCAGCTACGTCTTTCCTTACCTTCTCTATATCTTCTTTTGATATAGAAGAAGCACTATCAAAGCTTGTACCGAACCCTCCACGATTTACTTCGTTTCCAAGAGAGTCCACTTCTTCTAAAAATACAGAAGGAAGCTGAAAGAAAATAGCTTGACATACCTTGTCTCCGGGATTTACTGTAGTAGGTTCGTTGGATTCATTCCTAAACTCCGCCAACCACTCATCCCCATCTCCACAATATGAAGAATCGATAACACCAACATTATTAGTAAGCTTTACTTTCCACTTCTTATACGTGCTACTCCTATGAAACAGTAAACCTACACAATTAAATGGTATCTCAGTCGCTGCATTTAAGGGTATCCTCACCACTTCCCCCGGCTGTAGTGTTATAGCCTCATCAAGTCTAGCAAATAAATCAAATCCAGCATTCCTTTCATCATCCTTATAAAGTGCAGGTAAGCTCTTATCAAACCTTTTAAACCTAATATTCAACACGACCACTCCTTCTTGCCTTGTTTTATTTAATTGTCAAAGTACATCCATCAACATAAACACAATAACTTCATATTTTTAGAGCCTTGGTTGAAAAAGAGATGCACAAACCAAAAACCCTATAATCCCACCTAAAATAATCCCAACGAATAAACCTATCCAGAACATATATTTACTCCTTTGTTTTTCTGATTTGGCAATTCGCCATTTAATGCTCTTTCAATTAACATTATCAAACCATATTACTCCTATACCTATGTAAAACCCGCCCAAAGGCGGGCTTTATCATTTAGTTTTATTAGAAGAATACCCCCACTTCTAAACAAAGTGTAAGTGGTGGGTAGTTGACTAGAATGGGAAACCATCATCTGATTCATCTTCAGAAGGTTCTTCTGCTGTGTTATTGAAGAGGTTAATTATCTGTTCTTTAGAATACTTTGCTGTAGCTTCTTCCATGTCAGGTAATTCAAACTCACTTACATCCATAGGTTTTACATCCCTAGCGTAGAAGAGGTATACAGTATCGCTACTGGTGCCTTGTCGTGTAACTTTTATATCTCTATCCATAAAGTCAGGGTATTCTTTCATGAAGTCCTTAAGTGCTTTAGTTGTCTTTCTAGACATTTTAAAGATTTTAACAACATTCTCCTTTACATCAAGTACAGGTACTGCGCACTTATATGAAGCATATCCCCCCTCTTCACAGGCTGGGCAACCTTTACCCAAACATGCGAAGTAGTGCCACCTTCCGTTGATATTATCAGCGTGCTCATAAAAACTAACTACTTCTTCAATGGATAGAATCCTTATAACAGCACTCTCGCCATTCTTGAGCTTTAGCTGGACATTCTTGCTCTCTGAGGCATTAATAGCATCAAATCCTTTTAACACTTTACATTTCTCCTTTAATATTATTTAATATTGAAGAGCTCTTCACTACCATATACGAAGAAAAAATGCAAAAGTGCAAAAATAAATAAAAAAAAATCGCCAAAAGGCGATTTAAATAAATCTTTTTGAAATTTCTCTGGATATTTGTCCAATCCTAGACTTAGAATAACCTAACTTATCAGCTATCTCTTGAAGTGTGTATCCTGACATTTTTAACTTAAGTACTCTCTTTTCTATATCTGAAAACTCACTAACAATAGACCTAAACTCTACATATGAATACCCTATATCTTCAGTACCCACTGCAATCTCATTAGTAGTTTCCTCGGTATCTATATCTTGATAATCATCTATTAAAGAATAAGCATTTACAAGCGCTAAGTTTGTGTTAGTTCCAGAAAGTCTCAGACAATCACGTATTTTATTATCTATCACTCTACTAAAGAATGTTCTAGCTGAAGCCTTAGTCTTATCGAACTTATTGAGGTTTTGGTATACCTTTATAAGTACTTCTTGTACAACATCTTCTTTCTCCACACCAGCAAAGTTAATTTGTCCAACTCTTTCCTCTGTATGTTTTTTAACAACGTCCAATAACATATCAACTTCTCCAAGAGCTATAATTTCATCTAAATTTTTCATAACTATTCTCTCCTTACTCAATAATCTTTTTCCAGTTTACATTACATATTTCAAACGGTACTTTTCTAGTCTCAGTTAATTTGCCTGCAATTAATAAATCGTTTGCATCTTTATATGCTATATTTTCAATATCAAACGTATCTATTCCAAAGCTGTACCCCGGATACATTATCATGTTCACTTTTACTGGAGTCTTTCTTAAAAGTTGGTATGATTGATA
>Ga0116190_1001821_pt1 | contig 17767 bp, 10 predicted proteins | sample AD_JPNTR4_MetaG_FD_89808 | JGI IMG/M metagenome (GOLD analysis project Ga0116190, IMG submission 89808) | Active sludge microbial communities of municipal wastewater-treating anaerobic digesters from Japan - AD_JPNTR4_MetaG | ecosystem: Engineered > Bioreactor > Anaerobic > Digestate | place...
GAATTGACTTAGTATTATACCAGCCGAAGTTCAAGTAATAACAAGTGGTGTTGTTCCCTCCGCTAAATTCAGCTGAGACCCTGTTTTGGGGTTTGGTCTTTCTCAAAAAAAGATTGTTGTAATACTCTTGATCTGGATACCGTACCGGATCAATACCTTCCTTCGTATTCTGGATTTCATCATCTGTATAGCGAGCTGGAAGTCCGTCATTTTTCAATGCTTCATTATACAGATACATGTATTCGGCGGCACCCAGGTATTTAGGATAAGCTAGCGGATATCCGATCGATCCTTCGTATTTCACGTTAATTTTCCGTTTATTGGCCTCTCCCCTGCGGGTAGTGATCATCAGGATGCCCGCGTCGGACAACGATCCGTAAAGCAAGCGGGAAGTTACGTCTTTCAGCACAGTTATTTTTTCAATTTCAGAAACATTGATGAGATCGCTCAGCGCGGATACTGACGAATTGCCATCACGGACAAAACCGTCGATGATGATGGTATATCCGTTTCCGCGAACATTATTAGCTCCGATAAGGCCAAAGCCTTCGGACTTCAGCAACGAAGCATAATTCCACGCGGAATACCGGTCTTCAATATCTTTCACATTGATTTCAGTTACGGCTCCCGTCACATGCCTCTTATTAAGTTCACCGAACGGAACGATCACTTTATCTTTTTCCCCGAGAAAAAAGGGTGTAACCATCAAGACGATATTCTTATTGTTGACTTCCGAAGCCGGAACAAGTCGCGATTCAAAACCAGAAGCTTCGATGAGCAAATCATCATTTACACCGGTTACAACAGAGAATTCACCAAATTGATCACTGACAGCTATTACTTTGCCCTCTTGAGCATAGACAACAGCGTTTTTCACTGGATTCCCAGCCGGATCGATAATTGTGGACGAAACTGTAATGGTACGTTCTTTCGCTTTTTTCTGGGAAGAAATATTCTGGGTAACAAATAAAAATCCGGCTAATAAGAAAAATAATATTACTTTCGATTGATTCATATCAAATATTGATTAATAAGGTTAATTTTATTCCCAACCGGGATTTTGTTTAAATCCTTCATACTGATTCACATCTTTTCTATTGAAAGGCAACCAGTAGTGTTTCTCCTCAAATATTCCTTCAAACAATACTTCTTTTCTAAAGAAAGTATGGTTTTTATCAAATATGCATTTATACCTTATTTTATATTTAGGCAGATGCGCTACATACCATCTTCTCAAATCAAACCAGCGATGACCTTCATAAGCCAGTTCCACTGAACGTTCGTTGCGGATTCTTTCACGAAACAGTTCTTTTGATACGGTGTATTTTTGAGGAACATCAGGAAGAGATGCATTCCCATAAATAAACAATTCTACCGGTTTTCTTATATCTTCACCCACTGGAAGTTTTACTCGGCGACGTACCGTATTAACAGCTTCTTCTGCTGTCATAGCAGCAAAAGGAGGAATCGTTTTTGGTCCGTACACCTCATTCACTGCTTCCGCATAGTTCAGATAAATTTCAGCAAGACGGATAAAAGGCACCTGGAAACGATACTGCGACCACTGCTGGTCCTTGTTATTTACTCCATACGGAATATATTTTCGGATCAGGAAGCCGGAAATTGAACCGGAAGTTGTTCCCGGATCCATATCCAGACCAGCTCCTGACGCACTGGTTCCTCCCGAGGAGTAAAGCTGAATGTAAGCATCATCATTATTCTGTGATGCCACCCATTTAACACCGTCAACAAGGATGGTGGAGAGAAAACGCGGATCACGGTTTACCCATGGATTTAACGGATTATAATCACCGGCAGGCGCATCATCGATCGGATATCCTGTTGCAGTTTCATATAACTCAACCATATTGAGCGTAGGGCAGGTGACTACACCATTACCTCCAAAACGCTGACTATTATGGATACGTCCCATTCCGTTATTGATCTGATCGGGACCTGTAGCATTTTTCAAACGTGTCCAGATCAGTTCCTTATTCCAGATCGTATTACTTCCAGTTTTGTTGCTGGCAAAATTTTCCCGGTACTGTGACCAAGGAACAAGTTCATATACACCCTGTTGAGCCAATTTGATTATTTCCCACGAAGTTTTTGCTGATTCGATAAGTAATTCATTATCGTAGACAGGGTTGCCTGTTCTCAATTTTGTGGCAAGCGGACTGGCAGCATATAACAAAGCACGCGATTTTGTGGCAAGTGCCGCACCTTTGGTTACCCGTCCCACGCATGAATTGAATGCTTGCTGTCCCTGCACCGTTTCATTCCAATCCACAGGCAGACAAGCAATCGCACTATCCAGGTCTTGTACCACTTTCATTAGGGTTTCGTGATAACTCAGACGAGGAAGATGCATTTCATCATCCGGATTCAAATATTTATCAATATACGGAAGACCGCCCCAGCTACGGGCAATTTCAAAATGATTCCAAGCCCGGAAAAAATACAACTGCCCTTTGATGAGATTTCGTTCTTCATCAGTAGCTTCAAGTAGCAGATTGAAGTAGTGCAGTCCCATATTCGCTCTCCGGATATTATACCAGCCAGCAGTCCAGATACCTGAACGTACGGCAGGATCTATGGATTCATCATGTTGATTAAAGATATTCTGATGATAGTTTTGCCATACCCACCAATAATTTCCATGAGGAATATTATAGGTAACGGTGAAATTTTTATTGCAGTCGACATCATCTCCAAGATCAAGCGAAGATGTTAAAGCTTGATTATAATGTATTAACCGTTTGTCTCCATAGAAAAGATCTACAAACCCCTGGAATTTTTTGTAGTTTCCGAAAACCTGTTCTTCCGTCAGGTCTGAAGCTGGGGTTTTATCTAAGTAATCTTCACAGGAAATCAACAATGATGAAATAGCCATTAAAATACCACCTATTCGTATTATATTTGATCGTTCCATTTTTGATTCAATTTAAAAGTGTCAGAATTGTATATTAAATCCCATGTTATATGTTTTTGTCATTGGGTATTTTAACACGTTATCATTAATACGTGTTCCTCCAGTTTCCCTGTCTTCATTTAGATGAGAATACAACCAAAGATTATGACCATTTAAAAATACTCTCACAGAGTTTACGCCGAGTTCTTTCAGAAATTTATTCTGGAACTGATAAGCCAATTCAACATTCTTCAGTCGCCACATAGTACCATCTTTATATTTATAGTTCCCAATATTATTAGCGAAATACATGAAAGAGGGATGACGGTATGAACCACTTCTGGGGTATCCAGGAAGCCATATATCATTATACAACTGTCTGTCAACCACTGATGCGTAGTAAGGAGAGCTAAATTCGTATATAGATTCTTCTAACGTAGAATTAGTTGTTCCATAAATCTGAATTAATAGACTAAATCCTTTGTAATCGCAGCCTATGGAATAATTCATGGAATATTGCGGATGGTCTGGATATCCATAAGGCACCACATCATTCGCATCGATGTAGCCGTCGGCATTATAGTCAATCTGCCGAAAATTACCGGGCATTGCTTGTGGATTGTTTAGCCACATGACTCCGGTGTACATTTCATCCCATGACTGAATAACTCCTTCATTCAGATAACTGCGGGTTTGTCCGATCTGATATCCTTCATTTTTCTGATAAAGAGGCAACAAGTAGGGGTCTTCTTCATAAATCACTTCATCTTTAGCATACGAAATTGCTGCCGAAGCAAAATAATTAAGTTTCTGCGAGGTTGTTCCCCTGATTTTCACTTCTAGTTCCCAGCCCTTTTCTTTGGTTTTTCCAATATTAGCAGCAACGGGATCGGCACCGAACCAAGGCGGAATATTTCGTTGTTCCGCACTCATGAAGATATCATCCCGTCTGCCCCAGTAATAATCAAAGTTTACCGACAGGAAATTCGACAGGAAAACACCCTCAAACGCAATGTCGTTTTTTGTAGCGGTTTCCCAACGCGCATTCGGATTTCCAATATTGCTAATGTCGTATGAAGTATAAGGCGGGACGGTAGCGTTAGGATAACCGATTTTGGCACTGTTTGTTACCTGTTTCCACTGGGTGACATATAACCACTTAGGAATGTTATTATCGCTTCCGACTTTCCCCCATGAATACCGAAATTTAATAAAGTCTATATATTTTTTCATGCTTTTCATAAATGGTTCATTAGAAAACACCCAACCTCCCGCTATAGAAGGGAAAAAACCAAATTTATGTCCCCTGTCGAATTTTTCCGAACCATTGTACGCACCGTTTGTTTCAAACAAATACGTATTTTTATAACCGTAAGTCAACCTAGTTGCCCATTCTTCCCTGTAAGAAGGAAAATTGGATCCAATTGAGTATTCTCTTCTTTTGAACAGAAATAATCCAGTAACATCATGCCCTCCAGTAAAATTTCGGCTATAGTCGACTGACATTTGATACATCAAATTTTGATACACATTCGTCTTGGCTTTTTCGGTGTCGATTATCGCCTTTTGAGGAATGAAATTGAATCCGTGTTTGGAATTCAGATAAGCGATCGGATAATTCCATACTTCCGTACCGCTTCGCCAGTCCACATATTTGGTAACCATCCTTGATTCGGCGATATTAGGACCCTGCGAATAATAGTAATTCTGAAAATTTACCCTGCCATTAAACGACAATCCTTTGGTAATAAAGTCTAATTTCTGATTCAGTGAAAAAGTAGTATTAACATCTGTTCGGGTTTCCGTTATCATTCCCCCATAATTTAAGAGTTCCACAGGATTCTCCATATAGTAGCCAGCCAAGTTGTTGGCAAAAATGCCATCTTCGTATCGGATAGGATAATCATCCGGTCCCTTGCCATATACTCCGAGCCAGATCAAATAAGCCGGAGCACCCATCGTATGCTCCTTTCCGGAAGCACCATCGATATCAACGCTGAAAGTAGTAGTGCTGGTAGGCAAAAAGTCGAAGTTTGAACGAAAATTAAATCTGGAATAGTCGTTTTTAGGGATATACCCCTGTCCGAAATCCTGGGAATTCAGAATATCCCCGTCATATAAATATGAAATAGAGCTAAAATATTTCATAAATTTTGTTCCTCCACGAATGTCTAAATTAATTTTTTGTGTCCACGCCTGCTTCTTCAGCATTTCATCCTGCCAGTTGACATCAGGGTACTGATAAGGAAGATCCTGATCTCTATAATGTTTCAATTCTGCCACAGGTGTAATGTATCCCCAAGTGGAAGGGTCAACAGGAAGCTGATTTTCAATTGCTTGATTACGCAACCAGCGAGCTTCATATGAATTGAGATACTCAGGAACTTTCGATACATTCTTAACTCCCGCGTTGGCAGTCATCCGCACTACAGGTTTGCCTTCCCGTCCGCGTTTAGTTGTAACAAGGATAACACCGTTTCCACCCCGTACCCCGAATACGGCAGTTGCGGAAGCATCTTTCAAAATGGAAATGGATTCTATCTCATTGGCATCGAGGTTATTCATGTCTCGTTCGATTCCATCGACCAGAATCAGCGGTTCCATACCATTCCATGTTGATTTGGCGCGAATCAGCAACTGAGCTTCATCTTGTCCAGGTTTTCCACTGTAATTGATGGTAGTTAAACCCGGAACTATCCCCGAAAGTGCGTTAGACACATTCGTTACTCCAGAAATTCTGGCTATCTCATCTCCCTTTACATTGGAAATAGCTCCTACTACACTTTCTTTTTTCTGGGAACCGTAACCTACCACAACAACTTCATCAATCGAAACCGTTTTATCCTTTAAAGCAACATCATGTACTGCCGATGTCACCACGATTTCAACATTCTCCTTGCCTACATAACTGAATACCAATGTATTCCCTTTGCTCGCCGATATTTTGTACATCCCGTTAATATCTGTGATCACTCCGATATTTGTTCCTTTGACCATGACAGTTACACCAATCAATTCTTCATGAGTGTCCGCATCAGTTACCTTTCCAGATACGGTCTGCCCAATGGAAGCACTATTCATGAACCACAAGAATATAATCAGGGGAAGTACATTTTTTATCAACTTGATTTTGTTCATAATAAATTAGATTTTTTCTTAGAATACTTTTTCAATTTTCACATAATATGCTCCACAAATATAATTTCCTTCCTTATCTTTAAAAAATGCTTTTAGTGTATTCAATCCAGCAGGGATATCCATCTCAATTGTAATTTTCGTCGCATCAATGGTCTGGGACACCGCTTCCACTGGATTTTTACTATTCAACGACACACAACCAGATACTATAGCAAGTGCTTTGCCGGGACGGATACTTGTTCCACCAACAGTCATCGAAGGTCCCATTACAGTCAAACTGCGATTTAAATGGAAGGGCCATCGACTCAGTTCAATTCTGTATTTTCCTCCGACTTTCGCATCGATTACCCAATATCCGTTCGGTTCATCTTTAGCAAGCGCAATATCCCACTGGGTATTGGGTCCCGCCCCTATCCAATCGGATGAAGATAAAATAACCGGATTTGATGCAGGATCGCCGACTACCAGGGGAATATATTTTGCATTTGCACTGTAAACTGTTAACCACCAGTTTTCATAATAAGCTTTCATTTGACTTACGATTTCTGGTCGCTGCTGTGCCAGATTAGTCAGTTGCCCAGCATCTGTCGTAATATCGTACAATTCGTCCTTCCCTACTAACCTCCAATTGTTCCAGACTATACAGGAATTGTACTTAGCCGGATTGACATGGGTTCCCTGTTGCACGATAAACATGCGATCGGTACCCGTCTGATTCAGCAGAACAGGCTTTAAGCTTATACCATCGAAACGGTATTGAGGATCGATATTCAACTCAAGCAAATCAATAAGCGTTGGGAAAATATCCTGCACCTCAGATGGATAATCAATTGTTCTTGGTTCACCGAGATTACCTCCCGCCCAATGAATAAAGCAAGCCGCACGATGACCTCCATCATAAATATCTCCTTTCGCCCCTCGCATATTTGCGTTATAAACCTGGATTCCTCCGGTTCCGCCATTATCATTCATGAAAATAACAATTGTATTTTTAGCCATACCTTTTATTTCTAACCATTGCATCAACTTACCGACATTTTTATCAATATTCTGGATCATCCCAAAGAAAGAGGCAGTTTTTTCGTCTAAGTTTTTACAGTAGGACATGAAATCTTCTCGTGGCGCATAAAAAGGACCATGAGGTGCATTCAAGGCCAAATAAGTGAAAAAAACTTCTCCTTTGTCATGCATTTCCTCCATCCATTCCATCGATTTCTGAAACCACAGATCAGTGCAGTATTCATTGGATTGAATAATGGTTAGACTGTCCATATAGCGAGTTTTATAATAATCATTATCAAACTCCATTTCTGACATCAGACCCCATCCTTTAATCCATAAACATTTATCAAATCCGTGATCCATCGGTCGATCAGGATAATTATCTCCAAGATGCCATTTTCCGAAGATACCGGTTTTATAACCATTTTGTGAAAAGACTTCCGGCATTGTAAGTAAATTTCGGTCCATCCTACAACATCCGGAGAGTACCGTACTAGCTTTGTTATGCATGGCATCAATTCCTGTAAGAAGTTGACTACGTGTAGGTGTGGAAAGCGGAGATACATGAAAATTGCTGAACCGGACACTTTGATCGTGTAGATTATCCAGTGCAGGAGTTTTAAGTATTGGATTTCCATGACAGGAAAAGTCTCCGTAACCTTGGTCATCAGACAATATAATGATTACATTGGTTTTTTTGGCTGCTTCCGCAGCAAAAACCATCAGAAACAATAAGATAGAATTAAGTAATTTTTTCATTTGTAATTTTTTATCTATTTATATTATTTACCAAGTGTATGTTATTTAAAACTATAATAATGTAAAAAGTCAATAACTCTAATTTTCTTGTGAGTCAGAATAAATTAGATAACTCATTGCTCGCAGATAATATCCTTTCGGGACATTTCCGGCAACTACCCTGACAGTATGTTTCCCCTTCGGAAGCTGATATTTCCAGAACAGTTCGAGTTTCCGCGTAGTAAAATCCGTCGGGAAAAGAGAAGTTTCAACCTTTTCTCCATCAATATAAAGTGTTGCTTCTAACACTGCTTCCGGAAAGTTTTTTTCAGCTTTATTAGCCGATCCTTTCAATACGAAACCTGTCCCTTCAAATCCAAATTCATATTCCTTCACAATATTTTCCTTTACATCGATCATCGCCACAGGATACATATTCTCAAAACTTTTCTCATAACGTACCGTCACTGGTTCCTGAACAAGGATAACAACATTTTCTTTATTAATTCGACCGCCATTCTGGGATATCATCTGTAGTGCATGTTTATAACTAATATCATATACTTTATTCAACGACATATCAGTATATTTGAAATTCATATCTTCGATCTCTGTTAAACCCATTTTCCAATATTCAGGAATATTACTGTAGCCCAGTATAGTTCCCAAAATACCACCAGCGCTGGATGGATTACAATCGGAATCTTGCCCGCAACGGGTCGCTATTTCCAACGTTTTTCCGTAATCTCCGTTTCCGTACAATAAGCCTAACAAAACATAAGCTGCATTGATCTTTGCATCAATGTTAAATGAATCAAAAACGCCATCCGGACACCCGATTTCAGAAGTCCATTTCTTTTGCAGTTCAAACCACGTTTGTTTCCAGTCATCCGGGTATTGTTTATGCCAACTGATTACATCTGTCATACATTGATAAAAACTGCTCTTTTGGGGAATTGTACGTAAAGCTTCGTTCACAATGAAATGGATATCGTTAGAGACGAAGGCTAGCGAATACATAGCAGCTATATAAACGCCTCCATACCAACCGTCACCATAAGTCATAATGTGACCGATCTTATCGCATATAGCGGAAGCTGAATTGGGCATTCCGGGACTCGTTAAACCAATAAAATCGGCTTCAATTTGAAAATCAATATCATCAGCATGCGGATTATTCAACCAATGACCACATTCGGGAGCTTTCATCCCTTTCAGTATATTATATCGAGCAGACTGGTTTGCGTGCCATAACTTGTATCCAGCATGAGCAAAGGAGTAGCCAAAAGAATCAACCGGAGCATCTATACCCAACTTTTCAAAGACATCCACAAAGGTCAAATCCATATATAAATCATCATATAATTCAGGATTTTTTTCCATGGTTTTTTTAAGATAACCATCGTACCATACTATCGGTTGATAATCCTGAATCATAGTTCCTTTATATTTAAATTCGGTTGGGCCCCCATAAGTAACACCAATAGTTTGTCCTGCCCATCCTCCTTTTATTTTATCTTTCAGCATTTTTAACGGAATAATTTTTTGAGCAGGATGTTTTTCAGATGCGACAATAATTTCATTGTTCATCAACAAAGAACCACACATTAACAAAACTGTAAATAACTTTTTCATGATATAAACCATTAATTACTTGAATTTATGAATTGATAATAAATTAGAATTAGTAAACCAATTGACTGTATCCACTTTCTAACCTGACGATATACAAACGGTTTAGCTCAATTGGGATATGATTTTCACCATACACCAATTCTATTTTTTTCATCAGCATTCCTGTTAGATTATAAATATAAACATACCGGGCATGATCTAAGTTGTTAATGATGATAGCATCAACTGCTCTTCTGATTGACGAAATACCTTCGTTAGCAACTGGAACAGCGGATATTTCTGTATATTCGATTGCTCCTATATCAGGAGCGGAACCGACAGGAACTGGGTTGTCAAAAAAGTCATTTGTATATCCCAGATTCTGACCTTGATCGATGGCAGGGCTTCCTTTAGAAATCGCAAAATCTTCGGGATACTGTAATCTCCCATAATTTGCTAAAAGTGGATCACTATGTATTAATGCAGAACCCGGGCCTTCTTTTCCAAGGTTAATATAGCCACTTGCCGCGAAATATAAGTTGTTTTCAATAATGTTGTTCGGTTTGGTAATATTTCTAATTCCCGTATTATAAATCGGAATATTTTGTTCAGTAATGATAATATTATTTCGGATCATATTATGGGTATCGGTGCCGGTAATATTGAATACTCCCCAGTCGTTGGCATTGATTTTTCTCCGGACGATGGTGTTGTTTTCAATCCGGAAGTTTTTTCCACACCACACTGCAGTAAAAGCCTGATAATCATCAGATATATTATAATAAATATGAAAATTGATGTAATCTGGATTCGAAAGTACATCTGTCCATGTAACTTCAAGAAAACCTTGGCAATCTCGGGTATAATTATGATGAATTTTAATATTGGATTTGGGGTAGCGAGCGTCATCAATCTCAAACGCACCACCGTCAGCACCACCTCCACCACCAGCCCAATGTATTCGCGAATCTTCTGCGCGGTAATTAAAAATCCAGTTATAACATGCTTCTTGATGGTCTGCCCCGAGCCAAATACCAATCGGTCCCCAGTTCCATTCTGCCAGCACACGACTACAGTCATGGATGTAATTATTCTTGATCAGTGTACATTCCCCGTAAGACTTAATTCCTACGGGGCAATCTTCAAACTCATTATTACGAACAATACAATGTGTGGCGCTTTTATCTACATAAACTGCTCCCATTTCCCATATGGGCCATCCTCCATCAGTTATATAATTGCCACCTACATAAGTCGTTGTTTCATGGAAATATAAATTCTCCACAATGACATAACTTCCCCTGATACGGATACAGTTCCCAAAATTACCTTGTTCAAAAGTATTATTGGTAAATGCCGGAGCCGGAAGTTCTTTGTTACCATAATCTGTTAAAACAATCGGTGCATTTTCTGTACCTGAGTCATTCACATAAAATGGTTTGTCAAAAGAAGATCCACGAAAGAACCGTACCGAATCACCCGGATTCAACTTTGCTGTCTGCAGTTTCTCTATTGAACGCCAAGCTGTAGCTGGTGTCAAACCGTCAGAAACATCATCACCTGAAAAAGAACTGACATAGTAAATAGACGACGTTTGAACAGCAGAGAAACCCTGGATACTCAGAAAACAAAAACTGGTTGTAATAAATATAATTATAATCGATATAAATCTGTTCATAAGTTCTGCACATATAGATGAATAAACAGTGTGAAGTATCTAAAGAAGGGTAATTTCTTAGTTATTCTGGAATATATTTTCAATAAATACGTTTCATTTAAATACCGGATTTAGAAGATTCTCTACTTTCATTTTAGTAACTGATAACCAATTGTCAAAAGTTAGCCTGACATCATTGAAAACAAAATTATCAAACACAAAACCAGTAAAAGGATCATGCTCGTTTCCGATAATCGTATTTTCAAAACTCGTATTCATAATCATTTTAACATTCCAGTTTTTAAAGGTTATATTCTGTATACGGTTCGGTGTAAAACTATCTGGAGCAATATTAAATACCACCGGGACCGGTGTTTCTGTAACTACATCCTCAATCAACCAATCTTTTTGTAATCCTGATAAACCAGGAGTATGATAAGCGTTTCCTACACAACTGATCAATCCCCTGTTAAAACCAGGTTTATTCCATTCCGCTCTCAAGACATCCAACCGGCTTATTTTGACGTTGGTGGCATTGGAACCTCCCCACGACATTTGGATAACACCGCCGTTATTCAACTGCCATACTACACAATCCAACCATGTGATATTGTTTCTGTATATTTTGATTGCATCATCATTTGCCCAAATGAAACAGTTCGATACAGTGGATCCTTCATATGCGGCTATCCCATCACAGTTATAAGTCCAACCACCAATTACTTTCACCCACTTTACAGTATTGTTTTTACCAATAAGGCGTACAGCAAAATATTTTGGATCGGACACAACAATGCCTTCCAACCATATCCTGTCGCTACCGTTTTTTGCTTCGATACAGTGAGACTCCCGATATTTCATCCGAGCTGAAGATAATACTCCCCGACCATAGATTTTCACATCTGATCTGCCGTCCATAATGAAGCTACCATATACCCACGCACCTTCTTTCAAGTAAATGGATTTGATATTGGAAGGTACATTATAAACCCCTATATCATGTATACCGGCATCAAAACAAAGGATAGTGGCTGTAACCGGAATAACTTGTAAGCTATCTCTATTTGCGTTTTTCAATATAATATTTTTTGTGGAATGAAAATCCGGAATATCTGTTTCTTTCGGATTGGCGAAAATAATCAATCCGTTTTTGTAACCTTCATTTCCGATCTCCAACGAATATTGTCCTGGTTTATTCAGCATAAATGAAACTACATTGTCATTGGTTATCGGTATGATATTATGCCTTGAGGGGAAAACTTTGGTGAGTCCACCAACTGGTACCTTCGACGAGAGTATTTTAACTTCTACATATATCTCTCCTTCAAATGAGAAGGTTGTCCAGTTAATTGTTCTGTCTTTAAAAATGTTCAATGGATACGAATCTTTTTCTGTCATGTCCATATATCCCAACTGAAATTTAGGGCATGCGTTCTGGAAAACAACCGTTTTTTCCTTGTTTTTACCTTCTTTCCAGATAGAAACTTCATATATATCCGACATTGGCACCCCTGGATAATTTTCAGGACCAATTCCATTTACATAGTCATATTTGACAGTATCTCGGGAATCTGGAATTTCCAACCCATAATATTTTTCTTTCTGACAAGATATCAGAACAAGAACAAAACAAATTTTATATGGACTAATAATGCTGTGCATTTCAAATAGTCAGATGAAAAATTTTTTTTCGTTGCAAAAATTACGGACAAATTTTATTGTGCTCCTGATAAAATGATCAAAGCCAGACCTGCAATAAAAAATATAAACATCAGCAATAAAAGAATATTGGTAGCCCTGGTAGCGCCTTTAAATTCTTTCCAGATAAAAATACCCCAAACCGCAGCAATCATTGGCGCCCCCTGACCCAATGCATAGGAAATTGCTGGACCTGCTTTCCCGGATGCGATATAGCTGAACAAAGTACCTAATCCCCATATTAATCCGCCCAATACGCCAATCATGTGGGTTTTAAAAGAGCCTTTGAAATATTCGCTATATGAAACTGGAGCTCCTACAAAGGGTTTTTTCATTACAATTGTGTTGATAATGAAATTACTGGCAAAAATACCAACCGCAAAAATAAAAAATGCCGAATAAGGAGTTGCCTTTCCAACTTCCGGATTAATGAAATTATTCATGTCCATAGCACTTGCTACAAAGCGGTAAAAGAAAGACATCAACACACCTGCAATCAGGGCTAACATAATTCCTTTGTTGCTCGCATTATCTTTTACACTATTTTTAGATGCAGCTAAGCCGTTTAACACGATGGCAATTGCTACCAGCAATACACCGAAGAACAAAATATAGAGGTCTCCTTTAGGTTCGCCAAAATAATTAACAAGTACACCTAACACAAGTGCAATCCCAACTCCAAGAGGAAAAGCTACGGACATTCCAGATATTGCAACAGCAGCCGAAAGTAAAATATTTGATAAATTGAAAATTACCCCGCCTAGCAAGGCACTCAGGTAATTTGAACCATTAATCTGCCTCAAGTCTTCAATAAAACTACGTCCAGAATCTCCTATACTTCCCATCGTAAAACCCATTAAAACAGAAAGGAATAAGATACCTATTACATAATCCCAGTAAAACAATTCGAACCGCCATGTTTTACTTGCCAATTTTTGAGTGTTTGCCCACGATCCCCAACATATCATAGTGATCACGCAAAAGAGAACTGCTAAAAAATAACTATTGATAATAAACATAATAATAATTTTTTTAAATATTTAATAAAAAAATATCAAATAATGCTATCTTTACTCAATAGCTCTTTTCGATAAGGTATTGAACTTTGAGCTCCTGGTCTAGTCACTGTTATAGCTGAAGCTTTATTTGCCATTTTTACAGCTTCAACAATAGATAAACCTTCTGATATAGCTACACTAAATGCTCCACAAAAGGTATCTCCAGCTCCTGTAGTATCAACTGCTTTCACTTTTTCAGCTTTAATAAGATTATATTCATTTCCTTCCTTTATAAAAGCTCCTTCTGATCCTAAAGTTATTACTACTATATTTGTTCCTTTTGATGCAATAATATCAGCAGCTTGTTTAGCAGATTTAAAATCAGAAACTTTTATTCCAGAAAGTATTTCCGCTTCTGTTTTGTTAGGAATAATTGCATAAAGATATTTGAATAGATCGTCTGATAAAAAAGTAGCAGGAGCAGGATTTAAAATAACTTTTGTTCCTTTTTGAAATGCTAACTTTGCTGAATACTCTACTGTTCTCATAGGAATTTCAAGTTGCATTAACAAAATATCAGCTTGCTCAATAATATCTTTAGCTTTATCAATGTCTTGAGGATTCAAAGTTGCATTAGCTCCGGGAGCTACTACAATACAATTTTCACCTTGTATATCAACCATTATTAAAGCTACACCAGAAGGTAAATTATGATCTGAACAAATATAATCAGTATTAATATTCTCTTCTCTATATCTTTCTATTGATTGACGCCCAAATAAATCATTTCCCGTTTTAGTTATAAAGGTAACATCACCACCTAAACGTGCTACAGCTACGGCCTGATTCGCACCTTTCCCTCCTGGATTCATCATAAATGAATTTCCTAATACAGTCTCTCCTGGAACAGGAAGCCTTTCTGTTTTTACTACCATATCAGTATTACAACTTCCGATAACAACAATCTTTTGAATATTCATACAGCTAATTTTAAATTTATAGAGTAATTAATAAATTATAAATAATGATTAATTTTTTTGCTAAACAAAAATAATTTCAATATTAAATAAATAAAAACAAAAAGTAACTCAGAAAAATAATTCCAAGTTCAATGCAAAATCATTATAATATAATAATTGCTTATATATTAAATAGTTACAAAATATTTTATTTATTTAAAAAAACAATCTCAAAAGTTTTATATCTTTGAAAAAAAATTGTTCATTTGTTTTTATTTTAAACTCAAAATTATGTCAAGATTTTCATCTCTTCAACAATTAATTAATTCCTTAACAAAAGCAGAAAGGAAAAAAATTGCAATATTACTTCATAAAAATACTAGCGAAAGTGATTATTTTTATTTATATAAATTACTTATTAATTACCCTTCAAAAAACAAAGAAGAAATAAAAGAACTTTTTTATAAAAAGAAATTAACTGCAACATTTAATACTGCTACAAATTACCTTTTCGATTCTATTCTTAAAATATTAAGTCAACTTCGTTGTAATCAAGATAGTTATTTCAAATTATTTAATATGCTTATGAATGCAAAAGTTCTCTATGAAAAATCTATTTATTCTGAATGTTTTCAGTTATTAAGAAAGATACAAAATGAAGCTTTAAAATTTGAAAATTATTCTCTTTTATTGATCTCACAGAAAATAGAATTGGATTATATTCTTGCTTTAGATTTCCTTGATTTATCTGAAGAGGAAATTGCCAGAATACAAATTAAAATCAATGAAACTATGAAAATAATGAGAAAAATTAATGAGCATTTTTTTTTATATGTATTATTAAAGTACCGAATTTTATACCAGGGAAATATTCGATCCAGCAAACAAAAAGATGAATTAAATGATCTTGTGATCAGCGAAATGAGTATTGTGTCTAGTTCAGGAATTGAAAATTTTGAAATACAAAAAAATCATAAGTTGTTTCAAGCCAATTATTTGTTAAATGTAGGAGATTATAAATCAGCTTTAAATTCTTTTTATGAATTAAATACACTATTTGAGAAAAACATGCATTTATTAAGCAATCCTCCAATTTATTATCTCAATACCCTTGAAGGGATTCTTGAAAACCTAAGAATGATAAAAAAATATGATGAAATGAATTACTTTATTGATAAACTAAAAAATCTCCAAAAATATTCAACTTCATTTGAAACTCAAGTTGAATATGTTATATTCTCATATAAGTTGATTCCTTTCATTGATACCGGGAAATTTATTGAAGCTAAAAAATTTTTTGATGACAATAAAAACAAATTTCTTGACAATTTAAATTTATTAACTATAGATAGAAAGTTCCAGTTTTTACTTAATGCTGCAATTATTTTCTTAGGAACTAACGAATTAAAGAAGTCAAGAAAATTTATCATTCAAATTATAGGAGAAAAAGACTATATTTCAAAACCTTTACTTAGAACAGCAAGATTAATAAATCTCATTATCATGTTTGAATTAAAGGAATTTGATTATATAGACTATGAAATAAGATCACTCAAAAGGGAAATTAAAAATTCAGAAAATGCTTATCAAATTGAGCAACTTTTAATAAAAACAATTAATTATCTTATCAATAATTTTTCTAAAAAAATAGATAAAAAAATATTGGAAAAAATTGAAATATCTCTTAATAATTTGTATAATAACAAATTTGAATTTCAAGTTTTAAAAATATTTGATTTCGGAGCATGGATTAAATCAAAGTTTACTAATCAACCTTTAAGCATGATATTAGAAGAAAAATTTTCTGACAACAATAATTTAACTCAAAAAAATTTATTTGCAGAAGATTAACCTATTGATATTTTACTTTTAATGAAGATTAAAATCATTTCCTATGTTAGAGAGAACATGGATGATTTGAAAATATCCTCTATTTTCTTCATTTCGCCGAGTGCAGGATTATCCAATTTTGTGGTTTACAAAAAAAATCTCTTTTAATTATAGGGCTTTGCACCAAGCTCCACTTTTATATGAGTCGTTGCATACAACGGCTCTACTGAAAAAAATGGACGTTTGTTGGCTAAAAATTAACCGTTATGTCGGACTTTCAATCTGACAGAATTATTTGTGGATTTTAAATCCGCTATATACTTTTCAAAGGATTACAAATCCTTTGTAACAGAGCATTTGTTCTACTGCCTTCTTGTGCAGTTCTTTGAAAAATGAACTCATTTCTTCTCCATTCTTGAAGGATTTTAAAAAATCCTTGTTGTTTAATAATTCTTCTTTGTCTATCATAACTGTATAAAATTAAAATTAATAAAAAGTTATTTCCGAAAATTTTTTTTGAGCTCTATTGGCTCAAAAATTTTCCTGAATAACTTTTCAATTTACACAGTTTATGAAATACTACCGTTTCAGATATTCGTCTTTAAACGGATTTGTATTCTATGTTTTGGGATTCGGGCATATCATATATTTTTAAAATATCCAAATTTTGTATCTATAACTAACCGTCTATCCAAAAACAAATTACTCATCTCGCAACTTGTATCTGGAATGAGTGTACAAGAATGACATGCAGCTAAATTTAGTTGGGCAACACCTTGTCCTTCACTCTCGTAACAAATTGGGTCAAGAGAACAGTCTTTAGCTCGTTGCAAAGCGCTTTTAATTATTTGCTGTAATCGATCAATGTTATTACAGAGTTTTGTCAATCCACCTATGTAGCCGTCTGTACCATCATAAGCAGAAATCAGAAAACCATTCATGTTTTCGCTTACATATAGTCGCTCCTGTAATGAAGACATCGGATAACCACAAACATACTCAAATTCACGAATAAGCAAGTGAGAAAGTGTATGTATTAGAATTTTTCTTGCAGTAAGTTTTTTTGCTTCAATTTTGTGAAATTGCCAATCAGAATCTTCGGCGTGAGTTTGAATGTTTTTTACTCTTTCTGTGATAATGTCATTTTTTCCCCATTCTTTGAGTTTTTGCTCGTCTAAGACAAATAAAATGCCCTCGCCGTAATTTTCAATGGCAGGTAATA
>Ga0116190_1001828_pt1 | contig 17736 bp, 12 predicted proteins | sample AD_JPNTR4_MetaG_FD_89808 | JGI IMG/M metagenome (GOLD analysis project Ga0116190, IMG submission 89808) | Active sludge microbial communities of municipal wastewater-treating anaerobic digesters from Japan - AD_JPNTR4_MetaG | ecosystem: Engineered > Bioreactor > Anaerobic > Digestate | place...
AATGCAGCCGGCCGTTTAGTTCATTGGACCAGACAACGGTGAACCATCTCTATCACATCGTCTTGGAAGCCGTGAATAATGCGGCCAGGCACAGCCAGGCAACAGAAATACAGATCCGGTTGAAGTGTGAGGACGACGCCCATGTCCTTACCGTCGAAGACAACGGCATTGGTTTCAGGATCTCGGAGGTACAAGACGGGAAGAGCATGGGCCTGCGGATCCTGGACTATCGAGCCCGGCTAATCGGTGCCTCTCTGGAAGTGATCTCCCAGCCGGGAGAGGGGACAGTGGTCAGGTGCGTGCTGCGGTTTTGAGTGGACAAAAGGACACAAAGGACCCAAAGGACAAAAAGGACATAAAGGACTCAAAGGACAAAGGCTCCACCTCTGACAGCGTGTCTCTGGAGTCCTTTGAGTCCTTCTTGTCCTTTGTGTCCTTTAAGTCCCTTTCCTGCCCTACCGCCTTATCGTCCGAATCAGCTCTCCGTTCTGGCGACGAATGTTCACTAATAGCGGCATGGTTCCCGGCGCAGCATGCGTTGCGCAGGAGAGACAAGGGTCATAGGCTCTGATCGCCATTTCAACCCGGTTCAGCATTCCTTCGCGAACTTTCTCACCTTTTACAAACTCTCGCGCTGCCTTCTTAACGGAGACGCTGATGGGGCCAGCGTTGTTTTGAGTCGCTACAATGAGATTGAGCTTGGTGATGATTCCCTGGTCGTCGGTTTCGTAATCATGGATCAGGGTGCCCCGGGGTGCCTCCACGCAACCCACGCCCTTTCCGGTGATCCGGAACTGCATGTTCCGTATATCTTTGCTGGTCAGCAAGGGATCACGCGCGATGACAGCGTTGTGCTCGGCTGCCTGAAGAGCGCAAATCAGGCGGGCCCAGTGAGTCGCCAGCGTGTGATGTGACGGCTTTCCTCCCAGAGTCTCGTACATCAACTCATACTCTTTTTGGGCTTCCGGAGTCTTCATCCCGTCGGCGACGTTCAGTCTCGCCAGGGGTGCGACTCTAAACAGCGAGGTATCGTTCCCTTCTTCCAAACCGCGCCATCCCAACTGACGCAGGTAACTGAAGCGAACGTACGTCCACGGCTCCACCCACTCGCCGATGTGGTTGGCGTAGTCTGCCGGGTTGAACGTAGCGAAATGACGCCCCTCCGGGTCTACGACTCGAATATCGCCATCGTAGAAGCTAGCCTTGCCCTCTGCGTCCACCAGGGCCATGTAGTAAGTCCTGGCCATGTAAGCATCGTTGAGAATCAAATCCAGGTATTCAGGACGCTTGAGGACCAAGTCCCGGAACAGCTCAAGGGCAAGTTTGGCGAATTCCACCGTGAAGTCGGCCGTCTCGATGATCCATTTGCGGTCTTCTTCCGAGATGCCTCGCGGAACCCCTCCCGGCAGCCCTCCCTCGGGATGGGGCGCCTTCCCGAAGATGTGCCGGATAATATCCCGATTCCGCTTGCGAACTTCGATGACCTTCAACCCGATTTCTTTGCCCACCTTGGCTATTACACCGAGTACATTCCTTTCGCTTGGGGGCGCGTCAGGTCCGACTATGAAGTCTGGTCCTCCCAGGAAGAAAAAGTGGACGTAATGGTCCTCGATCAGGAAGGCATTGTATTCGAGCTCCCTTATGAGCCTGGCTGTAGGCGTCGGTTGAACCCCGAAAACCTGATCGAGAGCTTTGACCGAGGCCATGTGATGAGCAGAAGGGCAGACTCCGCAAATGTTGGGAACGATGCGGGGCATCTCCTCGGCCGGGCGACCGACGCAAAATTTCTCAAAGCCCCTTAGTTCCTCAACCTGCCAGATTGCATCGGCAACAGATCCAGCGTCATCAAGGAAAATCTCAATTTTGCCGTGTCCTTCCAGCCTGGTGATGGGGTTGATCGTGATCCTTTTAGTCATACGGTCTCCCTGGCTTTGACACGCTTACCCAGTATTGACGTGGGCTGCGTAAACCGGTACAGGCAGCCGGCCGGATCCTGAAACTTCTCCATGATCGATCGTACCTGCTCATCCGTAGTCGCCTTGACAAGAGAAGTTAAGGCGGACAGGAACTTGGCGCCGGAATCCTCGACTCCTCCAACCGGCCCGAAACACCCCCGACAAGGAGTATTAATGCGCAAACAGGTTTCACCGCACCCGCTCCTTGTGGCTGGCCCCATGCAGACCACCCCTTGCATTAGAAAGCATGTATGGGAATCGGCTTCGATTTCGTGGATCTTGTTGATCTCGGTGATATCCATCTTCGGCGGCTTCGTGTTATTGCGGGGGCAGGTGTCACAGAGCGCCTTCTGAGGCGCCAGTACCGCGCCTCTGGGGGGCAACTTCCCTTCCAAAACGGCAAAGATGGCATGTGATATCAAGTCCGGAGGGGGAGGGCAGCCCGGCAGATAATAATCGACATGAACGACCTGATCCAGCGTATAGACATGGTCGAGCAATTCCGGCAGCGTCAGTGTCTGCCCGTCCCACGGGCTCTCGGCTTGCGGCATCTGGTGCTGCGGATTTTCCACGGTCGGCGCCTCGTGAAAAACCCACTTCATGATGCTTTCCGCACCGCAGAAGTTGGCTAGCCCGGCAGTGCCGCCGAAACAGGCGCAGGCACCAAAAGCCATCACGATCTGAGACTTCTTCCTGAGCAGCCGCGCCATCTCTTCATGCTCGGAGTTCCTGATGTTGCCGTGAATGATGCTAAGCGCGATCGACCCGTTGGGAGCGTTTTCTATCGAATCGTACTTGTAATCCATGGCCAGAGGCCAAAGGACTATGTCGACCGCCGAGGCGACTTTCAGCAGAACCTCGTTCAAATCCACGATCGCCTCATCGCATCCGCCACAGGCGCCCAGCCAGTAAATAGCAACCTTTGGTTTCTTGCTCATTTGCTTTCCCTTGGACCACCCATGGACCACCCATTCCGTGGTCACCTCGCTCACGGCTCAGCACTGACACCCGCACTTACCTGCCTGCCGTTGATTCGAACCGGGCCCAGTTGCTTCAGCTCTCTCGCCATGTTTTCCACCAGTTTCGGGATGGTGTTCCCCTCCGGGTCCGTCCCCAGTTCCATGCGCAGGCGGCGCGGATCGATCCCGTAACTTTCGAGGATCCGATGAAGCAAGTGAATCTTTTTGCGTGTCTGGTAATTTCCGTCTTGAAAGTGGCAATCGCCGTCCGGGCAGCCCAGTATGAGCACGCCATCGGCACCTTCTCGAAATGCTTTCAAAAGGTGAGTGCTATCCAGTTTTCCGGTGCAGACAACCGGAATCCAGTGCTTGATCCTCAGGCTTAGGACATCCCGCCCGGTCAGATACCCCCAACCGAAACAGCAGGAGAAACATACGATCTTGGGTTCATGCAGCGGCACGGCGCCTCCTTTCAGGCTGTCAAGCCGGCATACACTTGATCGATCTTTTGTTCCATCGTATCGCCCACCATTTTTCGAGCCTGCGACGGGCACGCGACCACACACATCCCGCAAGCCTTGCAACGAAAGACGTCGGTCGAGGAGATCATCCGCCCCTCCTTGTATCGCGACCCGGCTGCGCCGTAATAACAAATCGAGGTACAGATACCGCAGCCGCTGCACACGTCCTCGTTGACCTCGACGGTGGGCAAGCAGTCCTGGATGTCGATGGCCAGACATGCTTTGCAGGATACACAGGGACCACATCGAGCGCAGCGTTTTGCTTCCTCGACGGCTTCTTTCAAGGAAAATCCCCGTTCGAAGAGCTGGAAGTGAAGTCGTTTTTCAGGCGGGATCCAGACGACTTCGGGCTCATGCTTGTAGACACGCCGATAGGGAATATCCTGGGCTTCGAACTGACGCTTGCGACCCGCTTTCATGTCAAGGCCGCGCAGGTATCGTTCGATCGACTCTGCCGCGATCAGCCCCTCGTGCATTGCTTCAACCATAAAGCCGATCCGTCGAATGTCGCCTCCGATGAAGATCCAGTCTTTGTTCAAGCTCTGCAGGGTCAGGGGATCGACCGCCAAACCTCCCTTCTCGTTCAGCAGACCTTCCTGGTGCAGAAATGAGCGGTCAGGACCCTGACCGACCGTAATCATCAGCACATCGCCTTCTATGGTGATGACGTCGGTGGGGTCAAATTGAGGATTGAAGCCGTTATCATCAAAAACGCTGGTGCACAGCGGGCATTCGATTTTCTGGAATTTGCCGCCCTGCCCCACAATCTTGCGCACGCCCCGGGAGTAAACGATGCGGATCCCTTCCTCCCAGGCGCCCTTAATCTCGTCTTCGTCTGCCGGGATCCCATCCCGACTCGATTTATCCGCGCACTCAAGACAGACAACAGTGGTTTCGCCACCCAGTCGGCAGGCGGTCCTGGCCACATCAAAGGCAACGTTCCCGCCTCCGATCACAACGACCTTCTTCCCGCGGAAGTAACCGGGCTGGATATTCCCGTGGCTCACCTCGTACAGAAAAGTCTGGCCGTACATCACGCCGGAGAGTTCTTGTCCCTCAACCTTCTCCCGGCCGTAGGTCAGAATTCGAGGCAGCGGAGTTCCCTTGGCAATAAACACCGCCCTGAAGCCGTCCTTTTTGAGCTTGTCCAGCGTCAGCTTTCCGTCCCCAATCTTGGCATTCATCTTGACGTCCGCCCCGCTGATGCGGACCAGGTTGTTGACGACGGTGGTGAGTACATCCTCAGGCAGCCGGTAATGGGGGATGAGCCAGAGAGCTCCTCCCAAGCGATCGGAAGCTTCAAAGATCGTGACCCGATAACCGCGGCGGCTTAAATCGTAGGCACACATCAGGCCCGCCGGTCCACCCCCGACGATCGCTACGTTTTCCTTCGTTTTCTCAACGTCCAGTTCCGGTTTCTCGCGGATCCGGTTCAGATAATGGTCGCTGATGAAACGCTTGAGAAGGCGCCGCCTGATCGCACCGCCTTTTTCCTGGTAATTACACTCCAGCTCACACAAACCGCAGACGTAGCCACAGACTGGGAACAGCGGATTCCACTCGTACAGGTAGTCGCCGATCTGTACAATGCCGTCAAGCGCTTCTTCCAGATCAAGGGGAAGCATGGAAATGAGGACGTTGGTTCGCTGAATGTCCTCGTTGATGGGGCATTTCATCTGGCAAGGCGGAAGATACTGCTTGAGCGCGTCTTCGGCGGCGGCTGACCCCGAATTCACAGCCTTCCACATAGCCGTTTCTCCTAGTTGAGCACACCTTAACAGGAGTCGCAAGACTTTGCAACTTAATCATTTAGCTAATATGCGGCGGGATCTTAATTCTACAATCAAGACCAACCATCGAGGGGTTTAAGTAATCACCAGCAACTCGGTGTCGAAGCCAATCGCTGTCCGAGACGTGCTTCTTCAGACCTTGTTACCAGTCAGAGGGCGCGAGAGAAATAGGCGGCAAGTCGCCGGAGTCCTTCCTCCAGCCTGTCGTAGCCGGTGGCATAAGAGAATCTCAGGAAGCCTTCTCCCGCCGGTCCGAAGTCACTTCCCGGAGTCACGGCTACGCCCACGGAACGCAGGATGTCGAACGCCAAGCCGCAGCTGTCAAGGTTTCGTGTACGGCAATGATCGCGAGCATCAGCAAAGATGTAGAAAGCGCCACGCGGTTCAGTTCGCACCACCAGGCCAAGCTTGGGAAGATGCTCCAGCATAAGCCGACGTCGCCGGTCGTACTCTTCAAGCATCTTTCCGACGAACCGCTCGCACTCTGGAGAAAGAGCGGTAATTGCGGCCCATTGGGCAAAATGACAGGCTGAAATGAAGAAATTCTGCTGCATCTTCTGAACGGCCCGGACAACCCGTTGGGGGGCGATAAGGTATCCCAGTCGCCAACCGGTCATGGCATACAGCTTCGAAAACCCGTTGATGAGAATGCCCTTCGAATATTCCAGGATGGAATGCGCCTCTCCCCCATAGACAAGGCCGTGATAAATCTCGTCTGAAATTACAGGAACACCAAGGTCTACGAGTTCGGCGAGCGTCTCTGGCGGAGTCACAGTGCCGAACGGGTTCGACGGGGAATTGACCAGAATAGCGCTGGTTCGAGAAGTCAGCCGAGACTTCACTTCGCTGGGCTCCAGCACGAATCCGTTTTCGGGACGCACCGGAACATGAACAGGAACACCGCCAGCGAACGAAATGAGCTGGGGATAGCACGCGTAATGGGGATCCGACAATACCACCTCGTCTCCGGGCTCGCACACTGCCATGAATGCCAGAAGCATTGCCGGACTGGTACCGGAGGTGACAACCACGCAGTCGGGGTCCACTTCGGTTCCGTAATGGCGCCGATGCCAGTCGCTTATCGCTTCTCTGAGCTCGAGAAGGCCCAGTGAGTGAGTGTAATGAGTATATCCGCGGGCTAGAGCTTCATTGGCGGCGGCAACCACCGGGGGTGGCGTGTCAAAGTCTGGTTCTCCCACCTCCATGTGGACCACATCCATGCCCCCAAGTTCCAGGCGTTTGGCCTCTTCCAGGATCTCCATCACCAGGAAAGGCTTGATTTCTTGCGCCCTTCTACTGACTGGCACTGGTTCAGAAGCGGTTTTCACCCTTGGGAGTATACGCTCTGCAACTCCAGTTCGGCAGAATTTCTCGCTGTACATCCGGTGCTCTGTTCGTCGATCAACACCTGCCACGTGTTGGGCTCATTCTCATCGATATCCGATCACGTAGCTGTTCTCCCTATTCATGAGGCTTCGGAATATACGCGAGCTTTCTTGACAAGGTCAACTGGGCTCCCTGACTCGCTTTCTGGAGCCTCCTTAAGCTTTTTGTTATAGTCAACTGCCAAGGCCTTAACTGTACTCCCAGGTTGCCCAATTTCCGGAGACAGATCATGAAACTGGCTTTCATCGTCTTCATCTCCTTGCTCCTGCTGCTGTCGAGTCCTGAACTGAAGGCACAGTTTGGCGCTGCCCTGCAAGGAATCATTACCGATTCGACGGGGGGAGTGTTACCCGGCGTCAGTCTCACCCTGACTGATACCGAAACCGGTCGATCCCTGACTACCGTAAGCAACAATGAAGGCTTTTACCGCATCGGCGGCCTGGCGCCGGGCAACTATTCCCTCAGAGCCGAGCTGGCAGGGTTTCAGACCCGCCTGATCGAAGGCATCCAGGTGTCGGCCGAAGAGACGACCGGCATGAATTTGGAAATGGTTCCAGCTGGAGTCGCGCTTTCAATTACCGTGACCGGTCCAGCGGCCGTTGAAGGGGCCAGTCAGAGTGCAAACATCGGGCGATCGATTACATCCCGGGAAATCGTTCACCTGCCGCAGTTCGGTCGGGATCCTTATGAGCTGGCTCGCCTCACCCCTGGCGTATTTGGTAGCGGTGCACGCGCTGGCAGCGGGGACGCGATCAATTTGCCTAACACTGCCGGTCCTGGGGGGTCGAACGTCTCGATCTTCGCCGTCGAAAACCAGGTGGCCATTACCGCGAACGGCCAACGCGTTTCGGCTAACAACTACCAGATCGACGGAGTCAATGTGAACAGTCTGACCTGGGGCGGAGCCGCGGTGGTGACACCCAATCAGGAATCCATCAGCGAAATGAGAATTTTATCGAGCAGCTACTCAGCCGCAGACGGGCGCAATTCCGGGGTGCAGGTCAAAGTGGTATCAAGAAGCGGCGGCAACCGAATTAGCGCGACTGGGTTCTTCAAGTACCAGGATCCGGCGTTGAATGCTTTTAATAAGTACGGAGGGCCGAGTGCCGCCCCTGTTCGTGTCACCCGCAGGTTCCGGCAGTTTGGTGGCAGCCTGGGCGGCCCAATCGTGGCCGACAAGCTCTTTTATTTCCTATCCTATGAGGGGTTGCGAAGTAACGACAGCGAGTTTCGGACGGCTTTTGTCGAAACGCCGGAATTCCGCCACCAATTGGCCGAACTGCGGCCGAACAGCATCAGCCGTCAGATCGTTACCGCACCCGGAGTGGAACCGCGCATTGCGCAGGTCATTCCGGTTGATTGTTCTGTCTTCAATAACGATCCCAGCCGTTGCCGGGTCGTCCCCGGGGGCCTGGACATCGGCTCGCTGACCGGCTCGCTCGGTCAGTACCTGCCGGGGGATTCGACGGGCGCAGGTTTTGACAACGTTCCCGACCTTCAGTTCGTCCAGTTTAAGGTCCCGCGCCAAATTCGAGGAGATCAGTTCAATCCGCGGTTCGACGTCGACGTCAGCAGCCACCACTTCGCCCTCAGCATGTATTTCACCCGCCGTGATGACTTTCAGAGCGATCCCGGTTCAGCCGCTCGCCCTATGGCCGACCTTACCTTTCGACCGCTCAATTCGGCGGCAACACTCATCTGGAACAGTGTCTGGTCACCGGCCATTCTTAACGAGGCGCGCGGGAATTTCACCCGTTTTGCCTTTGATCAGCTGGACTCCTCAGACGAAACTAACTTTGGAATCCCACGCGTCGAGGTGGAGGGTTTTCCGTTCGACCGAATCCGCTTCGGAGCACCGCGCTCGGAAACGACGCCCGCTGTATTTGCCCAAAACACTTTTGGAATCAGCGAAGCCCTGACCGTCATTCGGGGCGCGCACGCTGTGCGATTCGGCGCCCAGCTTCAGTGGGAGCATAACAACAATAATCTGCTCGGCGGGGCTCGTCCCATCTACTCTTTTTCGGGTTTATTCAACCTGGCCAACGACACTCCTATATTTGAGGCCATCAATGCCGATCCCTCAACGGGTCAGCCAATCGATCTGCAGCGTTACTTTCGAACGTCCGATCGCGCCCTGTTTGTTCAGGACGACTGGAAGCTCACGCCGTTTCTGACCTTGAATCTGGGCTTGCGATACGAATATTTCAGCCCCTTGACCGAAAAGGAAGGACGGCTGAGCAACCTGGTGTTTGGAGCCAACGGGCTTCAGGACAGCCGAGTGGTGGTGTTCGACTCCCTCTACAAGTCGGACCGGAATAACTTCGGCCCCCGGCTGGGATTCGCCTGGAATCCTCCAGGCGTCCGCAATAACCTCGTGCTGCGCGGAGGATTTGCTGTTTTTTACAATCGCTTTCCTACGGTGGTGTTTAACAACGTGCGGGGGAACCCGCCGTTCTTTGCCCGGTACAACTTGTGCTGCGGGACGGTGGATAATCCCTTTGCCGACAATCGCATCATTTATTCATTGGGCGCCAACAGGTCACCGTTCAGCTATCCCGTCAATCCGGCCCTCGCGCCAGGGATCGATCCCGAAACCGGCGGTCCCCGCGGGGTGCAGGCCGAAATCTACGGGGCTGAACCCGAGATGCCCAATCCATACGTTTACATTTACTCCCTGGAATTGCAGCGCCTGCTTCCTTATCACCTGGCCGTAAGCCTCGGTTACCAGGGAAGTACGGGACACAAGCTGCTGCGCACGGTCAACCTGAATTTTCTTCGCCCCGCGAATCCCAACTTCTTCGCGGTCTATTTCCCTCTTCACGACATTAACTCCAATTACAACGCCCTGAACGTGAGGCTTAGCCGCGAGTTTCTCGAGGGCTTGCGTTTTGATGGGATTTACCGGTGGAGCAAGAGCATCGATTATGGTTCCGGGGAGTTCGGCGCTGCCGCCAACCAGACTTATCCGATCGAGCTTAGAACCGAACGCGGTCCTTCCGATTTCGACGCCGCGCACTATCTGGTCTTCTCCGCCCTGTGGAACTTGCCCTTCTTTTCGGGGCATTCGGACTGGCTCGGCAAGGCTTTTGGCGGCTGGCATGTCAGCAGTATTGTCACGGCTCACTCGGGTCTCCCCTGGACTCCAAAAACGGGGCAGCCGCTCAGCATTCCTAATCTCGCCCCCACGCGCCCCATTCAGCAAATCAGTCAGCCGCTCGACGATCGCGGCGACGAGGCATTCACACGCCCGGGAGGCAACTTCCCTGGAGGGGGCCGCACCTACTTCGATATTCAAACACAAGGGCCGCCGGGGATAGGGCGCAATTCCTTTCGCGGACCTCGGTACAGTTCGGCCGACATTAGCGTGATCAAGCAAATCAGTCTGCCCGGGCAGTATGGAATTGAGCCGCGGCTCGAGATCCGGGCAAATCTCTTCAATGTCTTCAACAGCCTTAACCTGGAATCTTTCGGCTTTTTCAGTCCCGGAACGTTCATTGAAAACGATTTCTTCTTTGGACGATCCGAGCGGGGACTAGCCGGGCGCGTGATCGAGTTGCAGGCGCGAATAGAGTTCTGAAGTCGCGTCATCCCCGATTCCTCGGACACCCGCGGCTAACGCGGCTGACGCAAAATACGATTTAGCGAATTGTAACGCGGCGCACTAGCGAATAAGCAACTGCTCCTGATATCGTGCACCGCGATGCAACGGAACGAGACAGATGGCAAAGCAGACGAGATGAAACGCCTTCAAACTCCCCTCCTTCTGTTCCTTCTGTCATGCGTCCCCGCATCGAATCCGACTCCGCTTCCAGCACCGTTACCCTCGGTCATCGATCCCAAAGACGAGGAACTGCTTGAAGATCTGAGCCGGCGGTCTTTCCAGTATTTCTGGGAGCAGTCCAGTTCGTTCACCGGATTAACCCTTGATCGGGCGCGGTCTGACGGTTCGACGCATGACGAGCACCACAGGAATGCGGCAAGTATTGCGGCGACCGGGTTTGGTCTGACAGCGATGTGTATCGCGGCGGAGCGAGGTTGGGCACCGGGCGAGAAGATTCGCGAGCGAGTCCGGCGGACGCTCCGGTTTTTGGCCAATCGCGTCTTCCATAAGAATGGATGGTTCTATCACTGGTTGCATCTCGAAACCGGGGAGCGGCAGTGGACAAGCGAAGTTTCGTCAATAGACACCGCCCTGCTGCTGGCTGGTGTCCTCACCTGCCGGCAGTATTTTGCAAGCGATTCGGAGATCGTCCAACTGGCAACCAGGATCTATGATCGAGTCGACTTCAATTGGATGCGTAACGGGCATCCCACGCTGCTCTCACATGGGTGGACGCCGGAGGACGGGTTCTTACCCATTCGATGGGACACGTATAGCGAGCACACGATCCTCTACCTTCTCGCGATCGGCTCCCGGACTCATCCGATTCCGCCTGATTCCTGGCACGCTTGGAAGCGTGATCCGAATCGCTATGCAGGATATGAGTTCATCGGCCGTGCGCCGCTTTTCACTCATCAGTACTCGCACGCCTGGGTCGAATACCGCGGACGTCGTGAGACCTGTGGGACAGGGATCGACTACTTCGAGAACTCGGTCACGGCCACGTGGGCTCACCGCCGCTTCTGCCTGGACCTTCGCGAGCAGTTCCCCAGTTACTCAGAAGATCTATGGGGAATCACGGCTTCCGACAGTCGCAACGGCTATGTTGCCTGGGGCGGACCTCCGCCGCAAGGCCCGCTCGACGGCACCGTTGTCCCCTGCGCCGCGGCGGGCTCTCTGATGCTTGCACCCGAGATCTGCCTACCGGTTCTGCGTAATCTGCGATGGAACTTCGGCGATCGAATTTATGGACGATACGGGTTCGTGGACGCGTTCAACCCCATCCTGGATTGGGTCGGTCCGGACGTGGTAGGAATCGATGTTGGCATCACCCTGCTCAGCATCGAGAATTTCCGGACCGGAAGGGTCTGGCGATGGTTCATGCAAAACCCTGAGATCCCGGTTGCGATGGAAAAAGTGGGGTTGAAACGAGTCAGGCTGGAAAAGAGGTCACACCTACAGAAGGCGGCTGTGGACCGCGGATGATCCGCGGTCTAAAGCTACTGCGATAAACCAATCAGCCGGCGAAAGATGCCTTTTCTCTCCTCGGCTTTTTTCTGCAGTAGTTGTTCCACCTCGCCTCTCTCAAAGAAAATCCCGGCACAGAGAGTACAAACATCGACTGTTATGCCGTACAGATCGTTTTCCACCATGTCATGCCCGCAACGAGGGCACTTGAGCCAGTGGAGCTTTTTCAGTTCCTCGCGCTTGCGCTCCTCCTCTTTGGCCAATTCTTCTTGAATTCTGGCTTCTCGCTTCTTTTTGATCTCTTCGAGCAACTTCTTTTCGTTTTCATAAAACCACTGATCGGCGCGCCTTTGCGCCTCCTTATCCAGAACCATGAAAAGACCTCCTGTCCAGACATTTTTGCAGAAGCCACAGAAGCCACGCAAGATTCTGCTGACACGGCCGTTTCAAAGACTCCAAAGACTTCAAGGACTCCAGGGACGTCAAGGACACGAAAGGACCCCCAAGGATAACTGCGCCAGCCTGGGCGCACGCCTGGAAAGTTATACGAGAAGTGTTTGACTCTTGAAGGGAATTCTTCCTAGTATAGTAATAATACTAGGCGCAAATCATGACCTCTTCTCGCGCTGATCTCTGGAAGCAGTTGATGTCGTTGTCTCCGCTTTGTACCGGTTCCCTGCACGAGCAGTACCTGGCCTGTGGGAAGGCCGCCTGCCGCTGCCACGATTCGCAAAACCCCCGCCGTCACGGCCCTTACTATTTGTGGCGGCGATGGATCAATGGCGAGCAGGTTAACCGGACCTTGCGACCCGGTCCTGACCTGGAAAGAGTAAAAGCCGGCATTGCCAACTACCAGAAGTTTCAGCAACTGCTCGGGCAACTGCTGGCGGATGAGGAGAAACAAGTGCTCACTGAAGAGCGAGGCCTGCGGCTGGAAGGTAAAAAAACTCCAGGAGGAGATTGCGCAGGCGGTTGACCAGTTCCTGAGTGGTCTGAAGCTGGCTCCCATCGGTCCGGATGAGCTGCTGGACAGTGGTGCGGAGGAGCAACTGTTTCGCGACTTGGGACGGCGTGCGGTGCTGGCGCGGCTGCGAGAGCGATGGCAGGCGGCTGATCCCGAACCCGAACGGTACTGTCCCCAGTGCGGCTCCCCGCGCACAGAGCTGGGGGTGAGAGGACGCACCGTGCGGACTATTTCGGGGGTCATGGAGCTGTGCCGCCGGGTGACTTATTGTCCGCGGTGTCAGGTCACGGATGCGGCCTTGGATCGGCGTTTGGGCTTGGAGCAAGGCGGGGTGACTCCGGCTTTGGCTCGGGTCCTGACCCGGACCTCCCTGGAAGTGGCTTACGACCCCGGTAAAGCGCTGCTCACAGATGTTCTGGGTTTTACTCCCTGCTCGGCCCGTGAGATGGAACGAATCGCAAAACATCACGGTCAACGGGTGGAAGCCGCGGCTTTCAGCGTTCCTTCGATCGGCTGTCCCCATCCGGTCAAGCGCGCCGCCCATTATTGCATCGCCATTGATGGGGTCATGATTCCTGGGCTACCCAATCCGCAGACTCACCGCTTAGACTGGCATGAAGTCAAAGCCGCAGTGGTTTTCACCCCCTCCGGGCTGCGATCCACAGCCTACCTGGCCGCACTTGACCAGGTCGAGAGGTTCGGCCTTCGACTCTGGAACTTTTTGCAGTCACGGGGACTCGACCAGCAGGACTTTCTGCAAGTGCTTGGGGACGGCGCTCCCTGGATCTGGAACTTGGCCGATCTGCATCTGCCCGGGGTTCCTCAACTCCTGGACTTCTATCATGTCGCAGAACATCTGCACGCCACCGCCAAATCTTTGTGGACCGAAGAGCGCGCCGGCAGCTGGGTCCATGAGCGCCTCGATCAGTTGCAAACAGGACGGCTGGGCTCCTTTTTTGCATCCCTGCGCCGGTTGCCGCCTGACGCCTCAGCTGGGGAGGCGGAGGCCAGCCCTCAGCGATTGCTCGAGTACTTCCTCAAGAATCGTCGGCGCCTCGACTATCGCTCCGCGCTAAGAAAAAACCTCCCGATCGGTTCGGGCGTCGTCGAATCTGCGGGCCGTCACATCGTTCAGTTACGCCTCAAACAGTCAGGCATGAGATGGTCACCAAACGGAGCTCAAGCCATCCTCAATCTCAGAACACTCCACCGTAGCGGCGACTTCGAGCAGTACTGGGAGGATCACGTTCAGGCTTCCGCCTGATCTACAACAATCCAGTCGTGCACCCCGCCCAGCAGCCCAGCAACATCGATTTGACAGGCTCCCTGCACCAATGTTATCTTTACGTCTTTCTCTTGGAGGTTGTATGGCAAAGGTCTGTGAAGTCTGCGGAAAGGGGCCTCAGTTCGGGAATCGGATCTCGCATGCGCATAATCTGACGAAAAGGCGCTGGAACCCCAATCTGCAGAGCGTCCGGGCGGTTGTGAATGGGACCCATAGGAAGATTCGCGTCTGCACGCAGTGCCTGAAATCGGGCCGAGTCCAGAAGCCTCTCGTCGCTTAGTTATCGTCCTGCCAGCCATTGCAGCCGAGGAGTGACGAGTGGCGTCAGTCGATCGCCTCCTTGGCTTTGCCTCTCGCTCTCGCTACGTCCCTGACCCCGTCCAGTCCCTTCAGAAGGTCCATTACCTTTTCAAGCTGGCTGGTGCCGGTGACCTCCAAGGTCATGTCGACACGTCCGTATCCGTCATCGACCAGCCGTGCCTGGACATTGATGATGTTGGTATTCGCACTGGAGATAGCGGAAGTGATGGCGGCAAGGACACCCGTCCGTTCCTCGGTATGAATACGTAACCTTACGGGATACTTGGCGTCACCGCCGTCATTCATCCAGCTGACGGGCACTCGCTTTTCCGGATCCAGCAGAAAATTCTCGACATTTGAGCAACTGGTGGAGTGAACCGAAATTCCTCTACCCACGTTGATATACCCGACGATCTCCTCGCCGGGGATCGGATTGCAGCACTTGGCGCGATAAACGAGAAGGTCATCGTGGCCCTTGACCTGGATGGTGGAGTCCGACCGCCGCAGCACTCGTCTCATCATGCTGGACAACCGGGATTCCTGCTCAGGAGGCGGTTCCTGCTCAAAGGTTCTTTCCGGGTCCAGCATTTGAAGCACTTTCCGGGCTGAGATCTTCCCATAGCTGATGCTCTGATAAAGCTCCTCCGATTTGGCGAAGCCCAACTCTTTCACAACCGATCCAAGCCTGTCCTGGTACTTCTTAAGGTTGAATTTGTACTTTCGTGCTTCCTTCTCCAGCAACTTCTGTCCGATGTCGACGGCCTCTTCTTTCTGCCGCTGGTTGATCCATCTCCGGACGGCATTGCGCGCCCGCGACGTCTTGGCGAAGGTAAGCCATTCCTTACTCGGATGTGCGTCGTCAGCAGTGAGGATCTCTACAATGTCGCCGTTGGCCAAGCGATGTTTCAAAGGAAGGATTCTGCCGTTGATTTTCGCGCCGACACACTTGTATCCGACCTCGGTGTGAATCTGAAAGGCGAAATCAACCGGAGTGGCGCCCCTGGGAAGGGTGATGACCTCTCCTTTCGGAGTAAAGACATAGACTTCTTCCGGATAGAGATCAATTTTCAGATTGCTGAGGAACTGGTTGGGATCTTTAACCTCTCGCTGCCACTCGAGCAGGTGACGTAGCCACATAAAGCGTTTGTCGTCCTTGTCCTCGAGCTTTCCCTCTTTGTATTTCCAATGAGCCGCGATCCCTTCCTCCGCGATCCGATGCATCTCACTGGTCCGGATTTGAATTTCAAAAGGCCGGCCGTCGGAGCCAATAACCGTGGTGTGCAGTGATTGGTACATGTTAGGCCGCGGCATGGCAATGAAGTCCTTGATGCGGCCAGGAACCGGGCTCCACATGTTATTTACGATTCCCAGTACGGTATAACAGTCCCGGACTGTCCCGACAAGAACCCGGATTGCAATGAAATCATAAACCTGATCCAAGGGGATTTTCTGGCGTCGCAGTTTCTCGTAAGTGCTGTGGATCCGTTTGATCCTCGCTTCAATCTTGGCCTCGATTCCCTGCTCGCGAAACCGCTGTTCCATCTGCTTGATCACAGTCTTGATCAACCGGTCGCTGGTCGCTTTCTTTTCCTCGACCTGCGAGAGAATGCTCTGGTAGGTGACGGGATCGAGATAGCTGAAGGCGATGTCTTCCAATTCACCGCGAATCTTCGACATTCCGAGGCGGTGCGCGATAGGAGCGTAGATATCCAAAGTCTCCTGAGCGATGGCTTTGCGCTTCTCCGGGGGCAGATATTGAAGAGTCCGCATGTTGTGAAGCCGGTCGGCCAACTTCACCAGGATGACGCGAATGTCGTCGACCATGGCAAGCAACAGCTTTCGGAAGTTTTCCGCCTGTTCTTCACGCTGTGAAGAAAAATGGATGCGGCTGATTTTGGTAACCCCGTCGACCATATGCGCGATGTCGTCTCCGAAGAGTTCTCGAATCTTCTCTATGGGGGTGAGGGTGTCTTCCACGACGTCGTGAAGCAGACCCACGCAGACGCAGGCCACATCAAGCTTCATCTCACACAGGATATTCGCAACTTCGAGCGGGTGAGAAAGGTAGGGTTCTCCCGATAATCTTACCTGGCCGCGGTGCTCCCGGGCCGAGAAGATATAAGCCTTGCGCAAAAGGTCGAGATCCGCATTGGGATAGTTGACCTGGACCTTTTCTTCCAAATCCTCGAAACGAATCATTCGCGCGCCGAAAGGGTATTTTACACCAAGAGGAAGGAATGATTCTGAGTGCCGTTCAGGCGATGCAGGGGAGACACCAAGGACACGAGAACACCAGGACAGACAGTGTGTGCTGTCCTTGATGTCCTTAAGTCCTTGATGTCCTTCGTTGGTTCTGAATAATTACTTGGCGCCGGTTTTCAGCATACGGCGTTCTTTCTCGGCCTCTTCCTCAAGCTTGCGCTTGATTGCAAGAGCCTTGAGCGCCAAGCTGTCCGCCTCGCGAAGCCACTTCTTCTTCTCCTCTGCGTCCGAAGTGAGCTTGGCCTTCTCACGATAGAGAAGATTCAGATACTGCATGGCATCTGTGTAGTCCGATTTCATTTCAAGCGCTTGATTCAGCGCCTGGATACCTTCGTCCACTTTCGCCATCAGTTGAGTCTTCTCTTCATCCTTGAGATTCTCAACGTTTTCACCTGTCTGGCCGGTCTTCTCGTAGACCTCTTGCCAATCGAGGGTCGCCGTGTAGTAAAGGGGCTCCGGGTTGGTCGGATCGAGTTCCATCCGCTTCCGTTGCCATTCCCTTGCCTTGTCACGGTCCTCTAAAGGTGAGACGTAAAGGCCCGCAATGCTTGCCATTGCGTTCTCGTTCTTCGGATCCTTGGCCAAGACGTCCTCGAAAGCTGCAATGGCCTTTAAAGCCATCTTCTCTCCGTCGGGCGTCTTGATCGGCGGAACCTGAACCCGGTATGTCGTCGCAAGGTACAGCCAGGCATGAAGCAGTTCCGGATCGTACTCAATTGCTTCCTGGAAGAACGCCTCTGCCTTCGCGTAATCCTTGTTGGTATACGCGGTAACGCCCTTGTTCAGACGATCCCGGGCCTTTAGCTTGTCGTAAAAGTCACAACCCGATGCCATTGTGGCTAACAGAACCAGCGCCACCAAGACAACGTGATTTCGTCTCCGGTTCATTTAAGACTGCGCCTCCTTAACCGCCCCCTGGCGTCATTAACCCGATATCTCCAACACCTGCACCCTTGGCGATATCGATGATCCGGACGATGTCACCGAAGGGCAGGTCCGGGTCTCCCTGGATGAACATGTTCTTGTTTGCCCGTGCGCTGTAGATGTCGAACAGTCGGGATCCCAACTGATCCAGAGTGACCGGGTCGGTGTTGATACGGAGCGAGCCGGTGGAGTCAAGCGAGACCACGATCGCGTCAGACTTGATGATCACGTTCTGCTCGATTTCTTCAGGCGGCTTCTGCGGCACCCGGGCCTTCAGGTCGTATTGCGTCTTCGGCTGGATGACCATGAAGATGATCAGCAG
>Ga0116190_1001829_pt1 | contig 17732 bp, 17 predicted proteins | sample AD_JPNTR4_MetaG_FD_89808 | JGI IMG/M metagenome (GOLD analysis project Ga0116190, IMG submission 89808) | Active sludge microbial communities of municipal wastewater-treating anaerobic digesters from Japan - AD_JPNTR4_MetaG | ecosystem: Engineered > Bioreactor > Anaerobic > Digestate | place...
ATTATAGCAATATTTTTCAAGAGTCCGCTACTCTTTTTGTCAATTTATCATCCGCTTTATTGTGAACACCACATAAAATCATTAAAACACTTAATCTTGTTAATTTTAATTATTCATCTATCCGAAAAAAAGAAGACTACTTATTCCACTTATTGGTTTAGCACTTCTGCTTACAGGATGTAAGACAACATCAAGTGAAGAAAAACCAGTAAGTTCGGAACAGCCACCAGTAACAAGCGTTACTACAGAACAACCACCGGTTTCAAGTGAAGAACCACCAGCAAGTTCGGAAGAAACGCCAGTTGCTAACATTAAATTTGGTGCTGACCCGTTCAACGGAACTTCCGCAACAGGTGTCGCGGGCGTTGGTGTTGCGCTTTATTACGACGCAACTGAAGACGATGTCGCTGTCGCTTTTGACAAAGTGGCATTTACTGTTAATAAACCATCAGGTGTTCTCTTTGATCCAGTAATTGGTTTAGTGGAAAAACTTAGTGTTTATTATTTACGACCAATGGAACCGGGAACATATACGGTAACACTGACAGTTGAAGATAGCGCAGGATTAAAAGCAACTGCTACTAAAGAAATTGTTGTTTCAACCGGTGATTTATCAGATGATGTTGATGCAATTAAAGCGGCTATTGCTGCGATTTATCCAGATAACATTTATACAAACCTTGACTATCGCACTAGTGAAGGTGTCTTCAATGAATGGGTCGTTGTTGGCAAAAACTTTACCGTATTTGATCGCGAAGATTATACTGGTAACTATGCAACAGCATTTATTCCATTTGCCCGCTTTGAAGGTGGTGAAGCATTACAAGATTTCACCATTTCTTTCAAATACACCACACTTAATGAGGTTTGGAAATTATTATTTAGTTTCTGGACCGGTGAAGTAGGTGCTGATAATTTTGCAGGTGACTATCTCCGTCTATTAACAAATCGTAATGCAATTGGTATTCAAGGTGATGCTCAACAAGCTTCAGAATTGCAAGATGAAGGTGAAGCAACTGGTATTCCATTAAAAGAAGGACCAGTTTGGATTAAATTCACCCGTCAAGTTACTAAAGTCGGTGAAGGTGATTACACTGTTGTTTTCAAACTCTTTACTTCAACCGATGGTGAAACATTTGTTAATAATACTACCGCAACATTAGTTAACCAAGTTAATACCGCTGGTGGCACTGCTGGTCTATTAACTGGATTCCTTCCATTCTCAATCGACAATGATTTTATCGTTGAAGATCTAGCTGTGAGTGGAACAGTATTTACATTAGAATAATTTTAAATAAAAGTGAGGTTCTTCCAGTGATCCCCTCGCTGGAAGAACTTTCAGTAAAGGAGTTTTAAATGAAAAAACTACGTTATTTACTTATATTGCTCTCTGCTAGTCTTGTATTAAGTGGTTGTAAAGGTGGTAAAGTTTCTGAAGAAGAAACATTACCCGAATTAACAAATATGACAGTAGATGGCGTAATAAATGAAGAAGCTTATAATGTCATTCCTGGGCGCACAGCGGGTGTTAAAGCAGGAGTATTAGTGCAGTATGCAGTTGGTAGAGAGGGTGTCTATTTTGGCTTAACTGTGACAGACACAAAACATCAAGTTTCTGCACCAAGTGGGATTGTTGCTAGTGACTATGTTGGTCTTGCGGTTGATGCCCTTGCTGTCCCAAAGAGTGATGATGGTGTGTCTGAATCAACAAAGTTGTTCCGCGTCGACACGATGGGCCGTTATACTTACACTACAGGTAATGAATATGGTGCATGGGTTGATGTTGATAGCGGAGTTTATGAAGGCGTTATAAGTGGAGAAGAAGTTCCCACAATTGCTGTTAATATCGTTAAAGATCAGTATTATGTTGTGGAAATATTCTTTACCTGGGAACATTTAGGCACAACTGAAGAAGCAGCAAAAGACGCTAATTGTTTAATGTATTATATTGAACACCGTGATATGGGTGTTGATATTCACGCTGATGCAAACATTCTTGCGCCGGCAATGTACAATCGCCTTGTTTATCTTGGTAATCGTAAAGGTAGTAACCTTCCAGCAGATCCTCCAGAAATAACAATTGATGGCGTCCTCGATGAAACATTATGGGACACAGCTTTTGTCACTAACTCTGGCAATTTTAAGGAACGCGTTCCTGATGAAACCGCTGGTGATTATCGCACATTAGCAATTTGGGGTGAAAAAGGTATTTATCTTGGTGTTGAAGTTGAAGATCCACATATTGAAGCACCAAATGGTACTGGAGCCGCTTATAAAAATGCTGGTATGGAAATGCGTATACATGTTTATAATAAGGACGGTTTACCACTTAATTCACTTAAATGGCTCTTTGATGTATGGGGACCACAATGGCACGAAACTGGCGCTGGGGGTCTAGCATCATCTTTTGCGCCATATGCTGAATATAAATTTGTGATTAGCGGCACAATTGATAATAACGAAGATACTGATGAAGGATGGAGTTTTGAAATTTACATTCCGTTCTCTGAACTCGGTGTTACTAATGTTGACTCCGATTATATAAAAATTCTTCACGCTGTTGGCAGTCATGAACAAAATAATATGCTTCCACAAGAATACTTAGACTTGCATCCAGATGTAAACTGGGACTACCCTGAAGATTATCCACGCATTTCAAAACCCGTTTAAAGGAGGGAATAATATGTTTAAAAAGAAATGGATGCCATTATTACTATCGATTCCACTGCTTTTAACTGGTTGTAAAGGTAAAACAAGTGATAGTGTTACTATCTTTATTTATGGCCAAGCTCATGAGCGAAGTATTTATTCAAAGATTATTGAAAAGTTTACTGAAGAGACGGGAATTAAAGTCAATGCTGAACTCGTTAACACGGATGGGTATGCTGAGACATTAACTGCATCTTTAGGAACAAAAAACGCGCCTGATGTCTTTTATTCAAACCCAGCGTCAATTGGTCGTTATGCGATGAATGGCGTTATTCTCGATCTTAAACCTTATTTAGAAATAGAAGCAGAAGTGGAGGATGGGCTTGATTATAAAAATTTCTTAGATGGAGTCGTTGATTACTATCGTTATGATGTGACAACCAAAAAGCGTGGGGAAGGGGAAGCCGTATGGGCAATCCCAAAAGATGTTTCCTCTTATCCTTTAGGCTACAATCGTAATATTATTAATCTGTCGGTTGAGCTTGGTCACTGGGCAACACATACGAAAAAAGGAGCATGGGCAAGTCGTGAAGGCGGGATGCCTTTGCCGTGGGAAAATGATCCGCGTACTGACAAACAAATCGTATATACATTTGAAGAATTTACAAATGCATGTCGCGCTACAAAGTTTATTCATAACGAGATTGAATATTTTGGTACTGCGCTAATTGATACATGGGCAATGCATTCATGGATTTGGGCAGCAGGTGGTAACTGGTTATCAGATGATGGTAAGACGGTTACTGTCAATACTCCAGAATTTATCGCTGGTTTTACTGAATTCATTGATTTAATGGATAACCGCGGTATTTCTCAAACACGCGAACAAATGGGGGTTAAACCACACTATGATCGCTGGATGGCGGGGGAAGTAGCCTTCTTTAATGTTGGTGTATGGGATGTTGCCGCATTTGAAAGTGTACCAAAAGAATTATTAGATTATGGTTTAATGCCAACACCACGAAAAGATAATGCTAGTCCAGAGTGGTATACATATATTGGTACATTAGGTTACGCTGTTTCTTCACGAACAAGAGTTGCGCAAGAAGCAGTTAAACTAGCGCTTTACATGAGTATGAGCACCGAATCGTATAATCGTATGACTAAATATCAAACAATTCAATTACCAAATAACAAGCTAATGGTTGATGAGTATCTTAGTGATGAAACAATTAAACCTGAAAACAAAGGAATTTTCCTTGATGTTATTCAAAAAGGACACGGGAAACTCCATCCAACAGCCATGGCTTATAACTCATTATGGTATGACGCTTTTATCGCTGAATTATCACGCGTTTGGAAAGTTACTGATGATGACCCAAGTGGTGAAATGTCGCCAGCACAGTACGCTGCTTATGTGCAGCCGATAATGCAGGCTCAACTTAATATTGCACTAGCCGATGAAGCGGCTGGTGTGTAATTAATTTATATCATTGCTCGGACATCGATCCTCTCGATGTTCGGGCATAGATTAGATGAGTAATATATTATGAACACAAATATTGTAGAAAAACCAAAAAAAAGAAAAGTTAAACATGTTCAAGAAAACATAATAGGATATTTATTTATTTTGCCAGTTTTCATTGGGATTGCTTTCTTTATCGTATATCCTTTTTTCTATTCATTGGTTTCAACTTTTAAAAACTGGAATGGACTTGTTCCCCTTAGTGTTGCGCCGACAGTTGGATTTGAGATGTATCGGCGAGTGTTAAGTGATTCATTATTTTGGCAAGCCTTTGGTAATACCCTTATTACCCTTATTGGGATTCCAATTGGGATGATTCTTTCAATTGCAATTGCAATGTTGTTAAACCGCGGACTTAAATTTACCGGCATTTTCCGTGTAATTTTCTATATTCCAGTTGTTTCCTCAATTACTGCAATTATTATATTATGGCGAGCAATGATGAATACCCAAGGACCAATTAATGATTTTTTAGCTCTCTTTGGTGTAAAAGCAATAAACTTCCTTGGTGAACCAGGATGGGCCCGTTTCTCGCTTATTATGATGCTTGTATGGAAGGGTCTAGGAACATCAATCTTACTTTATTTAGCGGGTTTACAAGGCATTTCTGATACTTATAAAGAAGCCGCTAAAATTGATGGTGCTAATGACTGGCAAATATTTTGGCATGTTACTTTCCCTTTATTAGGCCCGACGCATTTCTTTATTGTAGTGACCGGTATTATAGGGGGAATGCAGCTTTATGTTGAGCCAGAATTACTTTTAGATGGCGGGCCAAGTAGAGCAACCACGACTCTCTTAATTTACTTATTTGAGCGTTTTGGTGCCCACCGGATTAGCGAAGCTTCAGTTGTCGCGTGGGTGCTAGGTGTGTTTGTCTTTATTATTACCGCTATTCAGTTTTATACGAATTATCGGAGGGAAAAAGCATGAAAAAGTCGAATATCAAAGCAAATCGTTCAATTAAGCGTGCCAAACTCTTTTCCGATATTAGCACTTATGTAATTTTGGTACTTGGATCAGTGTTAATGTTAGCGCCACTTATTTGGATGCTATCAGCGTCATTAAAAGTTAACCAATTTTCTGTTTATGGTCCTTTATTTCATGAATGGAACTTCTCTAACTATATCGAAGTGTTTAAAACAATTCCAGTGTGGAAGGGTCTTTTAAATAGTGTTATAGTCGCCGTTCCGTCAATTATAGTAGGTACATTTGTCTCTGGGTTAGCGGCTTATGCTTTCGCAAAAATTAAATTTAAATTCTGTAATATAATCTTTATTTTAATGCTTGCGGTTATGATGATTCCTTTTCCTGTTATTATGATTCCGCAGTATTACATATTCTCAGATTTAGATTGGATTGGAACTTTATTACCACTTATTATTCCAAAGTTGTTCGGTAATATTATGATGATTTTCTTCTTACGGCAATTCCTTACACATATTCCCGATGCTTTGGTTGAGAGTGCTAAAATTGATGGCGCTAATCATTTTCAAATTTTCTGGATAATTATTTTACCGCTTTTAAAACCCGCTTTGGCGGCGCAAACAGTGTTATGGTTTATTGGCATTTGGAATGATTACTTAGCCCCCAATTTCTTCTCAGCGGCTTCACCAACTTTACCCGTTGTTATTGGTGGATTAGTAAGTGACTTCCCAATCCAAGAACCAGTTCATTTAAATATGGCAGCGTCAATTATTTCAATGATTCCAGTTCTCGCAATTTTTGCTATTTTCCAAAAACAAATTATTAATTCATTCGTTCTCTCGGGAATGAAAGAATAAGAAGGAGTAACAATATGAAAACAAAATTATTTATCGACAAAAACCTAACGATTGGTAAAGTTAGTAATCTTCTTTTTGGGAGTTTTATTGAACATTTAGGAAGAGCAGTGTATACGGGTATTTATGAACCAGGTCACCCTAAAGCTGATAAAGATGGCTTTCGTCAAGATGTTATCGATTTAATTAAAGAGCTTAAAGTCCCAATGGTGCGTTATCCTGGTGGTAACTTTCTTTCTGGATATAATTGGGAAGACGGGATTGGTCCGAAAGAAAATCGTCCGGTTCGCCTAGATTACGCTTGGCAAACTATTGAAGATAACACATTCGGCACTGATGAATTTATGCGCTGGTGTAAAAAGGCGGAAATTGAACCAATGATGGCAGTCAATTTAGGAACAGGCACTCCAAAGGACGCTGGTAACATTGTTGAATATTGTAATTTTCCAAAAGGAACATATTACAGTGATTTACGAATTAAAAATGGACATAAAGAACCTTATAATATTAAATATTGGTGTCTCGGCAATGAAATGGATGGGCCGTGGCAAATATGTCACCTAAATGCTGAAGATTATGCTAAAAAAGCATTAGAAACAGCAAAGATTATGCGCTGGGTTGATCCTTCTATTAAATTAATTGCCTGTGGCAGTTCAAATGCTGAAATTGAAACATATCCTGATTGGGACCGTATTGTGATGGAAACACTTTATGATCATGTTGATTATATTTCCATGCATCGTTATTACTGGTACGAAGATAGTTTAGAAGATTTCTTTGCTTCATATCATGATATGGATAATTTCATTCATACAATTAAAAGCACTGCTGATTTTGTGAAAGCTAAAAAACGTTCTGATAAAGTAATGAAGATTTCTTTTGATGAATGGAATGTATGGTATTTAAATAAATGGAAACCGGGTGGTTGGAAAAAAGCACCGCATATTCTTGAAGACCATTATTCACTTAAAGATGCATTAGTCTTTTCAGGATTACTAAATACGCTAGTAAATAATGTTGACCGCGTTGAAATTGCTGCTTTAGCGCAACTTGTAAATGTTATTGCCCCCATTTTCACAAAAGAAGGTGGAGGGGTGTTTAAACAAACAATTTTCTATCCGTTTTATGCTGTGTCAAATTATGGTCGTGGTGTCGCTTTAAAAGCAATTAAAACGGGACCTAAATTTAATTCAAAGTTCGGTGAAGTAAATTATGTTTCAGAAGCAGTAACATTTAACGAAGAGAAACGAGAAATTTCTGTATTCCTTGTAAATTATGCGCAAGAGAAGATGGAAGTTGAACTTGAATTACGTTCGTTTGGTCGTGTAGAAGCACTTACTCATAAAGTAATGACGCATGACGACTTAGAAATTAAAAATACCTTTGATGAAGAAAATGTCAAATTTGTTGAAGGTGAGTTACCAACAGTTAAAAATGATGTTGCGACCTTGGAATTAGGCCCGCTTTCCTATCATGTCTATCGTTTTAAGTACTAGGGAGGTACTAGTTTGAAGCGTTATCTTTTCTTAATTAGTGTGGCGATCCTTGCTTTAACCGCTTGTAGCGGGGGTAAAACAATTACCTCTATTTCTAATAGTGACAATATTGAAGAAGCAATTATTTATCCTACTAAGCCATATAGTGATAGTGATCACATTATGCAAAAAGATCCTTACGCCTTCTATAACATTGCGGGTAACGACACTCGCTACTGGGGAGCGGCTAACACGCATGATCCAGCAATTATTAAAGAAGGTGATACATATTACGCTTTTTCAACAGACGCTAATTTTGGTGTAACCTCACAAAAAGGGATTCATATCCGCAAATCAAATGATTTAATTAAATGGAGTTTTGTAGGAACGGCGTTAGATGTTACAACACTTGAAGATCAAATTGAATATATTGGTTATAACAGAGACGGGGAAAAGGTTGATTTCTTTTGGGCGCCAGACATTATTAAAAGAGGTAATGAATTTTGGTTATTTTATTCAATCAGTGGTTTTGGACAACGCAATTCAATGATGGGATTAGCAAAGTCTAACAATATTGAAGGACCATACACTTTTGATAAAGAGATATTACGTACAAGCCAAAGTGTAGGTGGCACGCCAAATGCGATTGATTCCGCTATATTTGTGGAAGAAGTTGATGGCGAAGAAAAGATGTATATGAGTTATGGCTCATGGTCAGCAGGCATTTACATTCTCGAACTTGATCCTGTGACGGGTTATCCGCTTATTGCCCAAACACTTGTCGAACGCGAAGTAACAGTTAACACTGCTGAAAAAGGTGTAACGGCAACCGCTACTAAATTAGTGCCCTCCTCCAGCGATGATCCTGCTTTTGGTACGAAAATATTAAGTATTACATCTAGCGAAGCGCCTTACATTATTAAAGAAAATGGTTATTATTATTTATTTATTACGAACGGTGTTGATTTAACTTATGACTATGATGTGCGTGTTTTTCGCTCACGCAATATCTTAGGCCCTTATGTTGATGGTAAGGGTGTTAGTGCACTTAGTGCAACAAATTATAATTCATTTAGACCTTATGGCAACAAAGTGACAATTGCCCATCAATTTACATATCTTACAGATGATATTAGTTATAAACGTGGCTGGGCAGGTATTGGTCACTCAACGGCATTTAAAGATGAAGAGCAGTGGTTCTTTGCATCGCATTACCGCGGCACTTATATGGATCGTCATCGTTTCTTTCTTGGTATTTGGAAGATGCATTTTGTTAATGATTGGCCCGTTATAGAACCTAATCGTTATACTGGTGAAGGTAGTATTAATTTAGAACAAGCTGATATAAGCGGAAATTATCGCATTCAAATCCTGCATCAATCCGCGGTTAATTCAATGCTTACTGATGACATTATTTCGATTGTTAATCGCGCTGAAGAGATTACATTAACTAAGCAAAAAGCAGGTGAATGGTATGTTGTAAACGGAGAATATAACGGTCGTTATCGCCTTAATAACAATCAACTTGAACTTGAATTAAATGGGGTGTTATACAAAGGAGTTATTACCCCGCAATTTAATTATGAATTTGAAAAAGGAGTGCTGGGCTTATCACTGATTAATAGTGATGGAACAGCATTATGGGGCAACCGTATTATTTAGAAAGGAAGAAATGTGTATTTAGGAATTGAATTTGGCTCAACAAGAATTAAAGGGATTGTCTTAAATGATAATTTTGAAGTCATTGCTTCAGGATCTTACATTTGGCAATCAACACTTAAAGATGGGTACTGGACTTATGATCTTAATGAAGTTTGGGTCGGGATGAATGCAGTAATTGACGAAATTGCTAAGACGATTAATGTAAAAGAAATCAAATCACTTGGTGTGTCAGCAATGATGCATGGTTTTTTACCATTTGATAAAAACGGAAAATTATTAACACCATTCCGCACATGGAAAAACACGAACACAACAGTAGCGGCCACGGAGTTATCAAAGCAATTTGCATTTAATATTCCGTTACGATGGTCAATTGCCCATCTTTATCAAGCTTATTTAGATAAAGAAAGTTATGTAAAAGATATTGATACTTTTACTACATTAGCAGGTTATGTCCATCTAACGCTTACCGGTAAAAATGTATTAGGGATTGGCGACGCAAGCGGGGTGTTCCCCATTGATGTTAAAACTAAGCACTATAATCAAAAAATGATTCAAACTTTTAACGATTTAACAGATATGAAACTTGAAAAGCTTTTGCCTGGTATTGTTGAAGTAGGAGAAGACGCTGGCTTTTTAACAGCAAAAGGTGCGGAGCTCTTAGGGAATAAATTAACAGTCGGTATCCCTTTAGCGCCACCAGAGGGGGATGCGGAAACGGGGATGGTATCAACAAACGCCCTTAAACCTAAAACGGGTAATGTATCCGCGGGTACTTCTGTTTTTTCAATGATTGTTTTAGAAAAGGCGTTGAATAAATGGTATCCCGAAATTGATATTGTCCAAACTCCAACAGGCGATGCAGTCGCAATGGTCCATGCGAATGAATGTACTTCACGTATTGATCCATGGATTGAACTTTTCGGTGAAGCAATTATGAGAGTTAATGGTGAAGTTGATCGTAATCATCTTTTTGAAACACTTTATGAAGTTTCTTTAGAAGATACCCCGCTTGGTGAATTTATGAAGCAGAAACTTGTTGAAGCAATAATTGACTTAAAACCGGGCATGGATATCTTACTAAACAAAGAGCATGTTAAAGTTGATTATTTATTAGGGCATGGCGGATACTTTAAATCAAAGAGCGCGGGTAGGAAAGTGATGAGTGAAACACTTGGTATTCCAATTCGTTTATTAGAGACCGCTGGTGAAGGGGGCCCGTGGGGGATGGCTGTCTTAGCAGCATATCGTTATTACAATAAAGAGCAAAAAATAAAATTTGATAAATTCATAGAAAAAGTATTTAAAGGAGCGTAATTTATGAAAACATTTTGGTTTATCGTTGGGTCACAATCTTTATATGGAGAAGAAACCCTCAAGCAAGTAGAAAAAAATGCAAAGAAAATTGCAAAAGGACTGAAAACGAAATATCCTATCGTCTATAAGGAGACAGTTAAGACACATGCAGAAGCAATGCGCTTAATTAAAGACGCAAATTATGATGAAAATTGCCTTGGTATCATTACTTTTTGTCACACATTCTCGCCATCAAAAATGTGGGTGAATGCCTTACAAAATTTACAAAAACCATGGTGTCATTTCCACACACAGTTTTATGATGAAATTCCTAATGACGCGATTGATATGGATTACATGAATCTTCATCAATCAGCGCACGGAGATAGAGAACACGGTTTTATCGGTACTCGTTTACAAAAGAATCGTAAAATAATTGTCGGTTACTGGCAAGATCCTAAAACAAGCGAAGCAATTTCTGCTTGGCAAGATGTTGTTGATGCAGTTAATGAAAGTAAGACATTAAGTGTCGTTCGCTTTGGTGATAATATGCGTGAAGTAGCGGTTACAGAAGGTGATAAAGTTGAAGCGCAAATGAAATTTGGTTGGCAAGTAAATACGATTGGTGTTGGTACATTAGTCGATACAATCAAAGCCGTTACTAACGAAGAACTTACAGCAAAACTAGCGGAATATAAAGCAAAGTATGCACTGAACACTGATAACTTTGCATCAATTGAATATCAAGCTAAAGCAGAAGTTGCGATTAAAAAGATTCTTGACGCTAATAACGCTAAAGCATTCACTAATACATTCGAAGATCTCTATAACATGGAACAACTCCCAGGACTAGCAACCCAAAACTTAATGTTAGAAGGTTATGGGTATGGCGCTGAAGGGGATTGGAAAACAGCAGCGATGACACGTATCTTTAAAGCAATTGGTAAAGTTACTACTTTTATGGAAGATTATACTTATGACTGGAAAGAAGGGCTAATATTAGGCGCACACATGCTTGAAGTATGTCCGTCAATTGCTCGTGAAAGACCGAAAATTGAAGTCCATCACTTAGGTATTGGTGGCAAAAAAGCACCGGCGCGACTTGTCTTTGAAGGTAAGCCTGGTAAAGCTAAAGCAATCTCACTAATTGATTTAGGTCATCGTTTCCGGCTTATTGCTCTTGACGTTGAATGTGTTGCCCCAACTAAATCAATGCCAAACTTACCTGTAGCGCGCCTTATGTGGCGACCAGAACCAAATTTAGAAAAGTCAGCAGCTTGTTGGTTAGTAGCGGGCGGGGCACATCACACCACACTAGTGTATGACCTATCACTTGAATTTCTCCGTGACTTTGCTAATCTCCTTGACATTGAATTTGTGCATATTGGGAAAGACGCTGATCCTTACATACTTGAAGAAATGATGAAAAATAACGATATCCGCTATCGTTTACGAGGGTAAAATATGTACAAAACTTTAAAAGAAACGACATATAACGCTAACATTGCCATTAAGAAATCGGGTTTAGTACTTTTAACATGGGGCAATGTGTCTGTTAAAGATGATGTACTTAAAGTAATAGCAATTAAACCGTCTGGTGTTGCGTATGAAAAGATGAAAGCAGATGATATTGTTGTAGTCGACTTTGACGGGAATATCATTGAAGGAACTTTGCGACCGTCTGTTGATTTGCCTTCACACCTAGCCTTATATAAAGCACATCAAGAAATTGGTGCAATTGTCCATACTCACTCAACATTTGCGACAGCGTGGGCACAAAAAGGTAGAGCAATACCAATGTATGGTACGACACACGCTGATTATTTTAGCGATGATATTCCGTGCGCTCCTTATTTAACACCAGAAGAGATGAAAGACTACGAAAAAAATACTGGTGAAGTAATTGCGGCGCTCATTAAAAAAGGACGGGCTAATGAAACACCAGCGGCAATCATCAAAGGACATGGTGCTTTTGCGTGGGGTAAAAATGCTAAAGATGCTGTGCTGCACGCTATCGTGTTAGAAGAAGTAGCGAAGATTGCCTATCTTACAGAAGCAATCCCGGGTCAAAATAATCCGCTACCAGAGCATATTAAGAAAACCCATTATGAGCGAAAACATGGTCCTAACGCTCGTTATGGTCAAAAGAAATAAGCACTAAACTTTTAAATAATTATAAAAAGGCACCCTTTGTAAAAAATGAACAGCCCCTTGTCAAGTAGACACGGTAAATAATATAAAATTAGATGGCCATATACCTATACTCTAAAGGTGATAAACTACCGCCTGGTCATTTTCATATTATTGTCGAAACACTTGTTAAACATAGCGACGGCACTTATTTAGTAATGCAACGTGATTATAGTAAAAAAGAATACCCAGGTTTATATGAAGGAAGCGCAGGTGGTTCTTTAATAAGTGGAGAAACCAAAAAAGAAGGGGCCATCCGCGAAGTAAGAGAAGAAACGGGACTTATAATAAATGATGTAAGTCCAACATATTATTTTATGAGTGAAAAAGACGGCGTTATAAGTCAAGGCTATATTGCGATAATAAGTGGTACTAAAGATATTACTTATTTAAAAGGGGAAACAATTAATCATAAATGGTTAACCTTAAAAGAGTTAAAAGCATTTATTTTAACCGCTGAATATAATAAAGCGCACGCTTCCCGCCTTAAAACATATTTAGATACATTAGAAGATTAATAATAAACTTAGCAATTATTTGCTATAGAAGAGGTATATATGACAAATAGAAAAGAACGGACCAAAGGATTCTTTAAAACAACAATCTTAAGTTTCCAACATATGTTTGCTATGCTTGGCGCAACAGTGTTAGTGCCGATGCTTGTCGGTCTTGATGTTTCAATCACACTTATTACCGCGGGTATTGGTACAATCATCTTTTACTTTATGACAAAAAAGAAAGTACCGGTATTCTTAGGGAGTAGCTTTGCCTATCTTCCAGCGATGATGGCAATAATGAGTGGCAGTGGCCCGATTGGTTCAACGTTGTGGCAACAAAAAATGGGTGCTCTAGTGGTCGCTATTTTCTTTACCGGGTTAGTTTACCTCGTTTTTGCGGGGGTAATTACCCTTATTGGTGTGTAAAGAGTACGCAAAATATTTCCCCCACGCGTTGTCGGACCAATTATTATCGTCTTAGGAATGCTTTTAATGCCGAATTTTATGGAATAACATTATTGCCCCGTACGCGCTTTATTCCGGGGAAGCGTGGAAATCATGGACGACTGCGCTTATTACTTTAATAACAATTATTGGCATTAGTGCTTTCGCCAAACCAAAGTCCTTTTTTAAAGCTGCCCCAATCTTGCTTGGTTTTTTTGTAGGTTACATTTACGCCGCGATTATTGGCTTAGTGGACTTTTCTTCATTACAAAACGCTGATATAATCGTCTTCCAATCAATTGGGGATAAATTAGGGTTTTATCGTTATTTACGTTTTGATTGGAGTGCGATTATTATGATGGTGCCACTCGCCTTTGTAACTTTAATGGAACATATTGGCGATATAAGTGCAAATAGTACTGTCTGTGGTAAAGACTTCTTTGTCGATCCTGGCATTAACCGTACCTTAGCAGGCGACGGCGTTGCCATTATGGCCGCAAGCTTATTAGGTGGTCAGCCGCAAACGACATACGGCGAAAACACGGCTATTTTAGTAATTACCGAAAACTATGAACCGAAAAATATATTTTATGCGGCCGTGTTAGCTATCTTCTTTGGGGTCTTCTCGATATTTGGTTCAGTTATAAGCACTATTCCGAGTGAAGTAATTGGTGGCGCCTCAATTATCCTATTTGGGATGATCAGTGCTTCGGGCTTACGGATGGTAATTGAACATAAAGCGGATATTGGACAAACGAAGGATTTACTTGTTGTTTCGATTACTTTAGCGGTTGGTCTTGGCCCTGGCGCTCTAAGTGTCGCAAGTGACATCTTAGCCCAAGTTGGTACAGATTTTGACGCCACGCTATTAAAGATAATGATTGGAAATATTGAACTTTCTCCGCTAGCGGTCGCTACGTTTGTTGCTGTATTTCTTAACTTAGTAATTCCTGAACCAAAAGTAAAAGCAGAAACTCCTATTTTAGAAAATGAAGTAAAAGCGGAAGATGAAGTAAAAGAAATAGCCTAACCCTATTTTATTTATTTAACATGGAAATTTTATGGATTTTTGTCTGTAAGCAAATAACCATTTTAAAAAGCCATGTCATTGTATAATTAATAAGGTAAAAAAGGAGGAATTATAGATGAGAAAGATTGGAATTATCGTTGGTTCACTTCGTAAAGATAGTTATTCAGGCAAAGTGGCCAAAAACATTGAAACATTATTAAAAGGAAAGGCTGAAGTTAAATATATCGATATTAGTAAGCTTCCCCTTTACAATCAAGATTATGATGGTGTAATCGAAACACCAAAAGCATACGTTGAATTTCGTAGTGAACTAAGTAGTGTTGACGCGATTGTCGTTGTCACCCCAGAACATAACCGCACCATGCCGGCGGCACTTAAAAACGCCCTTGATGTTGGCAGTCGGCCATATGGTAAAAACTCATGGAAACATAAAACATATTTAGTACTAAGTCAGTCACCTGGTAACTTAAGTGGCTTTGGTGCTTCTAATGAAGTAAAAATGGTATTAAGTTTCTTAAATGGTCGCGTCATGCATCAACCAGAAGTATACTTAGCAAACATTAACACTTTACTTGATGAAAAAGGCGTCTTTATTCCAGATACCTTAAAATTCATTGATTCAGTAGTGGCAAAGTTTCTTGAATTTTAATAAGTAAACTTAACAAAGTATTAAGCCCGTCGATGACGGGCTTTTCTTTATATAATCAATCATTAAAACATTACAAAAAGCAGTCATAACAAAGAATATGTAAAATAAGTGTAAAAAAGACTTGACATATTTTAAACACCAGCATATAATGTTTCTAGGAGGAACTATGCGAAAGATAACAGAATTTATTACCATTACCGAACTAGCGCCCTTACTTAGTATTACGCGACCAACCTTATATAAATATGTCGTTGATTACGAAGCAGGGGACTATCGCAATATTAAATACGATATTGTCGTTATATTTGACTATATTGCTAAAGAAGCAAAAAACAAAGTTGATATCATTAACTTTATTAAAGCGCAGAGTGAAGAAAAAGATAGTCCGCTTATTAAAGAAATAAAAGCATTACTAAAAAGTGATGCAGCGTTTAAAGAATTATTAACTTTCTTAGTGAAACATATAAGAAGTTATGAAGAAGCACTTATTACCTTAAAGGAAGGAGAAATTAAGCATGAATAATTTTAATATTAAAGAAGTGCAAACCATTACGTATTCATTTAATCTTTTACGGATTAAAAATGATCTTGCCTATCACGAAAAAGAAATGGGACGCACCAAAGAAAAAACGATTGGTGAAAGTGATGACTTTTTCCAAAAGCTTGGCAAAGACTTTAGTAACACCGTAAATAAAAATGTCTTTGAAAGCAATTTAAAACAATATAACCTAAAACAAGAACATCTCCAAAAAATTGAAACTTTCATTAAAGAAAACGATGTAGAAGTTATTAGTGATCTTAATGAACTAGCGATTTATATTAATGAACTATTTAAAGATGATGTCGCAGATATTAGAGCGGTATTCGTTGCCTTTAACTTAATCTTTACAAGTCCCTATTACGGAACATCGATTAAAGAAGCAGTGAAAAAGGAAAGTTTCAACGAGGTGGCCGAAGCCCTTAAATTACCGAAAAACTTCTTTGTTGATTACGAAAATGATTTATTAAAGAAATATCACCTCATCAGTGGCAAGTATCCAAATGATTTACTCGCTGATGCCTTATTAGTAGGTACTCTAGCTGGTATAGCTGCCTTCTTTATTTCCCCAGTTCTTGGCGTATTTACCGCTGGAGCAGTGACAACCCTCACTTTAGGAGGAATGATAAGCGCCGGAGTAATTATTGGTATTTTAGCGGGAAGTGCAAGATACGGGGCTAACCTTGCGGAAAATCGCAGTGAAGTACGCAAAGCCTTTAAAAGCATGAGTGCCGAAGAGACAGACTTTATGCTCTTACAAAAACTCGCGGTTATTGAAGCACTCGCTAAATATCAAGGGGAACCGACAGTAGATGAAGCGATTCAACAATTGATTGACGAACTAATTAACTTAAAAAGTGATCTTGATTTAGCCTTATATGGCTTCCGGGAAAATAAAGACAATGTCAATACCCGGAAAAAAGATAGTTTCCATCGCTTTGATAAACAATTACTTAAAGTATTAAAAATCTAAAGCACTAAACAAAAGAAAAGGAACGAATCACATCGCTCCTTTTCATTAACTAATTAGTTACTTATTATCCAAAGAGTTTTTTCTTGGAGATGAAGTAGTATCCTGCTAAGGAAGATACACCTAATGCACTAATAATAAGAGTTGCAGTTGCACTATTGTCACTTGAAGGAATTGTTCCGGAAACGCTTGAACCAATTGAGGTATTAATATTATAGAAAGCCTTTAAGTAGTTAAGACGATCCATACCGGTTTTACCGCCACCAACATCAAGTGCAGCATATTGATTTTGTTCAAAGGTTGGTAAATTATTATATGCATCAATAGCAGCTTGGGCTGCTTCTACACTACAAGCTTCTGCGTCAGTATCAATTGTCGCGGCAAAGGCACTTACTGCTGTTGTGGTAACTGGTGTAAATGTCTTAAAAGAACCTGGTGTTATTGCGCCATTCCAAGCAATTGGGCCAGTTAAGTCAAAGTACTTTCCAACGCTTTCAGAATAAGTTAAATCATCTGTTTTTGCCCCCCAATCCAAAATTGGGTCTGAGCCACTAACTCTAACAAACATAAAGTGTGTTATATCTGCTGGTAAATCAAAATAAACCAACCAATTAGCAGTGTCCCATTTGACACGAACTCCAGGCCAGGTGGTACCTTGTGCGCCACCCCAGTAATGGATTGCTGTAGCGGCGCCATCTTTATCCCAATATTCAGTAATTGAGTTTTTCATCCAAACCCGTTTTGTGGTAGGCGAAGCGGCATCAGCGCGCACAACGTCTTTATTTCTTTGGGCTAAACCAAAGCCTAGCGAACCAAGCAATAAAGCAAATGTAAGATGTTTAAATAATTTTTTCATTGTCAATCCTCCTTTTATAAAAGGTAGTAAATACATACTTAGGATAATTATACAAAGAATTAATATATATTGTCAATAGAAAAAGTGTTGAAAAAGTGCACTTTTTTGCTACTTTTTGTAGGAAAAACAGCCAAAAAACGCAAAAGATTAGATTATACAATAATATTTTG
>Ga0116190_1001835_pt1 | contig 17699 bp, 11 predicted proteins | sample AD_JPNTR4_MetaG_FD_89808 | JGI IMG/M metagenome (GOLD analysis project Ga0116190, IMG submission 89808) | Active sludge microbial communities of municipal wastewater-treating anaerobic digesters from Japan - AD_JPNTR4_MetaG | ecosystem: Engineered > Bioreactor > Anaerobic > Digestate | place...
ACGAGCCTCTGCCATTTTTGTTTGTCCGCTCGCCAAGTTCCAGCAAGCCGGGTCATGCGGTCGGGGTTGCGGCAGGCGCGGTCGGCTCGTCGATTTTCTGGGGCGTCGGGGTTGTGCGTGGCAAAGAGCAGAGTTTCAACTTGCTTGTCCCATTGGGCGCGGTCTGGCGCGTCAATCTCAATCAGCCCGTGAAGGGACTTGTTGCCCGAGTAGACCAGCGAGCGCAAAGGGAGTGTTCCCGTCGCAATCACACCGGCCCAGAAGGCGCATTGCTCCTCAAGCGGCATGGCGTCGAATTCGACAAGAGCGTAGCGGTGCCGCCTCACACTTTCGGCACAACGGAACGACGGCTTGCCATCTGTGGCTAACGCGGGTTGGCCGGTGAGGGGGTTGGCGATCAGCAGCGGGTACGATATGTTACTATTGAAAATGTTGATGCCCTGAATCCAGTGATTGGCCATGAGCACGTTCTTGCCGATCACGCCCTTGTGTTCCTTTTCGCCGCAGAAGAGATAGTCGGTGTCATTATACATCGCGCCAAGGAAGCAGGCGGTCTGCATCCGAGGCTCGGGGGGTATCGGCACCGGCGACGCCGCGACCAGCGCTTTTGCCATTTCTTCTTTCCCCTGCCCGATCTGCGCCTTGCCCATCGCGTCTTTTCCCTGCTCGATCATGCGCTCAACGAATGACGCGGCCCCGCCTCCCAGCGGGGGCGGCGGCTTGGGGCTTGGCTTCCAGTCGTGCGTGTTTATGTGTGGCCGGTGTACCGCCGATGAATACGCGCTGTACCGCGCCGCCGCTATGGCCCTGCGCACTTCCTTTTCGGTCAAAGGCGGGGTCCCGCTTGCGTCAATGATTTCGCGTTCCATCTGTCCGTCCGACCGTCCCGCACGCACGCCGCAGTTGCAAAGCCCCAGCAGCGAGTCGTTGCGCCCGCCGACGTTACCGGCCAGCCATGCCAGCCGCTCGCGGTATTTGCTCAGTGCCGCTTCCCGTCCATGTCCGATTCCTGTTCTCATGTTTCTTCTCCGTTGTTTGGTGTCGGCTACCCCCTCGCCAGCCTTGCCGCCATACCCCCCCTAAAGGGGGGAGTGGCATGACTGGCAAAACTGGCTAAGGGCGGTTGGGGAGGTTTGCCAAGTTTGTTAATCGGCAAGACTGGCAAAACTGGCAGACTCTCCCATTGGGTCGCTGGCCGGGGCACTCGCCTCAGCCTTTTGTGTCCGTTGTTTTGCACATCTTGGCGTCGTAGTCATTCGCTACCGACTCGGCTTGGGCTCTGACTCCGATAAACATGCAGCCCTTGTATCTGGCCTGAACCAGCGAAAGCCCCAAGGCTTCGGGGTTCGCCTTCAGCAACTCGAACGCCTTGCGCCCCCTTGTTCGGTGGAACAATTGCTCGGCGAGCGACCGGGCATCTGTTAAGGGTTGCGCCCTTTCGCGTAGTATCTCGGCGATCCGTTCGGCGTCGACCTGGGGGTCGGAGGGCGTTTTCTTCCTTCCGGCGGAAGCCTGTGCCGTCGCCGCCTCTTCCGGCGTCGCGTCCCGCCAGAATATCCGGTTCTTGCTGTGCGCGATAAACCGGACGTCTGTCCGTACGCCCGCCGCGTCTTTCCACCCAAGCCGTTGCCCCCGTTTCGCCGCCGTCAGGCGAAACAGGCCACTGTCATTCTCGCACGGCATGAGAGCCAGCACGGCGCGAGCCCAGTTCACGATTTCAGCCCCGCCCGCGCCTATGTAGCTTGCGAACGCATCAGCGCCCCAACCCGTGCGTTCCTTTGCGTTCGGCGGCTTGTTGGTGTGATGGATAAACAGCACGCCGACTTTGTTCGGTTTGATGAATCGGTCAAGCCCGCCCCGAAGAAACCCCGATAACTCGGCGTTCCGAGATATATCGCCGCCGAAAAAACTCTGCAACGGGTTGATGATCAGAAGATCAAGTTCCGGGTGTTCTTCCAATATCTTGCCCACATATTCGATGAAAGTACCGCCAAACTTACCGACCGCATCGAACAGGAGAACGTTCGTCCGCGCCGCCTCCACCTGGTCCCGGTCAAGCCCCGCCTGCTCGACAAGGCCGTCCGTGATGTTGTTCCGGAAATTCACCATTTCCTCGTCGTCGTCCTCGGCCTGTACAATGCCGATTTTCAACGGACGTACCGGCACGATGCCGAAAGCGGGAAGCCCCTGCGCCCAAAGTAGCGCCGCTTGAACTGTCCACACGCTTTTGCCCGTGCCTGACGTGCTCACCAAGAACGCGCCGCCGCCCTTGCGCAGCCAGCCGTTGCGGAACAGGGCGGCGGGGTTGTCCTTTTCGGGCAACGGAGGGGTAAGATCGGCGAGTGACCGGCAAACCGGGATGTCGGGCGGCGGCTGACTTTCGGGTACAACCGCCGCCCCGCAGAAACCCTTCAGGGCCGCCAGCGGATCGGCCTGAGCGGAGGGCGTGCCGGGCGTGACGGGAGCATTCATTTGACGCCCCCTTTCACGTTGACGGTCTTGGCGGCGGCTTCGGCCTTGGCTGTCTGTTCGCAGGAGAAGCAGAGCCCGTTATGCCAGTTGAAGGCAAGCACACGGTTACAAGTCTTGCACCTCGGTAACGTGCGGCATCGTGCGTCCGTTTTGTGTCTGTTACGGCAAAGGGCGGTTGGTTGAAGGGAGTATTTCATGCCGCGCCCCCCTTCAGGAAATCGGTGATGGTCTGGCTTGCCACGCGGCGGCGGCCGGCCCGCGTTTGGATGGTCGCAAGCCTTCCGTCGGCACACATGCGGTGAATTGTCATTCTGGACACGTTCAACTCATGCGCGGCCTCGGTCAGCGTCAGCAGGCGGCGGTCGCCCGGTGTGGTCTCGGTCGTTTTCCCGTTCAAGACCTCCGCAACTCGCCCGATTGTCTCGGGGGTGGCGGTCAGTATCTTCATCATGATTTCTTCTTTGCTCATAACCCGACTCCTTTTATGCCCGTGTAACTCGGGCGACGGGGTATCTATATCATGGCATTTCAAGAATAAAATTAGCGTCGCCCCCATGTGGAAACTACACGGAAACGACGCGGAAATGAGACGGAAGCGAAACGGAAAATATTATGGATTAGTTACGCTTGACGGGGTTCTTTGAAGCGACCTTTTTGATGTAAGGCGTTAACGACTTTTTGGGTATGCGCGTTAACCGGCCCTTGCCTGTGACACCCGCAATCATCGGCTTGTTGCCATCGACTTGTGTAAGCCAATTTCGGATTGTCTTTGTGCATACGCCCGCATAATCGGCGGCTTCTGAAATATCCAACATGTCCTTTACCGGCTCGCCCTCGCGGGTGTGTGCGGGCGGATCTTCGACAATAACGCCCTTCTCTTCAAGTTCTGATGTCCAATCCTCTATTCTTTTCCGCACGGCATCGAGAATGCCGTGAAGTCTCGATACTTGAACAGTCTGCACAAGCGAGGGCGGGAGTTTCATCGTCTCTATGAAGACCTCCTCCACGCCCGGCGGGCAAGATAGATGCACGTAATTGTCTGGTGTTTTACCTTTAATCGTTCTTTCGATTTCAGCGATTGGCACAGGACACGGATAATCTGCGGCACTTTCATTGGGGTGGGACGGAGAGCGTCCCGACAAAAGGGGGTCAAGAAATTCAGTGCCGCTGGATGAACACAATTCGCATTCAATCTTGCTCTTAACAAACCTGTACTTGGGCAGGGCGTCGTAGTTTCCGTTTATTATTAAATACCCATTCAACTCTGACTGAATCCAAGGTTCTTGGTCAATTATTTTCAGCTTTCTTGCTGCCAGCAGTGCTTTTCTCAGCAAGTCAGAGACTGCAACCGATGAGTCTGATGCCGCTCGCTGGAGCTCAAGCACTAAACCGGCCACTCTTTCCCTCCTTGTAAAATCCTCCTCGTTTTTCATTGGACTCCTTTCGATGCTGCCTGTTGCCGCCAAGCCGGGGCCGCACGTTGACAAGTCGCCTTCGCCGCTCACACCGCAAAGCGCGGCGCGTACCCGGTGGCCTTGCTGATCCCCGACGTGATCCGGCCCAGCGTGGCCGTCGTGGGGTTGCCGTGAGCCGACAGGGCGCGGTGCAGGGACTTTTCGGGGACGCCGGTCACACGCGCCAGTTCGGGGAACGTCACCAGCGCGTGAACGATGTCGCGGAGCTGCGAAAGCCCGACGGCCGCCTCGCCGTCAAGGATTGCGGACACGGCCTCGGCGTGGAGGGCGCGCGCGAAAGCGGGGTCGCCCTTGATCCGTTTCACGACCGTGTCGCGATAACTTTTTGTGAGTGCCATTGCTTACCTGCCTTTCAAGTAGTTGGCACGGCAAGGCGTCTTCGCGACGTACGCCGGGGCGCGGAAGGCGCTTTCTGGATAGCCCCGCCCGCCATGAGTGCGGCGACACCGCGAACGTCCATGCCCGTCTCGAAGAGCGCCCGTAGGGCCAAGTCGATGCTGACGGAGGGGTCGCCCTTCTCAATGAACGAGAAGCGGCTCTGACTGGTTCCCAGCGCCTTGGCCATGCTGGCCTGCGAGAGCCCCAGCGCAAGCCGCCGCTCGCGGACGGCGCGGGTGAGCGCGACCTTGGTTTCAACATAGGCCGCTTCCGCGTCGGTGAGCCCGAGCAGTTCCTGCGCGCTTCCCTCAACCCATCCTTTGCCGATCTCTTTCATTTCGAGTCCCTCCTGTGGTAGTCGCGCAACCGCCGTGCGCACCGGGTCAGAATCGTTTGCGGCGTCGTCCGCGTCGTTTTCTTGAACACGTCCAGAACAACGACCGCCTCGGGCGTGACCGCGTAGACAAGCCGCCATTCGCCGCCCGCGTCGGTCACGCGCAACTCGTGGCAACCCGCGCCGATGTCGGGCATGGGCCGTGACTGCGGCATGGATAGCGCCTCGCCGTCCTGTGTCAACCGCAGCAAGAAGCCCAACTCCTTCCGCGCGGCCGTGGTCATGGGCGGGGTCTTCACCTCGCCGTGTAGCCATCGAAGCGGTTTCATGAGAGTCATGTTATCCCATTTCTGATATAACGTCAAGCGTTACCGTAGCGTGGCGACGGTTGTTTCAGCATGGCGGCCAGTTGCGTCCGTTGCTCGCCTGTGAGCGCCTGAAGCTGTACCGCTAACGTCGCCACCGGGTCGGCCTTGGCTTCCGGCAGCGTGGCTGTCTCGGTCAGCGACGCGGGAAGCGCGGCCCGCAGTTCGTTACGGGCGTCCGTGCCCCTCGGCTTGAAGTAGTGCCGCATGACCGTTTCAACCGTATGGTGTCCGGTAAGGGCTTTCAGCTTGTCTACACCGACGCCGGCGTTCAACGCCAGCGTGACAAAGGTTGTCCGCAGCCCGTGGAAGTCGTACTTGGACGCCGCTTTCAGCCCGACCGCCCGCGCCGTGCGCGTCACGTCACGAATCGCGGCGTTCATGCCGGGGGCTTGCGAGTCGGCAAGGAAACGCACCTTTGCCAGCCGTTGCGCCTCATGCAGCAGCGTGGAAATGCCGCCCCGCGATATGCGCCGCTCCTGTTGAATGACCCGGTACGATTGCCCGCTGGCGTAGCGGTTCAGAAGGTCAATCAGCTTGTCGCGCTTCGCAGCGGTCATTTTCGCGGCCTGTACGGCTTTCAAGACCTCGGGGAGCGTCTTTGCAAGGGGGACAAGCTCCGGCGCGTCCTGCGTGGCTTCCTGCGGCTTTGCGAACGCCAGAGCGAAAGCCCGCTTGATGCGCCGTGACACGCCGCTCGGGTTTGTCCGCAGTTCCCGCTCGGCTTCCGGGAACACGTAGGTCGCGCCCTCTTTCCGCTCGGCAAGCCGACCTTGCAGGACCGTCCGCAGTCTCGGCATGATCGGCAGGTAAAGCTCGGCTCGGGTCTTGGAGGTGGTCAGCTTCAGCACCTCGCCCCGCAGGTCTACGCTTGACCACTTCAACCGGCACACGTCCCCGCGCCGCAACCCGGTTGAAAGCCCGGTCACGATCAAATCAAAGGCGGTCGGATCTTCGGAAGCCGCTTTCAGCAGCGCGTCAACCTCGGCAGGGTTCAGCGGTTCCCGGTTAAACACCCGGTCTCCGTCGGTCGTTTCCACCGCGACGTTCTGAAAGGGGTTCGGTATCGCTTCCGGCAAGACCAGTTTCAGCGAGTGCCCGAGAGTCGCCTTGATCTTCCGAATGTTGGCGGCGGTGCGCGTGCGGCCCTCTTCGTTCGGCTGGTAGACGGCGTCTATGTACTCCCTCGCGACTGCGGGCGTGACTTCCAACACCTTGGACAGCCCGCGCCCCTTTGCCCAGTCAACGAAGTTCTGAACCGTCTTGACCTTCCACACCTCATGTTGTTTTGACCTTTGCCGCCGGTGTGTCGCGCCCCTCACGGTACCCGGCAGCACGTCAAGCGGCGGCTCTTCCCATTTCGTATTGGTCTTGTTCTCCACCAGCTTTTGAATGTGATAGGCAGCGTCGGTCGCGTCGGCGGATTCCCGCAGGAAGTCGGTCAGCTCCTTTTCGGCGATTTCACGCGACGCCTCAAAAGCCGCGTCACCTTTCAAACGCATGCGCAGACCTTCCGGGGGGTTGCCCTTTACCTCGGTGTCCAGCCTCTTACAGTGGCGCTTCCCGTTCCGGTCAACATAGCGCCCGTAGAAAGTCCTTACAAATTTGCCGTTCTTCAACCGAAGTTCAAGCCCCATAACCCCCTCGCTTTCCAGTGCCTTGTTTCACTGTGCGCGAGTGTGCGAAAAAAAGCGGCGGATTGCAAGGATAAAACCAAACTAAAACCAAACCTGCCCATCTGGACAACCAAAATATGCAATATTTGTTGGATTTTATCGGTTCGGTGCTCGGGTTTGGGAGCTGGATGTCGGGGGTTCAAATCCCTCCGCCCCGACCATCATATTGCGGGTCCAAAAAACCGGCCCGTTGGCCGCGAAAGCCGCCGAGTCCATCCGACTCAACGCATGCTCGGGCATCACCGTGCAGGATGTGGCCCGGCACGTCAACAGCTCACGGCGCCTCGTGGAGATGCGTTTCCTGAAGGCCTTCGGCCACACCATCCTCGACGAGACCCGATTCCGGCGGCGCACGCGGGTATGCCATCTGCTGCGGGAGACGAACCACCAGATCCGAAATCGGCGAGCGGTGCGGTTATTCGACCGAGACCTGCCTGGCGACGCCGTTCAAGGCGACCTATGGGATGACGATGCGTGAATACCGCGCAGCCCCTACTTGTTGAAGCCCTTGTGGTTCATGAACTCCCAGATGCGTCCCATCCAGGTGTAGCTGCCGGTGCCCGGCGCGGCCTTGCGCTGGAAGCAGTGGGGACGGCCGACCAGCGTATGGAGGTCACACTGGATGCCCATACGGCGGAGCTGTTCCCAGCATTTCACGGAGTTCATCGCAGCCCAGCCGTCCGCGTCGCCATGGATGAACAGAACCGGACAGGTTGCGAGATCGAATGCAAACTCCGGAACGAGCCGAGCGTCGTCCTCGTTACCGCCCTGCACGTTCGGTTTGTCCGCGCCGTCTGTCAGCGCGTACGCCGGATAGATCGCAATGGCCCACTGCACGCTGCACGAGAGCTTGTCCAAATCATCGATCGGCCAGTAAGCGCGGCGCTTCGAGCTGGTCGCGCCCATCAGTGTCAGGTGCCCGCCCGCGGAGGAGCCCATGATGCCGATGCGGTCGGGATCCAATCCTAACCCCGGCGCCTGGCTGCGGACAATCCGTATGGCGCGCTGCAAATCCTGCCACGCCGTCGTGTGCTTGGCCAGCCCCCCCGAAGGACGCGGCGTCCGGTATTTCATCGTCACCACCGTCATGCCTTTTTCGTTCAGGAAGCGCCGCGTCGGCGCGACTTCAAAACCATCCGGACTGTTGCCATTGTAGCCGCCGCCCGAATAGATGATCTGGATCGCCGTGGTCTTCAGGACTTTGGGCATGTGCCACTCAATGTACGGCGTACACTGGTTCGTCTGCGCATCCGGCATCTTGCCTTCCGGCCAGATCAGCTCCTTACGGACCTCACGCCGCGCATCGTCGTTCGGATAGCGGGACATCAGATCGACCTCCTCACCGAGTTTCCCATCGACATTCATTTGGCGCAGATACTCAGCCACCCGGTCAAACCAGTGGTCATAGGCTGCGCCTTGCTCGCCCTTGTTCGGATCGCCCATGAAACCGTGCGGGCGATCCGCGAAGAGATGAAGCTCGGCGGGGATTTTCATGCGGCGAAGTTGACGGTAGATCTGCGTGGATCCGTTCGGCGAATAGATGTCCGACCCGCCGTGGAAAAGCGCCATCGAGCAGGTCTTCGCATCAAACTTGAAGACGTCCGTGAGCTTGACGTCGATCGCGTCGCCCTCGCGCGTGTTGGGGCCGGTCAGCCCGTCCGTCAGCGCATAGGCGGTGTAGATCGGCACCGCCCAGTTGAGATGGCATGGAAGCTGATCGAGGTCGTCGATCGCCTCATACGCCGGCGTGAGCGAACTCGTCGCGAGCAGAACTGTCAAGTGCGAGCCGGCGGAGAAACCGAGCGCACCGATTTTCTCTGGATCGAAGCCGCGCTTCTGTGCCTCTTTGCGAATATGACGGACGGCACGCTGTCCATCCTGCCACGCGGTCTGATAGATCGGCAGGCCTTGCGGTCGCGGCGTCCGGTAGGTGAGGCTCACGCACACGAATCCGAGTCCGGTCAGTTTTTCGGCGACCCGGTCGATCCAGACCCCATCGCAGCAGTTCAAGTAACCGCCGCCGGAGATGAGCAACATACAGGCACCGTTTTTCGCGACCGGTGCCTCGTACCAGGAGAGATAGGGCATCGTATGCTCGGCCGGCTTGAATCCCGGTTCTTTCACCTCTTGGGTGGTCGCCGCGATCTGCTGTGGCTGGAAATTTGGGATCTGCCCATCCGGCCAGAGCGCGACCCGCTCACCGGCGAAAACCGACAACACGCCCCCTACCAAAACGCACAGCACGAACTCCGTTTTCAGTGTCATGTCCACTCCCTTTGCGATTCGGCTTTTATGATAGCCAAGTCTGCAGGAGGATAACGCAGGCGATGTGCTGACGTCCAGCGGAAAGCGAGTTAATTCGGGTAAAACGAATGCGTTAATGCTGCGGTGCAGCATTAACGCATTCAGTCATTTCAATCGCGGAAAACGCCGTTCAACTCAGTTGAAGACCTCGTCGAGCTGACTCTGGGCTTCAGCCTGCAGCGACGCCATTTCCTCCTCGCTGATCGGCTCGGCCAGCGGCACGAGCTTGATGTGGCGGTGCAGCGGGAAGCCGGTGCCGCCCGGGATCAGGTGACCGAGGATTACGTTCTCCTTGAAGCCGCGCAGCTCATCCACGCGGCCCATGGTGGCCGCGTCGGTAAGCACGCGCGTGGTGTCCTGGAAGGAGGCCGCAGAGATGAAGCTGTCGGTCTCGAGCGACGCCTTGGTGATACCCAGCAGCGCGGGCTGCGCCTCGGCGGGCCGCTTGCCTTCGGCCACGATCTCTTCGTTGACTTCCAAGAACTTCTGCCGCGTGACCTGCTCGCCCCAGAGGAAGTCGGTGTCGCCGGGGTTCGTGATGCGGACCTTGCGCAACATCTGGCGCACGATGATCTCGATGTGCTTGTCGTTGATCTCCACGCCCTGCAGACGGTAGACCTGCTGCACTTCGTTGACCAGATAGCGCTGCAGTTCCTGCGGGCCGCAGACGTCGAGAATCTCCTGCGGCACAATCGGGCCTTCGGTGAGCTGTTGTCCTTTCTTGACGCGGTCGCCTTTGAACACGACCACCTGCTTGCCCATCGGGATCAGGTGCTCCTCGACATGGCCGGTCACCTCGTCGCGCACGATCAGGCAGCGTTTGCCGCGCTGGTGCTCGCCGAAGTCCACCACGCCCTCGATACGGGAGATTTCCGCCGCGTCCTTGGGCTGGCGCGCCTCGAAGAGCTCGGCCACACGCGGCAGACCGCCGGTGATGTCGCGCGTCTTCGCCTCCTTACGCGGCGTCTTCGCGATCATCATGCCAGGCGACACGTGCGCCCCTTCCTTCACCATCACGATGGCGCCGGCCGGAATGTGGTAGAAGCCCAGGATTTCGCGGGTCTGCGGATCGGTGACGATGATCTGCGGGTGCAGGTCTTCTTTGGTCTCAAGCACGACCAGGTTGCTCGTCCCGGTCTCGGCCTCCTCGTCCACACGGACCGACACGTCGTCCACAAAATCCTGGAACGACACGACACCGTGCTTTTCAGCCAAGATCGGCACGGAGTGCGGATCCCACACGGCCACGCGATGGCCGGTCTTGACGGCCGCACCGTCCTCGACGAGCAGCACCGTACCCATCTGCAGATTGTAGGTGTCAATCTCGGCCCCCTCCGCATCAACGATCTGGATCGAGCCGTTCTTGTTGAGCACGACCGTGTTGCCTTCGTCGTTCCGCACGGTACGCAGATCCACATACTTGATGAAACCGGCATTCTTCAGCACGATTTCCGGCACTTTTGACACCGTCGACGCCGTACCGCCAATGTGGAACGTACGCATCGTCAACTGGGTGCCCGGCTCGCCGATGGATTGCGCCGCGATGATGCCGACCGCCGTGCCGATCTCCACGGGCTTGCCCGAGGAAAGGTCGCGCCCGTAACACTTCGCGCACATGCCGTGAGGCGCGTCGCAGGTGAGGCCGCTGCGGATCCAAACCCGTTCGATGCCGGCCTCCTCCAAACGTTTGCAGGCGGCCTCGTCGATCTCCGCATTCGCCGCGACCAGAATCTCGCCGGTAGCCGGATGGCGAATGTCGTAGAGCGCGGTACGGCCCAGCACGCGGGTGCGCAGCGGGATCAGCGTCTCGTCGCCCTCTTCCACCGCCTCGACCTCGATGCCGTTCACGGTGTTGCAGTCCTGAATCGTGATGATCACGTCCTGCGACACGTCCACCAGCTTACGCGTCAGGTAGCCGGCGTCGGCCGTCTTGAGCGCGGTATCGGCCAAGCCCTTGCGCGCACCGTGGGTGGAGATGAAGTACTCCAACACGCTGAGGCCTTCGCGGAAGGATGCCGTGATGGGGCGCTCGATAATTTCGCCGGACGGGTTGGCCATCAGGCCGCGCATACCGGCAAGCTGACGGATCTGCAGCTTCGAGCCACGGGCCTTGGAGTCCACCATCATGAAGACCGGGTTGGTCTCGGTCGGGTTGGGCTGGTCCTCGGTCACATTGCGGTCGATCGCCTTGTACAGCTCTTCGGACACCTTTTCGGTAGCGGCCGTCCAGATATCGACGATCTTGTTGTGACGCTCGCCGTCTGTGATCACACCGGTCTGGAACTGGCTGTCGACTTTCTCGACCTCTTCGTAGGCCTTGGCAATGATCTCCTCCTTGTTCTTCGGGCGGATCATATCCTTGAGACCCATCGAGACACCCGCCAGGCAGGCGTGCTTGAAGCCGAGCGCCTTCAACTCGTCCAAGGCCTTGACGGTCCGGGCATGGCCTGCCACCTGATGGCTGTGCAGGATCAGGTCGCCGAGCTTGCTCTTGTCGACCTTATCATTGACGAAGCCCAATTCGTCCGGCCAGATCTCGTTGAAGATCACGCGGCCGGCGGTCGTCTCGATCACCCGGACGTCCGGATTGCCGAAGCGGCGTCCCTTGCAGCCGTAATCCGGATTCCGGAAACGGATACGCGTGTGGTAATTGATGGCGCCTTCAGCCAAAGCAAGATCCACTTCCGCCGTGCTGTTGAAGAGCGGCAGATGCGTTTCACCGGCCGATGTTTTGCCTGCGATCTTGTTGGCCAGTTTGTCGCTTTGACTCGGAACGGTCAAATAGTAGATGCCCAGCGCGATATCCTGCGTCGGCGTCATGATCGACTTGCCGGAAGCCGGCGAGAAGATCGAGTTGGAGGCCAGCATCAACAGTCGGCTTTCCAACTGCGCTTCGACCGACAGCGGCACGTGCACGGCCATCTGGTCACCGTCGAAGTCGGCGTTGAAAGCGGTACAGACCATCGGGTGGATGCGGATCGCCTCGCCTTCGATCAGCACCGGCTCGAAGCTCTGGATCGAGAGACGGTGCAGCGTCGGCGCGCGGTTGAGCATCACGGTCTTGCCCTTGGTCACCTCTTCGAGGATATCCCAGACCTGCTCGTCGTGACGTTCGATCATCTTACGCGCCGTACGCACGGTGTGACAGATGCCTTTCTCCTTGAGGCGGCGGATGATGAACGGCTCGAAGAGCGTCAGCGCCATCTTCTTGGGCAGGCCGCACTGCGTGATCTTCAGCTCAGGGCCGACGACGATCACAGAGCGGCCGGAATAGTCCACGCGTTTGCCGAGCAGGTTCTGGCGGAAGCGGCCGGTCTTGCCTTTGAGCATGTCACTGAGCGACTTGAGCGGGCGGTTTCCGGCGCCGGCGACCGCACGGCCATGCCGGCCGTTGTCAAACACCGCGTCGACCGCCTCCTGCAACATGCGCTTCTCGTTACGGATAATGACATCCGGCGTCTTGAGCAGCAGCAGGTTCTTCAGACGGTTGTTGCGGTTGATCACACGGCGGTAGAGATCGTTCAGATCCGACGTCGCGAAGCGGCCACCCTCCAGCGGCACCAACGGACGCAGTTCCGGCGGGATCACCGGCAGGCAGTCCAAGATCATCCACTCGGGGCGCGCCTTGCTGACACGGAACCCGTCGGCGATCTTCATGCGCTTGGTGATCTTTTTGCGCGTCTGCTTGCTGCGGGTGTTCTCGATCTGCTCTTCAAGGTCCTGCATGAGCTGGTCAAGATCGACCTTGTTGAGTGCGCGGCGCACCGCTTCGGCACCCATCATCGCCACAAAGTTCTCGCCGTATTTCTCGAGCGCCTCGTGGTACTCGGCCTCCGACAACAATTGCATGTACTCGAGCGGCGTATCGCCCGGCTCGGTGACCATGTAGTCTTCGTAATAGAGCACGCGCTCCAGTTCGCTGGCCGTCTTGTCCAAGATCAGGCCGATACGGCTGGGATTGCACTTGAAGAACCAGATGTGCGAGACCGGCACGGCCAACTCAATGTGGCCCATGCGCTGCCGGCGCACGCGCGACACCGTCACTTCGACGCCGCAACGGTCGCAGACCACGCCTTTGTGCTTGATCCGCTTATACTTTCCGCACGCGCACTCCCAATCGCGCGTGGGGCCGAAGATCCGCTCGCAGAACAGGCCGTCGCGTTCCGGGCGGTAGGTCCGGTAGTTGATGGTCTCGGGATTGCGGACCTCGCCCTTGCTCCAGGAACGGATGGTCTCAGGTGACGCGAGCGTAATACTCACGGCGTCATAGTGCCCGCCCGCGTCGAACATCCCGCCAAACATCTCTCGTGCTGCATAAGGATTCATTGTGAACCTCCTGAAGGGTCGCCTTAAAACTTGCTCAACTCAGCAGCCGGGATCGATTGTTCTCCGCCCAGCAGCTTCATGTCCAGACATAGACCACGCAACTCGTGCATCAGCACCGAGAAGGATTCCGGCATGCCGGCGTCCAGCGTGTTCTGCCCCTTCACGATCGCCTCATAAATGCGGGTACGCCCGCCGACGTCGTCGGACTTGACCGTCAACAGCTCTTGCAGGGCATAGGACACGCCGTACGCCTCAAGCGCCCAGACCTCCATTTCGCCCATACGCTGGCCGCCGTACTGCGCCTTGCCGCCCAGCGGCTGCTGGGTCACCAGCGAGTAAGGACCGGTGGCGCGCGCATGGATCTTGTCGGTCACCAAATGGTGCAGTTTGAGCATGTAGATCTGCCCGACCACCACGCGCTGATCAAAGGGCTCGCCCGTGCGGCCGTCGTAGACGACACTCTTGCCGTCCTCACAAATCCACGCATTACCGCCGATCTCTTTCTCCTGCACGCGGCGCGCCTCGCGCAACAGGCCGTCGATCTCCTCCTCTTTCACGCCGTCGAACACAGGGGTGGCGGCGTGGAAGCCGAGCACCTTGCAGGCGACGCCGAGATAGGTCTCGAAGAGCTGCCCCAAGTTCATGCGCGAAGGCACACCGAGGGGGTTCAGCACGATATCGACCGGCGTGCCGTCCGGCAGGAACGGCATGTCGCAATCCGGCACGATCTTGGCCACGACACCCTTGTTGCCGTGACGGCCGGCCAGCTTGTCGCCCACCGAGAGGTTTTTCTTCTCGGCGATGTAGACCCGCACCTGCTTGATGACCCCGCCTTCGTCCACGATGCCGTCCAGCTCTGCGAACTCACCGGCGCCGCCGCCCTGCTCTTTCAACTCGTCAAACTTGGGCCGGAAACCGTTGATGATCTCTTCGATCTTCTGCTGCACCGGGCTGCTCTCGATCTGGATGTGATCGTGCGCCTTGGCCAGGCGCGACAGCAGCGTCTTGGTGATCTTGCGGTTGGCCGGAATGATGATGTCGCCAGTCTCCACGTCCAGCACATCCAGCGGGATCTTCTCACCCAGCAGGATGTTGCTCAGCGCCGTGGTCAGCTCCTCTTCCAAAGCCGCCTGCTTTTTCTTGCGCTCTTCCTCGACGTCGCGGATCTCTTTTTTCTCTTCGGGCGACGCCGCGAGCGACAGAAACGGGCGTCGGGCCTCCTGCTGCGAGGTCACCTTGACGTCCATCACGATGCCATAAACACCGCTCGGAACGGTCAGCGACGTATCGCGCACGTCAGCGGCCTTCTCACCGAAAATCGCGCGCAGCAGCCGCTCTTCAGGCGCCAGCTCGGTCTCGCTCTTCGGCGTGATTTTGCCGACCAGGATATCGCCGGGGCGGACTTCCGCGCCCACGCGCACCACGCCGTCCGGCCCCAGGTTTTTCAGGGCGTCTTCACCCACGTTGGGGATGTCGCGCGTGATCTCTTCGGGGCCGAGCTTGGTGTCGCGCGCGCCGACCTCGAAATCCTGAATGTGGATCGAGGTGAAGACATCGTCGCGCACCACGCGCTCGCTCACGAGAATCGCGTCTTCAAAGTTGTAGCCTGACCACGGCATGAAGGCCACCAGCAGGTTCTTGCCGAGTGCCAGTTCGCCCTCGTGGGTCGCGGGGCCGTCGGCCAGCACGTCGCCCTTCTTGACCTTCTGTCCGACCTTGACGATCGGCTTCTGGTTAAAGCAGGTGCCGGCGTTGCAGCGGCGGAACTTCTGAAGCGCGTAGCGGTAAATGCCCTTGGCGTTGTCACTCTTCTTGGCTTTGCTCGACGGCAGCTTGCCGTCGGGCGTGACGACGATTTCGGTCGCGGAGACATAGGCCACCACGCCGTTGTCCTCAGCGAGCACCGTCACGCAGGAGTCAGCCGCCGCGCGCGCCTCAAGGCCGGTCGCCACGAGCGGACGCTCGCATTTCAGCAGCGGCACCGCCTGACGCATCATGTTCGCGCCCATCAACGCACGGTTCGCGTCGTCGTGCTCCAGGAACGGGATCAAGCCGGCGGCGATCGAGATCACCTGCATCGGCGAGACATCCATGTACTGGACGCGCATACGGTCAACATCTTCAAACTCGGTCTTGACGCGGCAAGTCACGCGCTCGGAGGCAAAGCTGCCGTCCGGTTTGAGTTCCGAGTTGGCCTGAGCGATGACGTACTTCTCTTCCACGTCAGCGGAAAGGTATTGCACCTCGTTCGTGACTTTGCCGTTGCGCACCACGCGGTACGGGGTCTCGATGAAACCGAACTCATTGATCTGCGCGTAAATGCCGAGCGAGGAGATCAGGCCGATGTTCGGGCCTTCAGGCGTCTCGATCGGGCAGATGCGGCCGTAGTGCGACGGATGCACGTCGCGCACCTCAAAGCCGGCACGCTCGCGGCTCAGGCCGCCGGGACCGAGAGCCGAGAGGCGGCGCTTGTGGGCCAGACCGCTCAACGGGTTGGTCTGATCCATGAACTGGCTCAACTGGCTGCGGCCGAAGAAATCCTGCACCACGGCGGAGAGCGACTTGCTGTTCACCAGGCGGGCCGGCGAGAGGACGCCGCTCGCGGGATCGAAGAGCGTCATCCGCTCGCGGATCAGGCGCTCAGTACGCGCCAGCCCGACGCGGCACTGGTTCTCCAGCAGCTCGCCGGCCGTACGGATACGGCGGCTGCCGAGATGGTCGATGTCGTCGACATGCTCTTCGCCGACGTAAATGCGCAGCAGCAGGCGGATCGCCTCGATCACGTCGATGCCGCTCTCGTGCAGCGTGCGCAGGTCTTCGGGGACCTTGCCTGACAACCCCAGTTTCTGGTTGATCTTGTGGCGCCCGACTTTGCCCAGATCGTAACGGCGCGGTTCAAAAAAGAGCCGCTTGAGCAGGGTCTTCGCGTTCGAGGAGGTCGCGGGATCGCCAGGACGCAGGCGCTTGTAGATGTCCTTGAGCGCATCCTCTTCCGAATGGATGTTGGCCTTCGCATCCTCGCGCAGGGTCTTGATCAACACACCTTCATCGACCGAGACGTCCACCACCTCGACCTCATCCTTGATTTCGGCAGCGGCAATCTGTTCCAGCAGTGCCGGCGTGATCGGATCGTAACGGCGCGCCAGAACGGCCTGCGATTCGACATCGACCAGGTCGTCCTTCATGATCAGGTGTTCCAGCTCTTCGGCGGTATGCGTTCCCTTAACGCTCAGTTTGCGGAAGGTATAAAACAGCTTGAGAATGTCCTCGTCCGTTCCATACCCGAGTGCCCGCAGGAAAGTTGTCGCATAGAACTTACGGCGGCGACGGCGGCGGTCCATATAGACCCACATGATGTCGCTGGAGTCAAACTGGATTTCGATCCACGACCCGCGGTCAGGGATCAGCCGGACGGAGTAGAGCGTCTGTCCGTTGGGATGGGAGGCCTGCTCCGAACAGATGCCGGGGGAGCGGTGCAACTGCGAGACGATCACGCGCTCGGCACCGTTGATGACAAAGGCGCCGTCGCGGGTCATGAGCGGGATCTCGCCCATGTAGACATCTTCTTCACGGATCTCGTCGCCGTCCTTGAGGCGGAAGGTCGCATGCAGCGGCGCGGCGTATGTGTTGCCATCGGCCAAAGCGGTCAGCGCGTCACACTTGGGCTCGCCCAGTTCATACTTAACGAAATCGAGGGTGTAGCGCCCGTCGTAACTGTCGATCGGGAACACCTCATGGAAAATGGCCTGCAAGCCCTTTTCCTCGCGCTTGCCGGGCGCGACGTCTATCTGCAGAAAATCCTGATACGACTTTGTCTGAATGGCGATCAGATCGGGCGGCTGAATCACGGGCTTCAGCTTGCCGAAAACTTTACGTTCAACCATTGCCTACCTCAGGTTGGAATGTTGTCGACGAGAGTTGTCAACTCAAAGACCTCGCACGCGGGAGCCTTCCGCCCCGTCGCCCGCCGTCCGCCCTGACACCGTTTTCAACCGGCCGGTTATGAATGGAAGTGTGGTAAGCGGCCACTTGGTTAACTGATTCACACTTCGGCCAGCGCAAGCACCATCAGGCGTTCGGGTGCGCTTTGTCTCTTTTTTGACAAACACGAAAATGATGACGGGTCGGGCTTCTTCCCTCTCGGCGCACACGGCGCGTTGAAGGAAAGCGAGGACTGCCCGCGTCATCACCGGGCAGTCCCCACATTTTCAAGTGAAGCGGTTTACTTCACTTCGACTTTGGCGCCGGCCTTCTCAAGCTGCTCTTTCAGCTTCGCGGCCTCGTCCTTGGAGACAGCCTGCTTCACCGGTTTCGGAGCGGCCTCGACCAGATCCTTGGCATCCTTCAGCCCGAGGCCCGTGATCGCGCG
>Ga0116190_1001836_pt1 | contig 17699 bp, 15 predicted proteins | sample AD_JPNTR4_MetaG_FD_89808 | JGI IMG/M metagenome (GOLD analysis project Ga0116190, IMG submission 89808) | Active sludge microbial communities of municipal wastewater-treating anaerobic digesters from Japan - AD_JPNTR4_MetaG | ecosystem: Engineered > Bioreactor > Anaerobic > Digestate | place...
TCCATTTTTGGGAGGATCTCCTCCAGGATCTCCAAAGCCATGGACTGTCTTTTCCTGTTGAGGTCGACCAGTTCCCTGGCCTTGCCTTCCAGGCCCCGACCCCCGATCAGGGTGTCGACGGCGATATCGGCCACCCCCAACCTGCCCGCGGCGTTCAGGCAGGGAATGATCTTCATGACGAGGAGTTCCTCGTCTATCTCTTCGGGGCGATGACCCAGCCCGGCAAGGAGCGCGTGGAGGCCCCGTCTTTCGGACCGCCGCAGGATCCCAAGCCCCCTGGAAAAGATCGAGCGGTTCAACATCCCCAGGGGCACGTGATCCGCCAAGGTGGCAATGGCGACGAGTTCCATCCTGGAGTCGATCCACTCCACGGAGGCGATGCCCTCGTGCCTCGCCCAGGCCCAAAGAACACCTGTGGCGCAGAGGGTCTGGGCCTCACCGGAGCCGCCGGCATGGGGATTGACCACGAAGGCGCCCTCGGGTAACGCCTCCCCGGGAAGGTGGTGGTCGAAGACGACCACGGGGATGCCCGCCTCCCGGGCGACGTCAAGGGCCTTGTTATCCCTGGTACCGCAGTCGACGGCGATCATAAGGTCACAGCCGTTCTGCGCTATCGCCCTGACGACCTTGGCGTGAACGCCGTAACCCTCGCTGTGCCTTTGGGGAATAAAGTACCTGACCTGGCGGAACGAGGCAAGGGCCAGCTCCATGGCGAGGGCCGTGGCGCACACCCCGTCGGCGTCGTAATCACCGTAGACGACTACCCTTTCTACCCCTCGGAGGCTCTTCCAGAGGTCCGCGGCGGGGGATGAAAAGGGACCTAGATCCAGGCCGGCCATGGAATCATCGAGGCCCGGGTCCAGCTGCGCCCGGGCCTCGCGGGGGTCATACCCTGAGAACCCTCTCATCCTCAGCAGGAGAGCCGTCAGGGGTGAGCAGGGGACTCTCTCAGCAAGGATCCTGGCGTCATGGTCAACCTCCCGGAGTTCCAACCGGGAGAGAGGGATCTCCCCGATCACTGCCCTTCCTTTTCCGCTTCCGGTTCCACCGGGCCTTCGTCGGGGGTCTCCTCGGGGAACCCAGCCTCCTGCTCTAGCTCGTGCTGTTCAATGTCATGGCCCAGGGTTTCCACTTTCGGTTCTTCCACGGCTTCCCAGGGGCGCTGAACCTTGACTTCCGCCTCGTGCCGTTCCCCGCTGAACCTCAGGGCTTCCACCAGGGTCGACTTTTCGTTCTCCAGGTCCTTGATCCTTGCTTCCTTTTCCTTTACCTGCCGAAGGTACTTTGACCTGCTTTCCATCGACGCGAAAAGGGAGACCAGCCACATCAGCACTCCACCCGCGGCGAAGAGCATCACTTCCCAGATGCCCTGGGGAAAAGACAGCTCCCAAATCAGAAACCTGACCAATACCTCCCCGGTGTTCTGGAAGGCGTATACCGCAGCCACCAGCATTGCCAGTGCGATGGCAAGGGCGTAACTCTTCATCTCCTCACCCCTTTTGGGAATCGGGTCATCACTGCCGTGCATAGATTATCCTGTTCTCTGCTCCGTTGGCAATCTCCTGTTGAAACGTCCCTGGGGGTGCTGCTTGTCCTCCCTTTCCAGGCTCCTCAGGTACTGCTCTCTCTCCCCACCCTCCCAGAGGGGATCGAAAAGCTTGTGGATGCTCCTTGAGTAATCGTCCAGGCCCCTGGACAGTTCCGTGAGGATCCGCTCGGACCCCGGGTGGGTCGCCCGCGCCCCATGGGTTCTTACTACTTCCCTCAGCACTTGGGGATGGTCGATGATCATGCAGGGGCAGAGGAGGTTGTCGTCGTCGTAGGGCTGCCTGTCCCTTATATCTTGGAAGAAGGGGCTCTTGATCACCTCCAGGAGGCTTTTATCCTTGATATTATCCACGGCGAAATGGACGAAGACGCAGGGTTCCACATCCCCGTTGGAGATCACGTGGAGATACCTTTCACCACCGGCCATGCAACCGTCCACGAAGGGGCCGTCGTTCCAAAAGTCACCCAAGAAAATGGGGTATTCTCGCCGCCATTCGGTGACCTTCCGGTGAAGGGCCGCCCTTTGCGAAGGGGTGGCCATGTAGCCCAGGTCCGGGTCGTCGCCGGTGGGGATATACTGGAAGAACCACCCGACCTTGCAGCCGTGATCGAGCATCTCCTCCAGGAAGGCATCGGAGGCGATGTAGCCGGCGCTCGACCTGGTACAGGTTGCACTGAAACCGTAGAGCAACCCCGCCTCGGAGAGCCTGCCGAAGGTCTCCATCACGCGATCATACATCCCCCGGCCCCGCCTCATGTCGGTCTCTTCCCGGGAACCCTCGACTGAGACCATGGGGGCCACATTGCCCATCCTCACGAGCCGCTTCACGGTGGCTTCGTCCAGGAGCGTCCCGTTAGTGTAGACCTGGAAATAACAGTCTTTATGCTTTTCCCAAAGGTCCAGCAGGTCGGGCCTCACGAAACACTCCCCGCCGGAGAAGGTGAAAAAGTACATGCCAAGTTCTTTGGCCTCGTCGATCAGCCTGTCGATCCTCTCGAAGGGCAGGTCGTCTTCCTTGGAGTAACCTCCAGCGTAGCACCCCTTGCATCTCAGGTTGCATCTCATGGTGGGGCTTATCACCATGAAATTGGGAAGGTGAACACCCAGTTCCTCCTCCTTCCTGTCCCTGACATCCCTTCCCACGAGGAGGAAGTTGACGAAGAAGTTGCTGACGGCCTTGCGTCGGCAGTTGGGGTGAAGGTCGGTGAAGATCCTCCTGAAGACTCTGGTCACCGGGTGGTCTTCCCGGGCCATCCTCGCCAGTTCGCGGAAACTCTCCTTGTAATACTTCGCCGGGGACAGCTTTGAAAGGAGTTCGAAGAGATCCGCTAGCTTGCCCTCGTCGTCGGAAGTGGACGTTTCCACGATCTTCTCAAGCAACCTGGAGGATAAATAACCCTTCAGGCGGTCAAAAGAGGCTGCAGACATGAAAATCCCTCCCTCTTGCGAATATCTGCACCCGTGCGCTCTTTCACCGTAATATAGATAGCCATGGAAATATTATACCTTCCACCGGCATCCGTCAAAAAGACGTGGGGGGCCCGGGAAAGGCCCCCCACGTCATCTTTTCCGGTCTTTCCGGTCACGCCTTTTCCGGGGACCTCAGGTACCACTCGCCCAGCAGGGCTCCCGCGATGCAGACGGAACTGTAGGTGCCGGCCACGATCCCGATGAGCAGCGCCAGGGCGAAGTTAGCGATGACCGGCCCGCCCCATAGGAAAAGGGTCGCTACGGGGAAAAGGGTGGTCAGGGAGGTGTTGACGGTCCTCGAAAGCGTCTCGTTTATCGAAGAGTTCACAAGAGCGACCATCCCCCGTTGCCGTAGTCCTCTCCAGTTCTCCCTGATGCGGTCGAAGACGACGATGGTATCGTTCAGGGAGTAGCCCACGATGGTCAGGACCGCGGCTATGAACGGCAGGGACACTTCCCTCCCGAGCAGCGAGAAGGCCCCCAGGGTTATTATCGTGTCGTGGATGAGGGCGATGACGCTGACAACGGCGAAACGGAACCGGAACCTGACGGTGATGTAGATCAGTATCCCCCCAAGGGCGATGATCAGGGCTACGGCGGCCTGCTGCCGGAGTTGCGCCCCCGCCACGGGGCCGACCTTTTCCAGCCGGAGCACCTCGACCTCCCCGAACCTGGAGCGGAGCGCCGAGAGTACCTCCTGGGCCGCCTTATCGTCGAAGGAGCTCATCCTGATGAGCACCTCGTTGTCGCTGTAAGCCTGGATGACAGCCTGCCCCTGGCCGGCCTCGGCGAGAACCTCCCGGACCTCGGCCACCCCCACGGGGTGGGAGAACTCCACCTGGGCGAGGTTGCCGCCGGTGAAGTCGATGCCCAGGTTCAATCCCTTGAAGCCAAGCAACCCAAGGCTGACTACCACCATGACAAGGCTGAGGGAGAGGGTCACCTTCCTCATACCCATGAAATCGATGTTCTTCCTGATCTTGAGTATCATCGCCTTTTCCCCCTTGATCCCGAGGGGACCGCCGCAACCCTGCCCCGCCCCCTGGACTGGAAAAGATGCAGGAGCGCCCTGGTGACGACGACGGCACTGAAGACGCCGGCGACGATCCCTATTGAAAGGGTTACGGCGAAACCCCTCACCGGACCGGTGCCGAAGTAAAACAGGACCGCCGCAGCGATGAGGGTCGTAATGTTGGCATCGAGGATGGTCGTCAAAGCCTTGCGGAACCCGGAATCCACCGCCGCCTGGGGGGTCTTGCCCCCGGCTATCTCCTCCCTCATCCTCTCGTAGATAAGGATATTGCCGTCTACGGCCATCCCGAGGGTCAGTATGATGCCAGCGATGCCGGGCAGGGTGAGAGTGGCCCGAAAACCGATAAGGCCCGCGAAGACCAGCAGCATGCAGACCACGAGGGCCGCGTCGGCCGCCAGCCCCAGGATCCGGTAGTAGATCAGCATGAAGATCAGCACAAGGACGGCCCCAACCAAGCCGGCCCGGACGCCGGAGTTGATGGAATCGGAGCCGAGGGTCGGGCCCACAGACCGGTTCTCGAGGATCTCCACCGCGACCGGGAGTGCGCCGGCCCTTAGCATGATGGCCAGGCGTTGCGCCTCGGCCGTGGAGAACCGGCCGGAGATCTGGGCGTTGCCCCCGCTGATCCTCTCCTGGACCACCGGCGCCGAAATGACCTTATTGTCGAGGCAGATGGCGATCTGGCGGCCCACATTGGCCGCCGTGGCCTCATCAAAAAGCTTGGCGCCCTTGGAACTGAACTTCAACGTGACAATGGGACGCCCCAGGTTGTCAAAACCCGTCTTGGCGTCCTCCAAGTCTTTGCCGCCCACATAGGCCCGGCCCAGCAGGTAGGCCTCGCCCTCTTCGCTCCTGGCCAAAACCTTGTCAGGGTCCTTTTCCGCCTTGAGGCGCATCTCCTCGGCGGCCCGGTCGAATTGTCCCCGGACCGCTTCCCACCGAGCCTGCGCTTCCAGGAACTCGTCCTCAGTGTCATAGTTGGGCCGCTGCGGGCCGGGGGGGACCGTCCCCGTAGATTCGTAGACATGCCTGAACTCCAGCAGCGCCGTCTTGCCGATGAGTTCCAAAGCCGCTTCTGGGTCGGCCACTCCGGGGAGGTCGACGATGACCCTGTCCTTGCCCTCCCTCTGGATTACGGGCTCCGTGACGCCGTACTGGTCTATCCTGTTACGCAGGACCGCGAGAAGACGCTCGACGCTGTCATCGGTCAGCGGGTTCTCGGCGGTTCCCTTCGCCTGGAGCAGGATATGGGCTCCACCTTTGAGATCCAGTCCCAGGCGGATCCTCCCCCTTATGGGGAAGACGAAGAGCAGGGCGGCCGCCACCACCACCACGACAAGGATGAGCCGCCAACGATCCTTTTTGAGCATGTGCCTTCCTCCCCTGTTGAAAACCTCATTTCCCCGCGGGGCGGCCTTAAACCGCCCCCGCGGCCGAGCCCTTCATAAAAAACGGAGCGGACGCCCGGCATCCACTCCGAAGGAAGCCCTGACCGGCCCTCTATTGACGAAGAAGACCATCGCCGGCCGGAGGAGGGCTAACCGGCCGGGTGTTCATCCTGTTTTTTCATCTGGATGGAAGCTTTGAGGATCCTCGCCTTGACCCCGTCGGCGATCTCGATGATGTAGCTGTCGTCCTTGATATCCTTCACGGTGCCGTAAAAACCGCCGGCGGTGACGACTACGTCCCCGTTACGTATCGAGGCCAGCATTTCATCGTGCTTCCGCTGACGCTTCTTCTGGGGCCTGATGATCAGGAAATAGAAGATAACGATAAATACTCCAAGCGGCAGGAGCATGCTCACTAGTCCACCCTGTCCTTGCAATAGCCACGCCTCCCTCTTTATCCTCACCCTTCGAGGATACTTTTAGCACTGAACATTCTATCATGACATGAAAGCAATCGGAACACCCGGGGTTTAGGGCTCGGGCGCAATCAGGCCATGCGGCCTTTCAGGAAAAAGAGGAGCTTCTCCAGTTCGACCGATATATCCACCCTATAGATGAGAACCTCTTCGGGGACGGATATCGCCGTGGTCGCGAAGGTGAGGATACCCTTGACGGTGCCGGCGGCCACCGCCCTGTCTGCCGAGGCCTGGGCAGCGGAGGCCGGAACGGTCAGGATCACGACCTCGATCTCCTTCTCCCGGATTATTTCCGTCATTTCCTCGGAATCATAGCAGGGAACGCTGCAAATGACCTGGCCTATCTTGGAGGGGTCGTTGTCAAAGAGGGCCTCCAGCCTGAATTTCTCGCTTCTCAAAGCCTTGTGGCCCAGGAGGGCTTCGCCCAGCCTCCCCACGCCCACGAGGGCGATCTTCCAGACCCTGTCGGGCTTGAGGATGTCGCTGACGTGCCTGTAGAGCCGCTCCACGTGGTAACCTACTCCCCGCTTGCCGATCTCGCCGAAGTAGGAGAGGTCCTTCCTCACCTGACTAGCCTTCAGGCCCAGCATTTCCCCTATTTCCTGGGAGGAGACCACCCTCCGCTCCTCGTTATGGAGTTGCATAAGAAGCCTGTAGTAAAGCACCAGGCGTTCAACGGTCGGTTCCGCTACTCTCATCGTTCCCGCCCCCTCAAGAATGGCTCGCCGGGATGGCTGCTCTGCCCCCTCACCAGGCTTTTTCATCGCCCCTCACCTGCCTCTCGCCGATCAGTTCAAAGGCCTCCCCGCCCCGTCTCAGGAGGGACTCATCAACGGAAGTGACCTTTAGGGTCAGGACCTTCTTCGGAAAGGCCACCTCGATGATGTCGCCCGGTTTCAGTCCCTTGGAAGAGCGCACCGGCACGCCCCCCACGCGAACAGCCCCGTGGGTTATCATCTCCTGGGCGTAACTCCTCCTCTTTACGACGTGGGAAAGCTTTAGAAAACGGTCAAGCCGCAACAAAGGCGCCCCCTGACGGTCATCCGTGAACATTATAACAAATGATTTGTATCATTGCTTAAAAAACAGCAAACCTCCACTGAGTCGGGCCTTCCGGCCCTCAATCGAGGAAGTCCCTGAGCTTTTTACTCCTGCTGGGATGCCTGAGTTTCCGCAGGGCCTTGGCCTCGATCTGCCTTATCCTTTCCCTGGTCACGCCAAAACGTCTCCCCACCTCCTCGAGGGTGTAGGGATGGCCGTCTTCCAGGCCGAATCTCAATCGGAGGACCTCCTTTTCCCTCTCGGTGAGTTCATCCAGCATCCCCTCCAGTTGCTCCCTCAGCAGCTGGACCGCCGCGGCATCCTCGGGACTGGGGAGGTTCTTGTCCTCGATGAAGTCGCTAAGCTGGCTGTCCTCCTCCTCGCCAATGGGCGTCTCCAACGAGACCGGTTCCTGGGCTATCCTCTGGATCTCCTCGACCCTATCGGCCCCAATGGCCATCTCCGCGGCGATCTCCTCGGCGGTGGGCTCCCGTCCGAGCCTTTGGACCAGCTGCCTCGAGACCCTGATGAGCCTGTTGATGGTCTCCACCATGTGGACGGGGATCCGGATGGTCCTGGCCTGATCGGCGATGGCCCTGGTGATGGCCTGCCGGATCCACCACGTCGCGTAGGTACTGAACTTGAAACCCTTGCGGTAGTCAAATTTCTCGACGGCGCGGATGAGGCCGAGGTTTCCTTCCTGGATGAGGTCCAAAAAGAGCATGCCCCGGCCGATGTATTTCTTGGCTATGCTGACCACGAGCCTTAGGTTGGCCTCCACCAGGTGGCTCTTCCCCGCGGGGTCGCCTGCTTCGACCAGCTTGGCCAGCTCCACCTCTTCTTCGGGCTTGAGGAGGGAGATCTTCCCTATCTCCCTGAGGTACATCCTGACGGGGTCAGACAGGGGCAGGTCCTCCAGGACGCCCATCTCCTCGCTGTACTCGGCCGCCGGCGGGGACGATGAGTCATCGCGGGGCTCGCTCTTGGCCTTCTCGACCTCCACCAGGTCAATGCCGAGTTCGTTGAGGTTGAAGTAAAGGCTATCCAGGGTCTCCTCGTTTATCATCTCTCCCGGCAAATGTTTTTCGATATCGTCATAGGTCACGAAACCCTTCTCCCGCCCCACGTGGAGCAGCTCCTTGAAGCTCTCTATGTACTTTGCCACTTCCCGCGGGGCGACCTCGGTCTCCACGGTCGGGTCGACGGCCTCTTCGGCGTCGGCCGTATCGAGGGCTTCATACTCTTCCGGGGCCTTCTCGACGTCGGTCATGGCTTCAACGGTCCCTCCTTTTGAGTTTTCTGGCGAGCTCGAAGTATTCCCTCATCTCTTCGGGGGAGGCTTCGCCCCTGGCGTGCTTCTCCCTGAGGGCGTCGAACCTGTCCCTGCACCTCATGGTCTCGAGGGCCGAAAGTACGATGTCCCACATGTCTTCCCGCTCGCCGTTTCTGGCGCAGTGCCCCCACCCCGTCGAAATGAGCCTCATGGGGTAGTCGTCACCGGCTTCGGCCCACCTCGACCTCAGCTCCTCGGTGCTGTCCCCCGAGAGGATCGACAGGGCCACGGCCTTGGCCCCCTCTTCCGAAAGGAGCTCCAACGCCCGGGCCGGCTCCACCTCGGCCCTCTTCCTTTCATCGGTCCACAGGAGGTAACAGAAGGCCGCCTCCCACGGGTCCGCTTGCCCGCCCCCGCCGGGGGCGTTTCCGTCCTCATATATATATACGCTTTCCGGGTCCGGAATGCCTTTTTTCCCGTCCCGGACCGGGGATCTCCGGGCTTCCTTCAGGAGATCGATCATCTCCGGCAACAGCAGGCCGAGGCCCTGGGCCACCTGGGTGATGTGCCTGTTGGCCTCCAGGGGAGGCAGCGCCGCCAGGCTCTCGATGATCTCTCTCCTCGCGGCGGTTTTCCGCCTCTCGTCCGCCAATTCTCCGCTCTTGACCCTGATATGGAACAACGGGAGAGGCTCGGACCTCTTGATAAGCCCCAGGAAATACTCCCGCCCCTCGGGCCCGCTGAGGACATCGTCGGGGTCTTTACCCCTGGGGAGGACGACCACCCTGATGTCGAGGCCGTTTTTTTGCAGGGCGTACATCCCCCTGAGCGTGGCCTCCTGCCCCGCCGTGTCGGAATCGTAACAGATCAGGCACTGGTCGGCGAACCTGCTGATGAGGTCCGCCTGTTCCTCGGCCAAGGCTGTCCCCAGGGACGCGACCGCCTCGGGAAAGCCCGCCAAGTGAAGTTTTATGGCGTCCATGTAGCCTTCGACGAGGATCGATCGCCCTTTCTCGCGGATCGAGGACTTCGCCGCGTTCAAAAGGTAGAGGGTCCTTCTTTTGCTGTAGAGTTCCCCCTCGGGGCTGTTGATATACTTGGCGCCCTCACCGTCCACGAGGCGCCCCCCGAAGGCGACGAGCCTCCCCTGAAGATCCCTGATGGGAAAAATGACCCTGCCCCTGAAACGGTCGTAAATCCTCGTCCCCTCGCCGGCCAGGAGCCCCGCCGCCATGGCGTCCCTGGACTGGACACCGGAGGCTTCGAGTTCCTTCTTGAGCGAGTCCCAGGAGGGAGGCGCCCACCCCAACTCAAAGGTTGCGGCATCGGCAACGCCGATACCCCTCCTCTCCAGGTACCTCCTGGCGCTCTCCCCTTGCGGTCCTGCCAGGGACCGCCGGAAAAAGGCGAGGGCCTTCTCCAAGGCGCCCGCCGCCCCCTTCGACCGTCCCCGGCCGCCGGTGCGTTCCAGGGCGACGCCCGCCCTGTCGGCCAACAGGGCCAATGCCTCGGGAAAGGTCATGCCCTCTTTTTCCATCACGAAGGAAAAGAGATCGCCTCCCCGGCCGCAACCGAAACAGTGGTAGGTCTGCCGTTCCGAGGAGACATAGAACGAGGGCGTTTTCTCAGGATGGAAGGGACAGAGCCCCCGGAAACTCTTGCCGGCCCTCCTGAGCTGGACCGACTCGCCGATCAGTTCCACGATATCGATCCGGTCCTTGATCGTTCTTACGGCATCCCGGTCCAAAACAGCACCACCTTCCCCGGGCTAGCCCGGCGGACAGGCCGGGGGAGGGCGATCGTTCGCCCTCCCCCGCCGTTATCGAGCCTTGTCAGCTTCTTGTGCCCTGTCGCTGCGTGGACGGCCCCTAAACAAACAACGGCGCCAGGACCAGGGCCACCACCGACATCAGCTTTATGAGGATGTTGAGGCTGGGACCGGCGGTATCCTTGAAGGGGTCACCGACGGTATCGCCCACGACGGCCGCCCCGTGGGGTTCCGAACCCTTGCCCCCGTGGTTGCCCTCCTCGATGAACTTCTTGGCGTTGTCCCAGGCGCCGCCGGCGTTGGACATGAAGATGGCCATCATGACTCCCGTGATGATGGCCCCGCCCAGCAATCCTCCGAGGGCCTCGGCCCCCAGCAGAAGACCCACGACCACCGGGCTGACCACGGCCAGGGACCCGGGGATGACCATCTCCTTGAGGGAGGCGCCGGTGGATATCTCTATGCAGCGCTCGTACTCGGGCTGGCCTTCACCCTCCATTATGCCGGGTATCTCGCGGAACTGGCGGCGCACCTCGTCAATCATCTGGGAGGCGGCCCGGCCGACGGCCTGGATCGTCATGGCACTGAAGACGAAGGGCAGCATGCCCCCGATGAAAAGGCCCACCATGACCCTTGGGTTGTTGATGTCGATGACCTCCAGGCCCACCGCCGTGGCATAGGCGGCGAATAGGGCCAGGGCCGTTAGGGCCGCCGACCCGATAGCCAATCCCTTCCCTATGGCGGCGGTGGTGTTCCCCACGGCGTCGAGCCGATCCGTGATCTTCCGGACCTGGGGAGGCATATGGCTCATCTCCGCTATGCCTCCGGCGTTGTCGGCGATGGGGCCGTAAGCGTCGACACTGAGGGTCATGCCCGTTATGGAGAGCATGCCGACGGCGGCGCAGGCGATGCCGTAGAGGCCGCCGAACCTGACGCCTACGAGGATAGAGCCGCAGAGCATCAGGACGGGAATGGCGGTGGACTTCATGCCGACGCCCAGGCCGGCCAGGATATTGGTAGCCGTCCCCGTGATGGAGGCCTGGGCTATACCCTTGACAGGCGGGTAACCCGAGGAGGTGTAGTATTCGGTGACGATCCCTATGAGGACCCCGACGGCCACGCCGGAGAGGACGGCCCAAAAGAGGGTTATGTCATCGAACACGGCCTTGGTCATGAAGTAGGAACCGGCTATCATGAGGGCGCCTGTCACGAGGGTCCCTATCCTGAGGGCCAGTTGGGGGTCTCCACCCTCGCGGACCCTCACGAAGAAGGTCCCCAGGACCGCCGAGACGATGCCGAGGGAGGCCAGGAGCAAGGGGTAAACGACCCCCGTGTCCCCGTAGGCCACCAGTCCAATGGCCATGGCGGCGATGACGGAGTTCACGTAGGATTCAAAGAGGTCGGCTCCCATGCCGGCGATATCGCCCACGTTGTCTCCCACGTTGTCGGCTATAACGGCCGGGTTCCTCGGGTCATCCTCGGGGATGCCCGCTTCTACCTTGCCCACCAGGTCGGCCCCCACGTCGGCGGCCTTCGTATATATCCCGCCGCCGACCCTGGCGAAAAGGGCGATGGAGCTGGCCCCGAAACCGAAACCGGTGATGATGTTGGGGTCCTTGAAGAACGCGTAGCAGATGACGATGCCGATTATCCCTATGCCGACGACGGACATGCCCATGACCGTCCCGCCGGTAAAGGCTATCCTGAGGGCCGGGTTCATGCCCTGTCCTGCGGCGAAGGCCGTCTTGCCGTTGGCCCTGGTGGCGACCCTCATGCCCACCAGGCCCGCGAGGCCGCTGCAGAAAGCCCCGATGATGAAGGAAACGGCCATGGGGTAGCCGATCTTGAACCAGAGGATCGCGCCGACGATCACGACGAAGGGGATCAGCGCCCTGTACTCCCTGGAGAGGAAGGCCATGGAGCCCCTCTGTATGATCCCGGATAGTTCGTTCACCCGTTCATTGGTGACCTCGAAGGACCTGATGCGCCCCGACGAGAACAGGGCGAACGCCAGGGCGAGCAGCCCGGCCCCACCGGATATCCAGACGATCTGTGCCAACATTCAAGGAACCTCCCTGCGTAATATGAAGTCTCGAAGGACAAAAGACGGCCCGCCTCCCGGGCGGGCGCCATAAATATCCTACCGCCCGCCCTTCCGTGGCGGGCGACCATCATTATAGACAGCCCGGCCCTTTACCGCAAGGACGTTTTCCCCGGGGCAACGTCAGGGTAGGGCCCTGATATGGACGCTCACCCCGTCTTCGGGGTCGAAGTCCCCTTTGAGGGAACCCAGCATCCCCGAGACACCGCCGGCGATGAACTCGCCGACGAAGGACTTCACGGGGATCCTTTTCCCGTGGCTGTAGATCTCGGCCGGTGAGGTCTCGGCCTTGCGGACCATGGATGACACCAGGTCGGCCAGTTCCTCCTCCCGCCCGGCGCAGAAGTGCCTCTCCTTCCTGCAGGGGTTGTCCCTGTCGTAGAAAGCCACCACGCCCACGACCTCTTCGGGTATGCTCTCGGGGTCCCCTACCCATATCTTCGGAAGGGTCAGTTCCTTCCCGCCTTCGATGAGAAGAAGATGCCTGCCGGGAAAATAGAGAGCCGCCAGGCGGCCGGGGTCCATGTCCTTTCTCCCGTCCTCCACCCGGAGGCCGTCCGACCCCCAGAGCGCCACGGGGGCCGCGATCTGCGCCAGCAGGCCCGAATCGGTCCCCGATGGAGAGAGGACCTCTTCGTGGGTCCGCTTAACGTAGCCCACGTCCAGCCCCCTCTCCCTGAGCAGGGGCATTAGTTTTTCGCATAGCGTCGTCTTGCCGCTGTCCTTGAAGCCGCTCACGGCCAAAATGAAGGGCATGGCGCGTCACCTCCCTTACCGGTGATCTCAGTTCTCATGGCGCATCCGTTGCCAGATCCTCCTGTAACTGTCCAGAAAGAAAAAGAACATCGAAAGTATCAAAGGTCCGATGAAGATCCCGAGGAAACCCCAGGTGGCCAGGCCGCCGACGACGCCGGTGAAGATTATCAGTATGTGGACCTTGCTCCCCTCGGAGATGAACATAGGCCTTATGAAATTGTCAATGGCACTCACTACGAGAAGAGCCCATACGGCCAGGAAAATGGCGGGACCCGTCCTCCCCTCGGCGAAGAGGTAGGCGGCCCCGGGCAGGAGCACCAGGGGCGTGCCCACGAAGGGGATTATGGCCAGTATGAACATGGCCCCGGCGAAAAGGAGGGGGGTGGGAAGCCCGACCCACCACCACCCGAACCCGCCCAGGAAAGCCTGGATACCCGCCGTGAAGGTGATACCGTAGACCACCGACTGGAGGATCTGTTCAGCCTTGCCGAATATCTCTTCCCGCTCGCTCAGCGAAAGGGGCAGGATCTCTCTTATATAGTCGAGGATCTTGTGGCCGTCCCTGAGCATGAAGAAGGAAGCCACGGCGATCACGATCAGCTGGTAGAACGTCCGGAAGGCATTGCTGAGGAAGCCCCGGGAGACGGAGGCGACGTAAGAGGCGAACCACCTTCCGGCCTGGCGGAAGGTATCGCCAAGGTACTCGAAGTGCTCCATGTAAGGCGTCAGCTTCACTGAAAGCCAATGAGGGAGGAGTTCGAGCAGCGTGGGCATCTCTACCCCCTCGAACTGCTGCATTAGGTCGGCCACCCTGCCATAAAGCCTGACACCCTCCCTGGCGATCAATGTGCCCATGAGGCCAGCGGGAACCACCAGGATTATGAGGATGGCCGCTGTCGTTATACCCGCCGCCAGGTTCGCCCACCGGCCGGAGAAAGCCCTTCTGAAGATCAATAGGTAAAGGGGATAGGCGAAGTAGGAGAGGAGCGACGACCAGGCGAGGGGCCGCAACAGGGGGGTGGATACCGTATACGACAGGACGGAGAGCATGGCGAAGACCACTATGAAGGGCAGGTAGGCCCCCCACTGCCCCGGGGGTTTGGTTATTACCCCGTTACCCAAGTCCCTTTGGCACCCCCTTTTCACCCCGGGCCCGGTGACGGGCTACTCCCATTCTATAGTCGCCGGGGGTTTCCCGGTTACGTCGAAGACGACCCTGTTGACACCGTCCACTTCGTTACAGATCCTCCTGGATACCCGGTCGAGGAGATCGGGCGGCAGTTTTACCCAGTCGGCCGTCATGCCGTCGGAGGATTCCACGGCCCTCAACACAACGACCTCCGCGTAGGTCCTGGCGTCGTTCGTGACGCCGACACTCCTCACGGGGAGGAGCACGCAGAAGGCTTGCCACATCTTATCATAAAGCCCCTCTTTCCTTATCTCCGCGACGAAGAGGGCGTCGGCCTTCCTCAGCGTATCGAGCCTTTCGCCGGTCACTTCACCAAGACAACGGACGGCGAGGCCCGGCCCGGGAAAGGGATGCCTCCCCAGGATCGTCCCGGGGATGCCGAGGAGTGCACCTATCCTGCGGACCTCGTCCTTGAAGAGTTCCCTGAGGGGTTCGAGGAGTTGGAAGTCCATATCCCGGGGGAGACCGCCTACGTTGTGGTGGCTCTTGACGGCCGCCGCGCCCTTACCTCCGGGGCCGCTTTCGATCACATCGGGGTAGATCGTGCCCTGGAGGAGCCAGGAGGCCCCTCCTATCTCCCGGGCCTTGCGCTCAAAGACCCTAATAAAGGTCTCGCCGATGGCCTTGCGTTTCGCCTCGGGGTCCGTCACTCCTTTGAGGGCCTTCAGAAAAACGTCGGAGGCGTCCACGTAATGCACCTTAAGCCCCAGGGATCCCCGGTAGGTCTCCAGGACCTGTTCGGCCTCGCCCAACCGGAGAAGGCCGCTGTTGACGAAAATGCATTCAAGGCGGTCGCCGAGGGCTTTCGAGGCGAGTACGGCGGCCACGGTCGAATCGACGCCGCCGGAGAGCCCGCAGACGACACGGTCATCCCCGACGGCGCTCTTCACTTTCTCAACCGTCGTATCGACCCACTCCTCGAGGTCCCAGGTCTTTCGGCAACGGCAGACATCGAAAAGGAAACGGGAGAGGATGTCGGCTCCGCCCTGGCCCAGTGACGCTTCCGGGAGAAAAGATACTGCCGAAACCCTGGATCCGGGTCCCTCGTAAGCCGCTATCGCGCCGGACTCCCCCCTGGCGGTGACGGTGAAACCCGGCGGCGGCGACTGGACGCGGTCCCAGCGGCTCATCCAAACCTCCGATCCGGTGGGGAACCCCTTAAGAAGGATGCCTCCGGCGCCTTCCAAAAGTATCCGGGCCCTCCCGAACCCGACGGGTTCACCCCCGGCGACCTCGCCGCCCAGGAGACTGGCGATCAACGGCATGCCGTAGCAGATGCCCAGGACCGGGACCTTCCCGTCGAGCAATTCCACGGGGACCTTGGGCGAATCCTCTTCGAGGACTGTCCCGGGACCCCCTATGATGATCAGGCCCGAAGGGTTCCCGGCCATGACGGCTTCGTAACCGGCGTCCCAGGGGACAACTTCGCTGTAGACACCTCTTTCCCGGACTCTCCTGGCGATCAGCTGGGTCTGCTGAAACCCGCAATCGATGATGACGATGGTATCCCGCGTTCCTGGACTCAAAAGGATCACTCCCCATGACACAAGTTTATCAGAACCGCGACGGGGCGCTCACAATGAAAAAAGGGCCCCTCTTTGGGGGCCCTTCCCATGGCTTAAGGTCCGATCAGTAATCCATCCCGCCCATGCCGCCGGGCATAGCGGGCATCTCGCTCTCCTTCTTTGGCTTTTCCGCCATGAGGGTTTCCGTGGTGAGGACCATGGACGCTATGGAGCCGGCGTTCTGGAGGGCGCTCCTGGTGACCTTGACCGGGTCGATGATGCCGGACTTGATCATATCCTCGTACTCGCCGGTCATCGCATTGAAGCCGAAGCCCTTCTTGAGGCCCTGGACCTTTTCGACCACCACGTCGCCCTGGAACCCTGCATTGGCGGCGATCAGGTGGATCGGCGAAATGAGGGCCTTCTTGACGATGGTCGCGCCGGTCTTCTCGTCGCCTTCGAGCTTGGCGATGAACTTGTCGAGGGGATCGATGGCGTTGATCAGGGCCACCCCGCCTCCAGCCACAATGCCTTCCTCCACGGCGGCCCTGGTGGCGTTGAGGGCGTCCTCGATCCGGTGCTTCAGTTCCTTCTGTTCCGTCTCGGTGGCAGCCCCGACCTGGACGACGGCCACCCCGCCCACAAGCTTGGCCAGGCGCTCCTGGAGCTTCTCCTTGTCGTACTCAGAGGTGGATTCCTCGAGCTCGGCCTTGATCTGGGCGGCGCGCTTCCTGATGGCGTCGGGGTCGCCGGCGCCTTCGACGATCGTGGTCTCTTCCTTGGTCACCCTGACCTTCTTGGCCTTGCCGAGCATGGAGAGGTCGGCGTTCTCGAGCTTGAGGCCGATCTCCTCGGAGATCACCTGTCCGCCGGTCACGATGGATATATCCTGGAGCATCGCCTTGCGCCGGTCGCCGAAACCGGGGGCCTTGACGGCGACGACCTGCATCGTCCCGCGGAGCTTGTTGACCACGAGGGTGGCGAGGGCCTCACCCTCGACGTCCTCAGCGATGATCAGCAGGGGCTTGCCGGTCTGGACCACTTTCTCGAGGAGGGGAACCATGTCCTTGACGCTGTTGATCTTGCCGTCGTTGATGAGGATGTAGACGTCCTCCAAGTGGGCTTCCATGCGCTCGGGATCGGTCATCATGTAGGGGCTCACGTAACCCTTGTCGAACTGCAGCCCTTCGACCATCTCCAGGGTGGTGCCGACGGTCTGGCTGTCTTCTACGGTGATGACGCCCTCTTCCCCGACCTTCTCCATGGCTTCGGCGATGAGTTCGCCGACGGCGCGGTCATTGGCGGAGATGGCGGCCACCTGGGCGATCTTTTCCCGCTCCTTCACGTTGAGAGCCATAGCCTTGAGTTCGTCGACCACCAGGTCGACGGCCTTCTCTATACCGTGCCGCATGAGGGCGCCGTTGGCCCCGGCGGCCACGTTTTTCATGCCCTCGAGGATGATGGCCCTGGCGAGAACTGTCGCCGTCGTGGTGCCGTCGCCCGCGACGTCGTTCGTCTTGGAGGCCACTTCCTTGAGCAGCTGGGCTCCCATGTTCTCAAAGGGATCCTCAAGTTCGATCTCCTTCGCTATGGTCACACCGTCGTTGGTGATCGTCGGCGAGCCGAACTTCTTCTCGAGCACCACGTTGCGGCCCTTAGGGCCCAGGGTGCTCCCCACGGTGTCGGTGACCTTGTTGATCCCGCGCTCGAGGGCTCTGCGGGCTTCTTCACCAAAAGAAAGGATCTTAGGCATTGCTGTTCTTCCTCCTTCCTGGCTCTTCAGGAAAATTATTTGTCCGGACTACTTCTCAAGGACGGCAAGGACGTCGCGCTCGCTGAGGATGAGCAGTTCCTCGCCTTCGATCTTGACTTCGGTGCCGCCGTACTTGCTGAAAAGGACCTTGTCTCCCTTTTTGACCTCGAGCGGGAGTTTCTGCCCGTTCTCCAGGACCCTTCCGGAGCCGATGGCCAGGACTTCCCCCTCCTGGGGTTTCTCCTTGGCGGTGTCGGGGATCACGATGCCCCCCCTTGTCTTCTCCTCCTGGGTGAGGACCTTCACGACTATCCTGTCACCGAGCGGCTTCAACTTCATTTCCATACCCCTCCTTGCGGACATATGTTGAAAAAATGTTAGCACTCAATAGCATCGA